>ERZ791858.756-NODE-756-length-23879-cov-9.643805_pt1 | contig 23879 bp, 28 predicted proteins | sample MGYA00510284_ERZ791858 | MGnify/ENA primary metagenome ERZ791858 (study PRJEB30046, sample SAMN00792077) | human gut metagenome | study: EMG produced TPA metagenomics assembly of the A metagenome-wide association study of gut microbiota in type 2... | reverse complement strand
TGTTACCTCCACATTCTTTTTTATTTTGAATGTCCGCAAAATCCGTCCTACATCTATTGGCAGTGAGGGCGGCACTATTATTGCAGATGAGGAATATAAAGAATCGTGTAGGATAACCTTGGAAAGATGCGAAAGATATGATGCAATTACATGTGGAGTATATGGATGTATGATGCATACAGCTTTTTGTAATAAAAGTCATAGTCAGGAAGTATTTGATAATATGAAAAAAGACTTGCAGGAATTCATAGATAAGGATACAACAGCGGATGAAGAAATTATTTTCTATGAAGAGTTTACAAGTAAATATTGATTAGTAAATGTTACGTCGGTACTCACATAGTATCGGCGTTTGTTTTTATCTTAAAAGTGTCGCCCGAACAGCGACCATATAAAGATGCTATTCAATTATACTTATATTGTAACAAAGAAAGAGAGGTGCCGGAGTAATCCGGGGATTGGAGGCATATATGTACGGAGCGATTTTAGGAGATATTATTGGAAGCCCGTTTGAGTTTGACAGAGGTGATAAAACAAAGAAGTTTGATTTGTTTAGTGAAGGCTGTGGCTTTACAGATGATTCTGTTATGACAATAGCAGTTGGAGAAGCTCTCATGGCAGTCGGACCGGAAGCTGCAGTAAAGGAAATTGAAGATGCGGTAGCATCCAATATGCAGGATTGGGGAAAAAGATATCCACATGCAGGTTATGGCGGAAGCTTCAGACATTGGCTTAAAGAAAATAATCCGAAGCCATACGGAAGCTATGGAAATGGTTCAGCCATGAGAGTGTCAGCGTCAGGCTGGCTTTATGATTCAATTGAAAGAACAAGAGAGGTAGCAAGAGCGACAGCAAATGTGACACATAATCATCCGGAAGGTATAAAGGGGGCAGAAGCAACAGCAAGTGCAATATACATGGCAAGGAATGGCTCTTCAAAAGAAGAAATCAAAGAGTATATAGAGAGGGAGTTTCATTATGATCTGAGTAGAACATTGGATAATATCCGACCTTACTCATAATAGTGATATTTGTTGTAATTTAATATTCACTTTTTTATAAATTAGTGCTAAAATAATATAGTACTAAAGTTTGGCAGTAATGCATTAATAAGGGAGATATTATTTTATATGGACAAATATAATTTAACATTATATATTGAGAAAATATATGAACTAGAAACATCATTATATTCATAGAAAAAAATACGTCAAAATATGTTAGATAAAATCTATAATATACAAACTATGGAATATCAAAAATATAATAATATATCATTAAAGAAAAAAACTTATATGGGATCGAATAAAAATAAAGGTTACGAATATGATGCAGAGCATAGTTTCAGTATTGAGAAGAGGAAAATTGACGGTGTGACTTATTTGCTGGTTCCGTTGTCTGCTACTTCAGATATTGAGATAGATGGTATAAGATTAAGATAATTTAGGAGGACTTTATGAAGAAGAAAAATATTTTTGCAAAAAAAATAATCGTAGCTATTTTGATAATGCAGATGATAGTTATGACCTGTTTATCAGTGATGGTAATAATGGAAATTACTAAAAATAGCAAAAATACTGCAATCAACAATCTGCAGACAATCGTACAGGAGAGAAGCCAGATTGTGGATAATTATGTACAGGAATCCGAGGTGATTCTGTCAGCATACAGTAAGGCAGGAGAAATTTTGAATGTCCTCAAAAATCCGGAAAATAAATCAGCAGTTGATGCGGCACAGAAATATACGGAATCCTTTTCTAAGGATATAAATAATCTGGAGGGATTGTATGTAAGTGAATGGAATACCCATGTACTTGCCCATACCAATGCCGAGGTGGTTGGTATTACTACAAGAGAAGGAGATTCGTTAAAAGCATTACAGGATAAACTGATTGCTACGGATGGGGTATATAATACAGGAATCATTAAATCACCGGCAAGCGGCAATCAGATTGTCTCCATGTATCGGGCGATCTATGATGAAAGTGGGAATCCTGCAGGACTTGTTGGGGGTGGAATTTATACTAAGGGGCTTGTGAATAAGCTGGACAGCCTTGGAATGAATGGAATGAAGCATGCGACTTACTGCATGATTAATGTAAAGGATCATAAATATATTTTCCATAATCAGGCGAAAATGGTTGCCACAGAAACAGATGAAGAGTATCTGCTGCAGTTATGTGATAAATATAAGGATACTGCGAATAGTGCCGGTGGTTATGTAGAGCACAAAGAGAATGGAAAAGACTATATTGACTCTTATTATTATATGGCAGACCGTGGATGGCTGTTTATGATTAATGATGATGAAGATGAATTATTTGCGGCTGTTGTTTCTGTAAGAAATCAGTTGTTGATTATGTGTGCAATCATATTACTGATTCTTGGTATAGTATCCGCTGTAATTATCACCAGAATGATGCGTCCTATGATGCCTATTGAAAAAGGTATAATAAAGTTACAACAGTTTGATTTAACATTTAACGATGATATTAAACAGCATGAGATACATAAGGACGAACTTGGAAATATTTCAAAAGCTATAGGTAATTTAATTACATCATTAAGAGGTATGGTACAGACTTTGATGGAGTGTTGTGGCACTTTAGAAGGAAATGCTCACAATCTTCATGATTCTGCAATTGAAATGGTAGATAGCACAACAGACCAAAATGCTGCTACACAACAATTATCGGAATCACTAGAAAATACCAATAAAACTGTAGATAATATATATAAAGAGGTAAAACATATTAATGATATTGTAGAAGCCATCACTTTACAAATTAAAGAAACATTGCAGATGAGCAAAAAGGTAAAACTGGATGCGGACGATATGTGTAATAATGCACAGCAGGCATATGAAAATGGAAAACAAGAACTTGACAGCACCAAATTATCCGTAGAACATGCTATTGATAGTTTGAATGAATTATCTAAAATTAATCAATTAGCAACTGAAATCCTAAGCATCGCCAATAAAACGAATCTTCTTTCCCTGAATGCTTCGATTGAAGCAGCAAGAGCAGGAGAAGCCGGAAAAGGCTTTGCGGTTGTAGCAGATGAGATCGGTGCATTGGCAGATACTTCAAAAATGACCGCAATAAATATTCAAACGATATGCAATGAAGCAAACAATAGTATTGAGGTGGTAAACAATTGTTTTGGTAAGATTATAACTTATATGCAAAACAGTGTTGTAGGACAGTTTGAAAGTTATGCAAAACAGTCTGATAACAACAGTGCAATAGCAGAAAATATCCAAAACTTAATGGAAGAAATTACAAAATCCATTGAAACAATGATTACTTCTACATCTCAGATTAACGATCATATGGAAGAAATTCATGATATTACAGCACAAAATCAGAATGCAATCGATAGTATTGTAGAAAAAAGCGAAAAACTCTCTGATGTTTCTGATACAATTCAGCATCAGGTAACACAGAATCAAACAATTGCAAAACGAATTTCTGATATTGTAAATAAATTTACAATAAATTAACAAGCAATAATAATTGAGCTACTTAAATAGACCTCAGAAAATATAGAGATGTCGTGGTAATTATCATTTTAGGAAACACACTATGCAGAAAGTAATAATTTCCAGTTTGCAAAACTGACCAAAAATACAACCAGTTCGTAAAAGTATGATTTTACGAACTGGTTTTTGTGTATTTACAGCATTCTTTTTTGTATACGAACTTATCTGCCTGGCCGCAGCGGTTGGAGTTTTTAATGAGTTATTGGGCGTTATTATTCTCATTGTGTTTGCATTTATTATTTGGACAAAAAATTAAGAAGAAAGGTATAACAGGAAGTAAATAATGGTAAAGAAGACCATGCACAAGATATAAAGAGATTGAAGTGGATTATCTCGACCAGAATTTCAAAAAGAAACTACAAAACATAGTGAAAATAGGCTTTATGTTCTATTGAAAACTTTAGCGCGTTAATGTAAAATGTTTTTTGTTTTGAAATATAATAATTTATGGGAATATTAAGTACAAAGGAGAAAAGTTATGTTAGTTGTAGTATTGCTTTTACTTGCATGGTTATTTGATTCGTGGGACATTATATTGTTTAGAAATCTTGCCCTTTTAATAATTGTGATTTTAGCTATTTTTGATTTCGTAAGAAGCAGGATTTATAAGAAAAAAATTACACCTACCATGGATTTTATTATTTCATGCTGTTTTCTGACAAATCGTTACTCAGGGATAGATGGATATGAAATAGGTGCAGTTGGTAAAAATCTAAGAAACAGATTCAGAATGAGACGCGCGCTTAGAGGTCCATGGGGGATTAAGAATAAAAAGGGATTCTATAATACCATTAAGTGGCTTCAGGAAGAGGGACATAACAAGGAATGCATGCAGCAGATACAGCAGTTTCATGAGAATCCGGAAGGATTGACTAATAAGGGAATACTGGAAAGAATAGATGAGAGATATCAGGGGATTGGAATAATTGCATGGGATTTGTGCCGTCTTTGTAATATCGTTACATGGGGAACTGTTGCAGGATATATTAAGTATAAAGATGCAATAAGTATATGTGTTAAAGCAGGCAGGATTCTTCAGGCGAACTTTAATTCGTGGGATGATATGATAAACAATTATCTTCTTGGATACCGTTATTGGTGTGGAGAAGAGAGTAAAATGAAAGAAAGAAAGAAGATGTACGAAGCATTGAAGGAAAATCCAAAGTCTAAATTATACAAGGTGGACTTTCATGTATATCTCGATGAAAATGATGTGATTAAACAGAGAAGAACGTTTTTCTAGATTTTTTATCTTTGTATGCTTTATTTTTACAAGGATATATAAATAAAAAACTATACTATTATTAAAGGAGTTTGAAAATGGCATTAACAGAACAAAAGAAACAAGAATGGGAAGAAACCTTACGTAAAGGTGAATTAATCAGTGTATCTGATAAAATCACAGATCATACACAGGGGGATTTATGGGAAATGTTATCTCAGACAAGAGGAAATTTTTTCCTTACAGAAACAAATCTTATATTTGTAGGTGGTCTTTTAGGAGCTAAAACGCTTAATATTCCTTTTAATAAGATTACAGGGCTTTCGCTTTGTAATGTAGGTGGTTTAATACCGATTATGCCAACTGGAATTAAAGTTGCATACACAGATGAAAAAGGTAAAAACCGTGCAGCAAAATGCTCTGTACTTAAAAGAAAAATATGGCTTGAATGCATCAAAAATAAAGCAAATATCTAGTCATATTCAGAAGAAATATTATCTCTCACATCAGAGGGCTGGAATTTATTCCAGCCCTTTATTGTTTTTTAAATTACTGCAATTCTTTTAAAACGGGAATTGTTTGGAATAAATCCGGAATAGTAATAATATTTGTATTTTGCCCCTCAATCCGCTATACTATAGCTAAGTATAGCGGATTGATACGTTTTGTGGAGGTTCATATGGTGAGTACTTTAAAACTGTCGGTAGGGCATTGCTTTTTGCAGGAAGAGATGCAGGGTTGTAGGAGAAAAAATAAATGATTAAAAACATAGTATTTGACATAGGAAACGTGCTTGTCAGGTTCCAGCCGGACGAGGCAATGCGTGAGATTGGCATTGAAGAAAATAAAATAGCAGCTTTAGCCCATGCAACATATGAAAACCCTGTCTGGGTTGAGCTGGACCGTGGTGTAATTCCTGAGAACGAAATAATTGATGAGATGGTTAAGGTGGCTCCACAGTATGAGGGGGATATCAGGAGATTTTTCAAAGAGGGAAAGGCTTTTGTCGTAAAGGCATTCGACTATGCAGCAGACTGGATTAAGGAGTTAAAGAGTAGAGGCTATAAAGTGTATTTGTTATCGAATTATCCAAAGGACTACTTCGAGCTTCATACGCACAGTGAACTTAGTTTTGTGTCACTTGTTGACGGCAAAGTCATTTCAGCTATGGTTGGGATGATAAAGCCTGATGCCGGTATCTATCAGTGCCTGTTTGATAAATACAATCTGAATCCGAAAGAATGTGTGTTCATAGATGACAGACCGGAGAATATCGAAGGTGGTAAAAAGCTTGGTATGGATGGAATTGTGTTTACAGACTATGAGACCGGAAAGAAAAAGCTGGAGCAGATGCTGATGGCAAAATCAAAGGAAGACTAATAAAGGATTGGAGCATTACAGATGAAGACAGCAATAGTATATGCATCAGTGCATCATGGAAACACAAAAAAGATAATTGACGAGATAGCAAAGACAAACGATGTCGAGCTGATAGATGCGACACAGACGGTAGAGAAAGACCTGTCGGAATATGATTTAATCGGTTTTGCATCAGGAGTATATGGTGGAAAGTTCCATCAGTCGGTGCTTAAGTTTGCATCAGTCAATCTCACAGACAATAAAAATGTATTTCTTATCTGTACATATGGCGGCAGACCTGTCTTTAAGTCAATTGAGCAGGTGATAGCATATAAACATGACACAATTGTTGGAAGGTTTTCATGCAAGGGATTTGATACGTTCGGACCGTTCAAGCTGATTGGCGGTGTATCAAAGGGACATCCGGATGATAAAGACCTTGCTGCAGCAGTGGAGTTTTACAACGGACTAACAGAACAGCCAGTGTTTCTGAAATAGAGAAACACTGGCTGTTTTTATAAGTTTGTTCTTTTTATAGCTCAAGATTTAGATAAATCTCATCACGTTCATCCTGCTCAATACCCAGATAATGCTGCGTGACTTTATAGGACGAGTGATTGTAGACATCCATCAGCAGAGCAGGTGGTGTTCCGTTCTTCCAGGCGTGATATCCAAATGTCTTTCTCAGAGAGTGACAGCTGATATGTTCATCCTGAACTGTCTCCTCGGCAGCAGTCCTTACAATTCGGTATGCCTGAACTCTGGTTAGTGGCTGCCTCCTGCAGGTGGCCTTTGTAAAAATAAACTCATGTTCAGTCGGATGCCGTTCGTTGAAATATTCCCGGAGAGCATCGGTGGCATTGCAGTTTAGAGTGACATAGTTATTCTTGCCGGTCTTTTGCTCGTTGATAAGAAAATGAGAGCGAAATACATGGTGCTCGAAATTGTATACGTTATCCCACTTCAATTTAAGCAGGTCACTGATTCTTAGTGCAGTGTTTAATCCCATAACAATTAAACAGTAATTGCGGCGGTTTGGATGGATATCTTTATAGTACATCCTGAAAGCCGCCAGTTCATCCTTATTTCGGATTGGCTGTGTAGTTCCCATTGAATACTCCTTTGCAGTAGAAAATATTATCAGGCACATGCCGCATGACAGACTCTTCTCCAGAATATCCAAAATCCACAACAAAATAATAGTAATTACAAAAAGCAAAAAATGCAACATTTTATAGTAAAATGTTACATTTTTTGCTTTACACCTACTATATCGGACACCATTTTTAGAACTTAACCCCAAGAAAAAAATTTTTTAAAAAATTTTCTTTACATTTTTCTATCATTTTTAATTAATTTCACGGGATTTAACTATATCACGTGAAAGATAAAGCAATTTTTGATCAAATATGACTAAATCGGCATAAATATTTGATGTTATTTAATCAACTTCTGTTTTGACCCCTTATTAATCTGCGAAAAAATGTAACATTTTACTATAAAATGTTACATAATTCGGAAAAGCATGGACAAAGCTATTCCCTAGTGCATGGAGGTAGAAAATGCTCAAATTATCATTAAAGGAAGGGCAATATGTAAATATCGGAGACGATATCCGAATCGTGTTCGCGGGTGGAACAGGAAAGCACTGTCGATTACTGATAGATGCTCCAAAAGAACTGAATATCGCAAGATCCAACAACGAACCGGACCCAGCGAAGCGAAAAGATACATATTATCCTGAAGCTGAGTTTTCCAGTGAAGCAAAGAAACAAATCAAGCAAATCATCTGGAATGAGAAAGAACGTCAGAAAAAGACGCAAAGCAACTAACCATGTTAATAGGCGGCTGTGGCATCTGCCACACCCGGGAAGCCGCTTGTTATAGAAAACCGCAACTGCTTAAATAAAAATAAACACAAAGCAGCTGCAAAACCCTCGGGAAAAGGATTTCCAGAGGTCAAACATAATAACCCACGAACGTGGGACAAGGAGGATTATATTATGGTAGTACAACACAACATGCAGGCAGCAAATGCCAACAGAATGCTTAACGTAACAACAAGCGCACAGTCAAAGAGCACAGAGAAGCTTTCATCAGGTTATAAGATTAACCGTGCAGCAGATGATGCAGCAGGACTTACAATTTCTGAGAAGATGAGAAAGCAGATCAAGGGTCTTGACAGAGCTTCAACAAATGCTCAGGATGGTGTTTCAGCAGTGCAGACAGCAGAAGGTGCCCTCACAGAGGTTCACTCAATGCTCCAGCGTATGAACGAGCTTGCAACTCAGTCTGCAAACGGAACAAATTCTGAAACCGATCGCAAGGCTATTCAGGACGAGGTTGATCAGCTTACTACTGAAATAAATCGTGTATCAGAGACAACAAAGTTTAATGAAACATATCTGTTAAAGGGAGATACAAAAACTGCGGGTACAGCTACCTTTGTGAAATCAGGATATGCTATCAATAATGGCGATTCATTGTATTTAGCTGGATCTAAAACAGCCCTCACAGAGACTACTTTAAAAGATGCACTTGCAAAAGGTGAGAAAGTGTATACAGCAGATGCTGATGGAGATCAGGACGATGATCATATTGCTAAAAATGGAACTAATTATGGATATGTAACAAAGCTATATGATGAGAATGGTAAGCTTGTATCTGCAGAAGATGTAGCTAATGCAAAACAGTCAGATGGTACAACCGCAGCAACAAAATATTATGCTGATGAGGCTATGCATGTGGAGATTACGAAAGATAATGCAAAGAATCTTTATACAAAGTCATATGATGTGAATGGTGCATTAAGCTTTAATTTGCATGTAGGAGCAGATTCATCATCTGATAATAAAATTACAGTTAAAATTGACTCTATGAGTGCAAAAGGAATTGGTGTTGAAGGACTTAAAGTTGACACAGAGGATGATGCAACAGCAGCAATTGATCGTATTTCAGAGGCTATCTCAAAAGTATCTTCACAGCGTTCATCACTCGGTGCTGTTCAGAACCGTCTTGAGCACACAATCAACAACCTAGACAACGTAGTTGAGAATACTACATCAGCTGAGTCTCGTATCCGTGATACAGATATGGCTAAAGAGATGGTTAACTACAGCAAGAACAACATTCTTGCACAGGCTGGACAGTCTATGCTTGCACAGGCAAATCAGTCTAACCAGGGTGTACTTTCACTCTTACAGTAATCATCTACAATTTAATGTTGTACAAAGCGAAAAGAGCTCGAAAGAGCAATGTCATTAAGTTAAGAATTTTGACATAATTATAAAACACATCATATTTGCAATTGTTTGATAAATATGATGTGTTTTTTTCTTTTGTCTATTTTGCAGTACAACAAAAAGACAGATTGTTTATCTGTCAAAAAAAACTTATAATTATCTATGATTAAGCCACTCTATATAGAAAGCTTACAGATGCCTGGGGTTTGACTTTGCGAGGGTCTTTTCGACCAGGTCTTACTGGTAATACATGCTTTTCTAAGATTATTAATTATTTTCATTTAATCACTATCCATATAAATTCAAAATCCGTTTAGAATCAGCACTATATAATCGTCGCAAATTCCAGAAAATTAATAACACAGTATATAATATAAAATGCTTTTCCCGATATAATCAGGTAAGATTTATGATTTGAAATGAGGAAAAGTATGAACATATGACTTTATAGAATATGCGTATAATCATAAAAAATAGGGTTATAATACTTGCGTATAATCAAAAAACGAATACGAAAGTTATCTTCTGATTGACTTTGCTAAAAAAGATAAGGAAGTCGAAATGTATTTTGAGCGATATCTGAATGATCTGGATACATTTTTTATGCTGTTACAGACACATTTTGGAACAAAACTGACAGAGAGAAACTCTCTTATTATTTTTGATGAGGTACAGATGTTTCCACAGGCAAGAGCTGCGATAAAATATTTGGTTGCAGATGCTCAGAAAGCAATAAAAGCTAAGAATGATGGTAAGACAGAAGCAAGGACAAAATGATTTTTGAAAGCCCGGAGATGTTAAAATGGTAAATAATAATTCCGGTGTGCCAAAAGAAAATTATAAACATTTTATAAATTATTAGCACTCCCTATTGACGAGTGCTAATTTTAGGTGTATAACATAGTCAAGAACAAAGGAAAGGAACAAAAAGCAAAGGCTTCGAGTTCTTGAAACATCCCGGTTCCAAAGAAACAGGTTGACACAGATTTTATAGATTAAGAAGGAGAGATGACTTATGTTGATGCCTAGTATTTTTGGAGAAAACTTATTTAACGATGATTGGATGGATTTTTCATTTCCTGATGTTGACAAGGCGCTTTATGGTAAACACGCAAAGAACGTTATGAAGACTGATGTCAAGGAAACAGACAATAGCTACGAAGTAGATATAGATCTTCCGGGATTCAAGAAGGATGAGATTGAGGCTAAGCTGGAAAATGGTTACTTAACTATCAGCGCAGCTAAAGGACTTGACAAGGAAGAAAAGGACGAAAAGGATGGTAAGTACATCCGCAAGGAGCGCTATTCCGGTGCTATGAGCAGGTCTTTCTATGTAGGCGATGAGCTGAAACAGGAAGATATCAAGGCAAAGTATCAGGACGGTATTCTTAAACTTTCAGTTCCGAAGGAGGAACCAAAGAAAGTTGAGACCACAAAACATATTGCTATTGAAGGATAAACTTAATTTAAATCATTTTATGAGAAGCCGCACAGGTCTATGGCCTGGGCGGCTCTTTTTCTTGCTATAAGCAAAATCCATATTTATTACAGAAATTATCTGATTAGTGGTAATTCTGACCTATTGCGCCATTTACTAAGGTAATTTAAAATTATATAAAATAATTGCTTTTATTTAACGATTAAGCTAAGGCACGGACTGTTTGGTACAGTTTGCGATAAGGCTTCGTCAGCGTGGAATGATATTAAAAAATAATGGAGATTATTATGTTATGAATGACAAAAGTGAATGAAGAGGGAGGCTTATACAATATGACAGAACCCATGGAACAGCCAAATTACGTGTTGCAGTTTAAAGAAGGCAGCTATGTGCCAAAGCATGAATCAATATTAAAAAATATAGTAACAATTTTACTTATTGCCTATGCTTTGATTTATATAATTATATATTTTGCTTTTGGAAAAAGCGCAACGAAAGAAATACCATTTTCAGTCTGGATTTGTGTTGTGGCTGGAGTTATTTACAGGATTTCAGTTGGAGGATTTGTGATGAAGCCATATCCAAGTGAATTATGGTTTTATGATGATTATATGGTGCATTGCAGGGTAATTACTTATTACAGCAAAAATAATGTTAGAAAAGAGTATTATAAATTTTATTATAAGGATGTAAGACAGTTACTTTTTAGAACGCCATTATACAAGGTTGAGATACATGGAGTGACGGAGGCTACATTTTATAAATATAATAAGGATGGTACATTAAATACTGTACCGCAGAAGAATATTACATGTGATGCACATTCTTCATTTTATACAATGTTTAACCCGGAAATTGATTTTGCAAAGGTATTTGAGACACATACACCACTAAAAATAGAATATCAGGATGCTTAAGAAATACCTGAATCCGTGAACCTTGTTTCAAAATGAAAAGGCACACAGGAAATGTTTGCAATATTCAGCTACCTGTTGTCAGGTGAGGGATCCGCTAGGAAGGGAAAAAGACCTTTATAAGGGACGGAAGCTTTGAAATGTATTAATGCTGTTTTAGAACCACAGCATCTTATATATCATAGCCGAACCTACAGAAGAGGTAAAGAATGGACTATGACCTAATAGTTGTAAAGACATTGGAGAGGGGGCTATAAAACTACTACTATATAATACGAGGAGAATAGAAATTATGGTAAGTATGGTAAGTACAGCAGCATTTAGTAGAATAAAGGCACCGATCGCATGTGCGATCGTAGTGGGAGGGATATTTGGATGGGGGATGGCGAATATTCCGGATTATGGAAGAGAAATTTATAACAATACTGCACCCGTAGATTATGACAAGTACATGGATCAGACTGGTTTTCCAGCAGGAAATGGATATAAAGAGTTATCCAATAGAACAGATATTATAGAGGCAAAGGAGAATTATGTTGTAACAGTGGATGTGGAAGATTTGGAGTCTGCAAATCTGTATAAATCAATTTTGAAGTCAGACTATTATTATGGCAAATTCGCAAAATACAACGATGCCAATTTAGAAGGTGGTGTGGGCACTTTTTATGTTGCAAAGTTAAAAAGTGGAGATAAAGTGACTGTTCTTATAGATGACAGAACATTTACAATCCCAAAGAGTGGAACTGTGAAACTTCCCGTGGCCAGTACAAAGGAGATGGAAAGTACAGGTTTCATAGAAAAATTAGAAGAGCTCACAGGCCTTGCAGAGGATGATTTAAATTATTATGTAGATACAACAGAAGTCTGGAGAAAAAGTGAGGAAGGACAGAAAATAGAAAGGAAGGCTTCAACGGTATGTGCAATTGTTTATGTGGGTGTTGCAATTATATGTTCGTTTTTATTTACATATTTAGAAAAAATAGGAAAAAAGAAAAATTAATGTGGAGCTACAAAAAGGAAAATAGAAATTATGGCAAGTATGGCAACGTTTAGCAGAATAAAGGCACCGATTGCATGTGCGATTATATTAGCATTTTTGGTGGCAGGAGCAGTTATGTATTTCCCGGATTATGGAAAAGCCATATATAAAAGTGCAGAAGCAGTAGATTATGATGAGTATAAGGATCAGACGGGATTTCCAGCAGGAAAGTGGAGAGAAAGTGAAGATGGACAAAAAATTCAAGACAGAGCTACAACAAGGGGAATGCTGACATTTCTTATTGTCGTAATTCCATGTGGATTCCTGTTTACATATACAGAAAAATTAGGAGCAAAGAAAAAGAATGAGTAAATATACTACCATTGCACAAATTAAAGCGGATATAAAACTTTCCTATGCAAAAATTCTGGATTTCATCCGTTACAAGAGAGTTTCAGGTTCAGATTAACCGTTACGACGGAGACGGACTGAATTTGTATCAGTACTGTCAGGCAAATCCGGTTGGGTATGTGGATCCGAGAAGAACTTGGATTAAAAACCAAATCTGGTTATAATGACAGTGGAGTTGGAAGGCAATGCGTTTATGGACAATTGGGAGTGGACATTATGAGGTGCATAAAAACATAGAAGCTTTTTGGAATCAATATAGAAAAGGTGGTAATTTATATGGTGAAAGACCAACAATTGGTGCATATAATAGAGCGTTGTATAATTCGTTAAAGGCAGCTGGATTGGAAAATAAAAAAGCGGAGTATGCAGTAAGAAGAGCATATAGTCAACAGCAGAGTTATGGATTATCAAATAGAGACTTGGTTCCAAGAATTCCGGGAAGAATAAATCAAAGAAAGTAGGATGAAAATGAATATATTATCAATATTTATGTTAGAGTACTACGCAAAATATTATTCGAGTGATTTTTACACTAAAATGTTTAAAATTTATTTGGCAGGTCATTTGCCATGTGGTTGGTTTGGAGAATATCCAAATGGACGTATTAGTTCAATATTTCCCGATGCTGCGTCGCAACCATAAAATATAAGGAAGCATATAATGATTAAGGATATAATGGATGATATAATTTCAGAAAGAAAGAGTAAAAATATTGAAGATGATTATGGTATTCAGAACTGTTGGAATAAAATGATAGATATTTTATCTAAAGATATTAATGAAACAGTTGCATATTTAGAAAATTGTTCTGAAGAAGATATTTATTTTATTAGTGAAGTTTTTGAAGATGTGTCTGAACAGTTGCAAAGTAAAGAATATATTGAATGTTTAAGGAAGTTGGATGATAAATTTCCTAATTTGGACATGACAAAAGATATCGATTTGGCAGAAGAGTATATTTAATCATGCTTATACTTTAGGGAGACTTAGGACATCCGAAATCAAAACTTAATATTGTTTCATCAAAGATGCAAAACGCATTGTTTTCATGATACTTGGTGCTGTGGAGATGATGTGTTTTTGCATTCAATAGAGATATATCTATTAAAAAAGCAATAATTCAGTTTCAGATTTATTTCATTTTGGCAGTATTGGTAGGAAAATGATTTTGGCATAGTCAAGTTTATTCTTTAGGAATGGGAAGATATATATGGTGTCTTTGATATGTTGTGATAAAGAGTTTTCGGAAAAAGATGAGGATAAAAGAAAAATATTACACGATGATATATTAAATGAATTAGGTATTAATCAGCAGATGGAATATTGCTGGCAAAGAACAGATAGTAAGATTAAAGAGGCAGGAAATTATGTTACCAATTTACCGGATAATAAGAACTTGCCAGATGGTGATTTACAACCATAAAGGAGAAATATATATGTTAAAAAAAGTAAAAGAAATATTAGACAAGAGGTCGAAAATAAATGACGAAGATGATTATAGAATTGAAAAGTGTAGAGATGAATTAATAGATGCATTAAGTCAAGATGAGTTGCTTACTATTGATATACTTAATCAATTAAATGAGAAAGAGATTTTGTATACAAGTGAAGTGTTTGAGGAAATTGCATATAATTTGCAAAGTGTTAACTATATTAATTGTTTGAAATATATAGAAAAAAAATATCCTTCTTTAGATATAAAAGATGCTATTGAAGTGGCAACGGAATTTATTTAATTAGGGTTATACTTTAGGATTCAAAAAACTCTTAAATCTGTTATAGAAATTATTGCTGAAAAAAATTAATATTAATGTGATTCAAGTATGATACAAGTCTGTAGAGGAATTGATTACTGATGGCGAAATTTGCCCTCAGGTAAACGAAAGAAAAAAACTTGATATGAATTTCCAATAGGCTGATATAAACGCACCCTTAGCAACAAGAAAAATGTTGCGAAAGTATGAGTTTTGAATAAAAGGGGATTTACACACAATGAAACGAGACTTAAAATTAAATATGAGCCATTTGGATGCAATTTCCCGAAAGGTTCAAAGTTACATAGCAGTCAGGGATTTCCTGAATAATTCAGAACTGCAGGGACAGGCATTTGACAATCTGCGAATGCAAATGGAAGATTATTTGATGATCTTGCGAACGATGCGGGCGGCCAACTGCTCTGATATTTCAGATTTCAATACATTATCCGGTTCGGTAGGGGATGAGGGTACCCTTTATTTAAAATATCATTATTCCAAATGTGAGCAGCAAAATTTGGATTTGGCATTGGTGCAGGGGCTACTATATGAGGCATGGAATAAAATTAAGTACAAAGTTATAGGAAAAAGGCACCAATAGAAATTCCTGATACTGCAAAGTATAAAGCAAAATCTATGGCGGATGGATATGAACAGATTTCTTACAAATGGAATGATGGAACATATAAGTACGAAGTGAGATGGCATACCCGTACTTCGGGGGCACCGGAAGGACAAGGCAATACTTGGGTAATTCAAAGAATAATTCTAGAAAATGGAGGACATTGGAAGGAGTAAGCATATGTTGGATACAAGGTATTATGAAGGATATGAAGGCGAAGGGGAAGTAAAAGTATGGAGTGAAGAAAACGGCAATGAGGATGGTATAGTTATTTGGATTGGCTTTTTTAATACAATTTTAGAGGGGTGTTTTAGTTCTGAATTCCAGAAAAATGGAATTATTGAGTGCTATTTTAATAATGATGGATTCTATGATGAAAAATGGGAGATGAAATATCCACATATTGTATTGGAAGAATTAAAAAGATTTAATGAAAAGTTATTAGATACGAGAAATGAAGAAATTATCAAAGAATCTAAGGAAGTTGTTGAGCAATTAGTCTCTTTTATCAATATGGCTGTTAGAAATGAAAAAAATATATATGTTGAATATGATTAAAAGTAATATTTATTAGGGTTATACTTTAGGACTCGAAAGTAAAAAAACAAATCCTTGTTAGATGAACATTATGGCAAACATGGTCAAGAAATTGCAGATGTTCAATTAAGAAATCGGATGAATGAGAAATATAATGACGAAGTAAAAAGGGTTTGGGACATTATGAAAGACTATATTTAATAATGACTTCGTATAAGAACATCTGAATGGATAAAGACGCATTTATAGAAGCTCTAAATGGTCGTATACAGGATATCAGAAGAATCCCTTTGGATTATATGGTGGTGTTAGATTACTGGGCGATCGCATTAATAAAATATGTAAAGGGAAAGGGGATAAGCGTTGAAGCTCTTGAAGCGTGTGGATATTTATGATATTTTAAAAATTAGAAGAATAGTCATATAAGTAGGAAAAACTTTTCTAGAGGAGGAATTATTATGGTGGAAACAAAAGAAATTTCGGAATTGGCACGGTCGAATCGCATTGCGATGCTGGCACATATCAGTACGGTAACGGTTATGGTGTTTTTTATGATATGGGAAAGCGTAAGAGGACAACTGTCTCCGGTATATATGACAATCGCTACGGTTGTTGGTGTCATACCTTTGATTGGCGAGGTGATTTGTTGGAAAGGTAATACGGAACATGCGATGATCAAACATCTGGTTTCCTATGGATTTGCATTGTTTTACACAATATGTTTTTTTACCTCACCGACAAATCTGATTTATGTATTTGTAATTCCGATGATTTTTGTTGTCACCATTTACAGTGACACACGTTATCTTCTTCTGATTAATACAGGTACCATATTAGAGAGTATCATTGTTGTTGTGATTGGTGCGACAAAAGGCGGTTTTGGGTATCATGGAATCGAAGCAGCAGTTGTACAGATTGTTGTTATGATCATGGTTGGGGCGAATTCTGTTTTGACTACAAAAGTGATTCGCGAAAACGCAAGAAAGAGATTTACAGAAGTGGCGCAGGCAAAAGCAGAGGCTGAAAATCTTCTGGAAAGAAATGAGGAACTTGATCAGCAGCTTTCCGGCAATATTGCAGATATCAATGTACGTTTCGAAAAGCTGACAGCGGCATCTAAGACAACGACTGAGGCAATGCAGGAAGTATCTGCAGGTGCTACTGATACCGCAGAACATGTGCAGAATCAGTTGGAACAGACACATGCAATTCAGGACAAGGTGGATGAAGTTGCAGCCGCTGTGGAAGAAATCGGAAACAGCATGACGCTTACTCTGAAAGCGTTAGCGGAAGGCAAACAGGATATCGAGCACCTGGCATCGGAAGTTGAAGCTTCTGTTGATAATGGAACCGAGGTTACAGAAAAACTGGAAAATCTGAACAAGTATATGGATGAAATGAATTCCATTGTAGAACTGATTGGAGGAATTACGAACCAAACAAGTCTTCTTGCATTGAATGCGAGCATTGAAGCAGCCCGTGCCGGAGAGGCAGGAAGAGGATTTTCTGTCGTTGCAACGGAAATTTCCGGCATGGCAACGAGAACCAAAGAAGCAACCGTACATATTACAGAGTTGATCAGCAACGTGTCCAATGCAATCATGGAGGTGGTCGGTGTTGTCTCCAATATGATAAATGGAATTAACGTAGAGAAGACTGGTGCATCAAATGCAGAAGAAAGCTTTGAAAGTATCGAGGACAATACGCGGGCAATTCAGAAAAATGCAGATACTCTTTCAAGAAGCATTTCCGAGTTGCAGAATGCAAATAAGGAAATTATAGATTCCATTCAGACAATCTCAGCGATTTCCCAGCAGGTATCGGCGCACGCAGGCGAGACGATGCAGGCAGAGGAAGAAAATTTGAATGTAATGCAGGATGTAAGTGCAATTATGCAGAAGCTGGCAACACTGGCTGCCCATTCATAAAGGAAAAGAAAGGCCCGTATCCGTTTTTGGATATGAGTCTTGAAGAATTGGAGAATTGTAATCCTTAGATTTTACAAGTAAAATCTTTCCAGTTTTGTTTTAAAAAATTGAATTAATGGACCGTTGAAGCAGGCATTTATAATTGTACCAATCCCTACTACCGACCAGATACCTGCCCCGGATGCAATGGCAAATATGATTCCGATAATCACAACAACAACATCTGAAAGAACCCTTGCTTTATGGAATGGAATTTTCTGATGTGTCAGTTTCTCGATTATAATTGCGACGCTGTCATATGGAGCGATTCCCATATTTGCGACCATATATAATGCCACTCCCATAGATGCCATCAGCTGAGCAAGCAGCAGTGCAATGATACGCAGTGGCAGATTCATCTGAATCTGCACTACATCATTCGCTACATAACAAATAAAGTCTGCAATGTATCCGACAAATATCATATTGATAATGGTACCCGCACCAATGCAGGATCTTGCCTGAAAGAATACAACTACAAGAATGATCGCATTGATAAGCAGCTGCCACGTTCCAAAACTCCATCCGATAAACCCGCTGATTCCAAGATTCATCGCACTGAACGGATCCACACCAAATTGTGAAAGTCGTAAGAAAGATACACATAATCCTATGAACAATATTCCCAGTACCATTCCGATGATTCTTTTTGTCTTCGTCATTTTCTATCTTACCTCCTGAACTTTTTTGCCTTTCAGCATATATATTCTAGATTCAAAATCGGTACAAGGAGTCACATTCCCTGGCACTTCACCGGCTGTCACATCGGATGTGATCAATCCATAATTCATCAATTCGTCTCCGTAATTTTCTGTATGGTTCCATACATTTTCATAAATCATATCCGGGTTCAATCCCTGTAATCTGACACGGCTATACGGCTGATTCACTCCATTTAAAACACGATAGTAGCCTACGATTGCAAGCGTGCGGTCTTCATTTGTCACCATCCATACCGTCTCATTTCCTTCGAATGGACTTTTTAGACGATAAAATGTTCCAAACTGTAACACTTCCCTGTATTCTTTCATAAATGTGATCTGTTCTTTTACTTCTTTGATCTCTTCTTCTGTCAATTTGTTGAGATCCAGTTCGTATCCAAAAGTTCCAAAGTATGCTACATTCGCTCTTGTATGTAATGGGGTATTGCGAAATACCTGGTGATTCGGAACAACAGACACATGGCTTCCCATACTGCTGAGCGGATAACACATAGAAGTTCCATACTGAATCTTCAGACGTTCAATTGCATCCGAATCATCACTTGTCCATCCCTGTGGTGCATAATACAGCATTCCCGGATCAAATCTTCCGCCACCGCTGGCGCAGGATTCGAATAATACTTCTGGAAACTCATTTGTCAAACGTTCATACAGATCATATACACCTAAAATATAACGATGGAACACTTCTCCCTGTCTGTCTGAAGGAAGTTTGCTGCTGTAGCATTCTGTAATGCTTCGGTTCATATCCCATTTAATATATGAGATTTTCGACTCCGATAATAACTTTGCCATCATTCCGTAAATATGATCTACTACTTCTTTTCTTGAAAAATCGAGTACATACTGGTATCTGCCGTGTGATGTATTTCTTCCCGGTGTCTGTAAGATCCAGTCTGGATGTGCTCGATAAAGATCAGAGTCTTTATTTACCATCTCCGGCTCAAACCAAAGACCGAATTTTAAGCCTAGTGCTTCAATTCTTTCTGACAGGCCTTTGATGCCATTTGGCAGAAGCTCTTCATTTGCCACCCAATCACCAAGACCGGCTCTGTCATTTCTTCTTGCGCCAAACCATCCGTCATCTAAGACAAACAGTTCTACTCCACATTCTTTTGCTTTCTTTGCAATCTCTACAAGGCGATCTTCTGTAAAGTCAAAATAAGTTGCTTCCCAGTTGTTATTTAAAATCGGTCTTGCCTTATCACGCCAGTACCCTCTTGCGAGTCTCTTAGCATACAGCTTCTGGAACGTCTGACTCATGCCATTTAATCCATTTTCACTGTAAACCAGAACTGCTTCCGGTGTCTGAAAGCTTTCTTCCGGTTCTAATTTCCAATCGAATCCTTCCGGATTGATCCCGGCTGTAATTCGTGTCACATCATGTGTATCTACCTCTGCCTGCATACGGAAATTTCCACTATATACAAGGCTTATTCCGATTGCTTCTCCTGCATTTTCATCTGTGTTGTGACGCTTTAAAGCAAGGAACGGATTATGTTCGTGAGAAGAATTTCCGCGCATGCTGTCGATAGCTGTTATGCCTTGCTCCAATGTTCGATTCTTGATATAGCGTTCTCTGGACCACGCACCGGACAACTGCATCCATTCATAATCCTTATCCGGAAGATCCAGGCTTAAGCTCATCATATTTAATACATGCAGATTTTTCTCACCGGCATTTTCAATATAAGCACTTCTTGCAATTGCACTATATTCATCAAAAATCGTATATAAAAGCGCCAGTTTTGCACCAGTCAAAGCGTCTTTCAGGAAGATGCGCAATGTCTGCGCTTCCTCCTCGGACTCTGTGTAAGTTGCCGGCAATCCGGAGAGCTTCGGTTTTCCGTCAGTAATCTCATAGCTGTCATATTGGAACTCACTGATCCTGCTGCCATTTTCCTGCAACAATTCAATTGCCGGGTGTCTGTAGTCTGTCGTACCGTAAACAGGATATTCCTGTCGGATATGTTCCAATGAAAAAGTACGATCCCATTCATATATATATGATGTCATTGGGCGTCCACATTTTTCAACCAGATAAGAAAAATCTGCTTTATCATGAAGTCGTTTTCCAAAATATAATTGTCCCAGATGTCCATTTTCTAATACACATAAGATATAACTGATTTTTTCATTGTATAAATGAAAAGTTTTCGTTTCCTTGTGAAAAATAATCTGTCTCATATACTACCTCTTTTACAATTGAATTGTTGTCTCTTAAGCTGTGTGCTTTTTCGCATGCATTTCATTTACTTTTCTTGTGATTTCTTCCATCTTCTCACCTTTTAAAGTGTAGTATTTTTTGTAAATACCAAAGCTGGCAAATGCAAGAATGATTGGAATTACAATCATTAATACGCGAATACCCATTACGGTTGCTGCGCTCTGAGTTACCGCTTTTGCGTTGTATCCTACAATCTGAAGACCAATTCCTGTTAATCCACCTGCTGCTGCCATAGCTGCCTTCATAAGGAATGTCTGTGCAGAGCATGTTACACTTTCATTTCGTACACCAAATTTCACTTCTCCATAGTCGATAACATCTGCCATACAGCATGTTGTTACTCCAAGTGAAAGACCTGATCCAAAGAAAAGAAGTGCACAACATACAATAACTAATACTTTGTTCTGTGGTGCTACATATCCTGCTGCACCGAGCAGTACAAATCCAACAATCGGAAGTCCGCATGCAAATGCGTATACTTTTTCACGGCTGATTTTTTCTGCGATTTTCGGGAAGAATACAAGTCCTGCCATCTCAGCAATAATCGCAAATCCAAAAATAGAATACAGATATTCATCATGGCATACACATTTGAAATAATATACAGCAAAGCTTTTTGCAAGCTGTGTACAAAGGTTAAATGTCAAAAGTAGTCCGATAAATGCAAGTAGCTGATCATTTTTTACAATTACTTGAAATGCCTGTTTCAGACTTGTCTTTTCTGATGATACCCCTAATGTTGATTCCTCTTTTACATTAAATACGGTAATACCGATTGTAACGATGAAAATAACTGCGATAATGATTGCGAAAAGTGTATATCCTTTTTCTGCGTAGAGATTGCTCTCGCCTGCAACTTTGTTCAGGTAATTGATAATGTAAAGTCCAAATGTTGCTACTGAAAATCCTGCAAGACTTGCGAAAAATCTTGGAATTACGGATACTTTCTCACGTTCGTGAGGATCATTTGTCAAGTTCGGAAGCCATGACCAGTAAGGGACATCCATGATTGTATAAGTCATTCCATATAAGATGTACATAACGGATACATATACGTACAATGCTGTTCCTGACAGGTTAAAACTGTGGAATAACAAAACAAATACAACTGAATTTACCAATGTTCCGATTACAAGCCAGATTCTGAATTTACCAAAACGTGTATGTGTATTGTCAACAACCATTCCCATCATCGGGTCATTGATTGCATCCCATATTCTTGCTACAAAAAACAGTATGCCGACAAATGCCGGTGCCAGATACAATGTATCTGTAAAATAAAGCATTAAAAATGCCCCTACTAAATTGCAAATTGCATCTTTACCGATTGCTCCAATTCCAAAACATAATTTTTCTCTTGTGGACGCATATTTATATTGCGGATTTTTCTGAGTTTCATTTTGATTTTCCATGATTCTCCTCCTTTAACACTCATTTGTTTATTTGTTGTTTAAGTGAAGAAACCTGTGCACTTGTTCCTTATGTTTGTTGATACAAGTATAGCGTACAAAAAAAGCATCCGTTATACCTTTTTGTTAAGATTTATATCTCAAATGTTAGGTATCAGATGCTTTTTTAACATTTTATCTATTCTTTTTCGGTCTATTCTTTTTCGATGTTTCCAACATAAATTGTTTTATGCTTCTTGTATTCTTTCAGTTCATTTTGTGCACGGATCAATCGTTCTCGGGCATCCTTTCTGTTGTCATTACGATATTGGGTCGGCGTTATTCCCACTTTCTGCTTGAATACTTTACCGAAAGCAAGGGAATTACGATAGCCGCAGGAAACTGCAATTTCCTCCACAGACAGATTTGTAAGTGCGAGCTGCTCCTTTCCTCTGGAAATTCGAAATTCCGTCAAAAAATCTTTCGGAGAGATTCCAAGACTGTTCATAAATATTGTATATAAATAGCTTCGATTTAGTGCCAAATAATTTGCTATATCTTCCACTGTGATTTTCTGTGAATAGTAATTCTTTATATAGGCAATTGCTTCCTGCACATGTATGCTTTCTTTTGTATCATTCGAATATTGCTGAATTTCAATCCCACGAGCCAGTACTGAGAAAAACTGATAGAGCTTTCCCTGGAGATAGTAAAGATTTTCTGCAGTTGAACGCGTATGATGAAGCATTTCAAATACAATTTCTTTCAGTTCTTCTCCATATTCACACTCGCATGTAAGCTGACGACTGTTCAGTCCGAGATCTCTGACAAATCTCTGTGCTTCCGTACCACCAAATCCCACCCAAAGGTAAGACCATGGATCCGTTTTATCTGCCTGATAAAAGGTAAGGCTTTCCGGCTCGATCAAAAAGGCCTGTCCTTCTTTCAGCTGATACTTCGTTTCACCTACCTGATAGATACCTTTGCCCTTCATTACATAATGCAAAATATAATTGGGTCTTGCGGCCGGTCCATAGCTATGTAATGGCTTGCATTCTGCAAATCCGCAGAAACACAAATGAAAATCTTTAAACTTTGGTTTTAATAGTTGTAATACGTAAGAATCTTCCATAATCTGTATCCTCTCTTAATCCTGCTTACGTGCTTTTCATGACTGGAAAGTGTAGTGCACTGTACCACACTTTCCAGTCATGCTTATTTTGCTGTTACTCACTCAGCAATAGTTAGTTCAACCGTTTTCCTTATTCTATCACAGTATCGTGTTATTATTCCATCAGTTTTCAAACCAGGTATTAAAATGTAACTTCCTTTTTACAAATGTGTGTCTAATGTATAATCCCTTATAATTATCCCCTATTTTTGTTTTTCATGATGGTATCATTATGGTATAATAGAGACATACAATCGGAAGTTGGAGGATACACACATGAAAATTGTAATCATTAATGGAAGTGCCAGAAAAGGAAACACGCTGACGGCAATCAATGCATTTATAAAAGGAGCATCAGAAAAGAATGAAATTGAAATCATTG
>ERZ791858.747-NODE-747-length-24195-cov-22.880406_pt1 | contig 24195 bp, 20 predicted proteins | sample MGYA00510284_ERZ791858 | MGnify/ENA primary metagenome ERZ791858 (study PRJEB30046, sample SAMN00792077) | human gut metagenome | study: EMG produced TPA metagenomics assembly of the A metagenome-wide association study of gut microbiota in type 2... | reverse complement strand
CTTGCGCCCGCTCCATGGTCAGGCCGTTCTCTACTGCGTCCTTCGGGTCGAAGCTCACAATGTAGTGATGGGTCTTCACGTCCTCCCGCCTGCCGTTCTTGCCGTACTTGCGATTGGCAATCAGGCAGGCCATAGCGAACGAGGATTCGCCGCACTCAAGGGTGTCGAGCAGGTACGAATCCCGCAGCTTGGGTCTGCCCTTCTCGTCCAGAATGGGCAGACCGGTGTACTCGTTGTGCTGAAAGGTGAGATAGCTTTCGGCGGCGGCATAGTTAGAGTTTTTCGAGGTCATGCTGATTGCAGCCGCAGGCTGCTTACATTAGAAAAAATCGCGGAAGTGATTTTTTACAGCCAATTCGGCGCAGCCGGATTATTGCTTGATGGTTGCCATACAGTTCACCAACCGTTTCTTCGACTTTCAGCCGAAAGTTCGTGAGCGCGGACAGTTCCTCCAGAATTTGCGCCCGGAGCTGCTCGGTGTCTTTGCCGCTGGAGTTGAAGTGCCGTGCAAGCTGGTTGAGGTTGCTGCCTACCTTGCTGCACTGGGCAGACAAGGCAGCAAGCGCCGCCAGTGCATCCTCGCCGCCCTGCGCCACCACAACGGTGTGCTTGACATTCACGCCGTACAGGACACGGCGGACGAGTTCGGATTGGGTGAGGTGGAGTTCTTTGCAGGCGTATGCGATCCGCAGTTTTTCTTCTGCGGTCACCCTGACTTTGATGATGTGTGTCTTTCGTTTTCGCGGCGTGTCATTGCGGTTCTTCTTTGCGTGTACGTTCGGACTTTTCATTTCAGCCATATTCGACCTCCTGTGAAAATGATAAATGCCCGCTCCGGGATGGAGAGGGCTATGTAATGCGACACGCCGCTTTTGCGCTGAAACCAGCGCAATGCTGGAGCAGGGTTTGGGGAAGGCACTCCCCAACAAGGATGACTGAGTGAGCAACAGAATTTTCAAGCATTGAAAATTTGTGGCCACAGGTCGATACTTGCTTTCGCCCTTTCCGTGCAACACTGAAAATTTCAGAAGTCGAACCGCAATGCACGTTGAAGATTTTGCAGAGCAAAACGTGTGAAAAGGCAAAGCCCCTGCTCATGGTCACCGTTCACACCGAACGCAGTTCCTACCCCTGTTTTGCAGCGGCGTTGTCCGGCTCGCCCACAGAAAGTGTGAGGTCATGGCGCAGTATCTCGTTCAGACGGCTTATGTAAGATTCAAGGTACAGTATGAAGAAAGCCGGGCGCAGTGCGGACACTACAACCTGCTTCTTTCAAGCACAAGAATAACACTTTGCGGTTGTGCAGTCAACAACCAAAAACAAATTTTGGAAGATTGAACAACTACATAAGATTTTATTTGTGAAAAAGAAAAATACCGCCCATGCAGCGCAGCGATGGATTTTGTCGGGTGAATCGGCGGCAAAATAGATCGGGTGTGTTGCGGGGCGGTAAAAATCTTCATGGGGAATAAATCCTCGCCACTCTGTACTTTTCTACAAATTTGGTGGGATTTGCGATAAAGGGTATCACGGATTGCGGCGAGCGTCAAGATGGTTTTGCAAATTTTATTGCAGTAAAGCGGTGATAGTAGGACTTATGCATGGGATATGCTATTTTGACAGGCACTGATTTGAAAAATTGAGATAAAACAAAAAGCGCAGAGCACCTTATTCAGAGTGCTCTGCGCTTTTTTGCATCTTGCGCCATTGTTGCGGGGTCATGCCGTACTTTTGCCGGAACAGTTCGTAGAAGTGGGTGCGGTTGGTAAATTTGAGTTGTAGGGCGATCTCACTGACGGAAAGTGTTGTTTCCCGCAGCAGCCGTTCAGCCTTCTGGAAACAGAAGGTCATGCCGTAATCGAAAAGACACAGACCGGTGCGGCGCTGGACGATGGAATTGAGGTAGCTGCCATTGTAATTCAAAAGCCGTGCCAGTTCGCTGCGAGGCAACCGACCATCTGTATCTTCCAGCAAACGGCTGATACGCAGAAAGAGCAGGCTTTCGGGGCTGCTGCTCAGGTGCACCGGGGTGACATAGAACCCGGACGACAGAAAATCGAACAGTTCGCAAAGTGCGCCCTTCAAATAATAGGTGGCGGCGGCACTGGGTTCGTGCAGGATGTGGGTCATGCGGGCGATGAGCGTTGCCAGGGTTTGAACACTATCGGTGTTTTCCGGTGTGGGGAAAAGGTCCTGATATTCCTTTCGGAGGTCCTGTCCCAGATTTGCCAGCATGAACTGCAAAACGGGATTTTCCGGCAGATGGCGCTCGGCTTCAAATAATTGCAGGGATGCAGATTCCGTCAGGCTGCGGACAAAATCCACAGACAGACCAAGAAAACAGAGCTTGGCGGGTCCAATGAAGCGTTCGTTATGGAGGATGCTGCGGTTTACCAGACAACAGGTTCCGGCACGGTAGGGGTATTCTTTTTCCTCGATCTGTTGGATGACCTCCCCTTCCAACACCAGCATCAGTTCAAAATAATCGTGGCGGTGCAGCGGACGGGAGCTGAGGGCACGGAATAAAGCATCCATAGAGTTTTCATGCAGCCAGCAGCCATTCGGTGAGAACATCTGAATGCTGTATTGGTCGGTTTCTCCCAGACCGGTACAGGACTCCAGTGTAATCTGCACCGGGGACATGATCTTGTAGAAGGTAGAGAGCTGACTGCCCCAGTTTTCAACCTCCAAAATATTCTCATAGCTGGTGGAATCCGGTTTCATGAAAGAGTCTCCTTTTCCGCAATGTGCGAATATGATACAATCTGATGGATGCGGCACACGATGCTGTCATTGTGGAATGTGAACGGAATTGCTAAAATATAGGCACAATACAAAAACATTCTGTAAAAGCTGTGCGGCCGATGGCTTTATTATAGAGTGATTTTGAAAAAATGTAAAGCGACAGACGCATTCTGTCGCCGTGAATGATACAGCACATCTTGAAAGGAGAATCCCCATGTCTGCTACTGCAACGACAGAGAAAAAATATCTGAAATGGTATCAGAAGCTGGCCTACGGTTCCGGCGATCTGGCCTCTAACTGCTCCTATGGTCTGGTTTCCAGCTTTGTACTGCTTTATCTGACCGGAACACTGGGTCTGGACAGCGCCATCATTGGCTCTTTGATGCTGGCTTCCAAGGTTCTGGACGGCATCAGCGATGTGATCTTTGGCACCCTAATCGACCGCACCCACTCCAAGCTGGGCAAGGCACGTCCGTGGATGCTGTTTGGTCAGGTAGGTGTTTCCCTCTGCCTGTTTTTGCTGTTTGCCATCCCGGCTGGCAGCACCACCATGCAGTATATCTACTTCTTCATCGTGTACACGGCACTGAACGCAGTGTTCTATACTGCCAACGGCATTGCATATTCCTCTCTGGTGGCACTGATCACCAAGAACAACAATGAGCGTGTGCAGCTGGGCTCCTTCCGTTTTATGTTTGCGGTCGTCACCAACATCTTTATGGGCTTTGCCGTTACCGGCATGGTGGAGAAGTTCGGCAGCGGTGCCGCAGGCTGGCGTACCACGGCTCTGATCTTCGCGATCGTTGGTTTGGTGGTCAACACCATCAGCTGCCTTGCAGTTAAAGAGCTGCCGGAGGAAGAACTGAGCGGCAACACCAGCGAAGCCGCAGAGGAAGGCAAAGCAGTTGCCGAGGAGAAAAAGCATGGCTTTGCCGAGACCGCTAAGATCCTCGTCCACAACAAGTATTACCTGATGATCCTTGCCATCTACATCGTGTACTATATCATGAGCAACCTGACCACCGGTGCCGGTGTGTTCTGCGCCACCTATTACTGGGGCGATGGCAGCCTGCTGGGTCAGTTCTCCATGATGAAGATGTTCCCTGTTATCATCGCACTGGCCTTTGCGCCTGTCCTCATCAAAAAGACCGGCAGTATGCAGAAGGTCAACTTCTGGGGCTACGCCATCAGCAGCGTGCTGGGCATTCCCATGATCTACTTTGCCATGCAGAAGAATCTCTCCATGTTCCTGCTGTTCATGTTCATCAAGGGCGTCTTTGCAGGTACCCTCAGCGGCTCTTTGAACGCTCTTATTGCTGAGGCCAGCGGCTACACCACACGCACCACCGGCGTCCACATGGACGGTATGATGTACAGCTGCTCCTCTCTGGGCGTGAAGGTCGGCGGCGGCATCGGTACTGCGGCTGTGGGTTGGCTGTTGAAGCTGGGCGGCTTTGTGGGCACCGCAACGGTCCAGAGCGAAAGCGCCATTCGGATGATCTTCAACCTGTACATCACTTTCCCCTTTGTGATCGGCATCATTATTACAGTGCTGCTGGCTTTCCTGGATGTGGAAAAGGCCAATAAGAAGTGGGATGCTGAACACCAGAAAGAGGCACAGGCATGATTCGACAGAATTTCAACGCAGATTGGACGGTAGAAAAGGGAGATGGCAATTCCCGGATGAATTCCTTTCTGGGAAATACCCAGACCAAAACCGTGCATCTGCCCTACGATGCCATGATTCATGAAGCCCGCACCCCGGACACGAAAAACGGTGCACAGACCGGCTTCTACCCCGGCGGCGAGTACATTTTTCAGAAGCATTTCACCGCACCGCAGGCGTGGCAAGGCAAGCCGGTGTCCCTCGTATTTGAGGGCGTGTACCAGACGGCGCTGGTCTACCTGAACGGCTGGCTGCTGACCCGGAACGTGAACGGCTATGCGGAGTTTACCGTGGAGGCTGGTCCCTACCTGAAATATGGTGCCGACAACCTGCTGAAGGTCATTGCAGATAACAGTCTGGAACCCAACAGCCGCTGGTATACCGGCAGTGGCATCTACCGCCCGGTGCGGCTGCTGGTGGGCAACAAGGTCTATCTGCCGCAGGATACCGTGCGTATCACCACCCGGGAGGTGGGCGAGGGCTTTGCCCTGCTGGATGTGACGGCACAGGTGCAGTCTGCCAGCACTGTTACAGAACGGGTGACCCTGCAGCAGACCATCTGCCGGGAGGGCACGGCGGTGCTCACCGACCGGCAGAACCTCCTGCTCCAGCCCGGCGAAAGCAGGACCGTCTCCTTCCGGTACTGCGTGGACAGCCCGGCTCTGTGGAGCCCAGAGGACCCCAACCTCTACACCAGCATTATGCAGGTGCTGGAGGGCGAGGAAGAACTGGACCGGGAAGAGACCAGCTTCGGCATCCGTACCCTGAGCATCGATGCAGCGCATGGGGTACGCATCAACGGGCAGACCGTCAAGCTACGGGGTGCCTGCATCCACCACGACAACGGCATTCTTGGTGCAGCTACCCTGCCCGATGCCGAGGAGCGCCGCATTCGTCAACTAAAGGAAGCGGGCTTCAACGCCATCCGCTCCTCCCATCACCCGGCAGGGCGGGCGCTGCTGGATGCCTGCGACCGGTACGGTGTGCTGGTAATGGACGAACTGAGCGACGTATGGAACGTGCGGAAAAATCCCTACGACTATGCTCTGTACTTTGAGCAGGACTGGAAGCCCACCATTCAAAAGATGGTGGCCAAGGATTACAACCATCCCAGTGTCATTTTGTACTGTGTGGGCAACGAGATCTCCGAGGCAGGCTCGGAAAGCGGAGCGGAGACCAACCGTCGGCTCTGCAACACCTTCCGGGAGCTGGACCCCACCCGTTACACCACCAACGCCCTCAACGGCCTTATGGCAGCCGGTTACCGCCTGCGGGAGATCATGGGGGATGTGATGCGAAAGTTCCCGGCACAGCCCGGTCCTTCCGGCGGCGATGGCGGCGGCAGCAATGCGCTGAACAGTTTTATGAGCCTGATGTCCGGGGAAAAGGGTGATTACTTTGCCACCCATCCGCTGCTGACTGAGGCGCTGTCCGGCTGCGAGGATTCCTGCGATGTGATCGGTCTGAACTACCTTACCGGACGCCATGTGCTGGAGCATGAACTGCACCCCCACAAGGCAGTGCTAGGCACCGAGACTTACCCAGCAGACATCGTGCGGCTGTGGCGCATCGTGGAGGAGAATCCTCACATGATTGGCGACTTCACATGGGCTGGCTACGATTATCTGGGGGAGGCAGGCTGCGGCATCTTCCATTACGATGGTGGTGCCAACTTCAGCAGCATTTACCCGGAACGCACTGCCTACATTGGAGATCTGGATCTGCTGGGCAACCGCCGCCCCATCAGCTATCTGCGGGAGATCGTTTACGGTCTGCGGAAGGCACCCTATCTGGCAGTGCTGCGAATGGAACACAACGGTCAGACCTCCAGCAAAACGCCTTGGATGTTCAAGGATAACCTTTCCAGTTGGACATGGCCCGGTTTTGAGGGACAGACGGCTTCGGTGGATGTGTACTCCGCTTCGGAGGAGGTGGAGCTGTTCCTGAACGGAGCTTCTCTGGGCCGCCGTGCCATGGTGGATTTTATCGCCACCTACAGTGTGCCCTACACTCCCGGCGAGCTGAAGGCTGTGGGCTATACCGGCGGTGTGTGTGACGGCGAGTTCACGCTGCGCACCGCACAGGATGCACAGATGACCCTTACAGCAGATCGTAAGACCCTGCAAGCTAACGGCGAGGATGCCGCCTTTGTGATGATCCAATTCGTGGATGCAAATGGCACCGCAGATCTGCACACCAAGCACACCCTGAAGGTGGAGTTGGAGGGTGCAGGCATTCTGGAAGCCGTAGGCAGCGCAAACCCCTGCTCCGAGGAGCGTTACGATACCCCGGAAAGCGAGACCTATGACGGCTGCTGCATGGCGGTGATCCGTGCAGGAGAAGCTGCGGGTGAAATTCATCTGACCGTCACAGCTGATGACAGCGTTCAGAAGCAGCTGACGATTCTGGTTCAGAAAGCAGAGGGCTGAATCTCAAAAAGCCGGTGAAGGCTCAAAACAAAAACAGGGTGTGTCCTGCGAACGCACCCTGAAAGATCCATATATCACAAGAGAAATAGGGCGTTCCCCATCGGGGACGCTCTGTTTCTCTTTGCGGGGGTATCTCGTTCAGACGGCTTATGTAAAATTCAAGGTACAGCTCCCCAAAAGAAAAATACCACCCTGCAAGACAGGCGAAAAATTTTGTCGGGTGAAACAGCGGCAAAATAGATCGGGTGTGTTGCGGGGCGGTAAAAATCTTCATGGGGAATAAACCCTCACCGTTCTGTACTTTTCTACAAATTTGGTGGGATTTGCGATAGAGGGTATCATGGATTGCAGGGCGCGTCAAGATGGTTTTGCAAAATTTATTGTGGTAAAGCGGTGATAGTAGGACTTATTATTTGAAGCAACATAAAATTCAGCAGTTCTGCGATTGATACCATTCATTGAAATAGCGGTTGCTTTCCTCTTCATTGTGAACCCATTTTTTTGATGATTTGAAGGCATTGAATGGAGGACTGTACCCTCTCAGCGGCGTGATTTCCTGCACGTCTTTGACATTCCGATGCTGGATAATTTCAAACTCACTGCGCTCTGGAAGATATGCAATCACCTTGTCGGCGTGAATTGTTCCTTGATATACATGGCAGGAGCAGCGGTGAAAAAGTTCACTGCGGTGTGCAAACCATTCAGCAACATCGTAAGAGAGCGACCATGAAATAGAAAGCGGTGCGCGCTCAATGCTGCCGATGCCGCCGCGATATACGGTGAACATCTCAATGTCTCTTACGCTCTCCGGCAGAGCATCGCGCCAGTTGTCAGGACGAATGATTTTGGCTCGGCGGACATACTTCCGAATGATGGGAGAATGATCGCCGTGACTGTAATAATGTTGTAAGGCGTACCGACATTTGATTTCAAGAGGCATCAGATGTTCGCATTTGTACAGCAGGTCTTCCATCATCTTGGCATCGTAGAAGGAATATTTTTCAAAGGTTTGCCAATCTTGGTCATGGGCAGCTTGAACAGCCTCTTGGAATCTGGCGTTGAGAAACAAATTGTCTCGATAGATCACGCTTCGGGTCGCCTCCTTGTCATGGTTTGTTGAAAGGTTCGCAGTTCCTGTCCTATAAAAGAAAAGAACCGCCCTGCAAGACAAGCGAAAAATTTTGTCGGGTGAAGTAAGCGGCAAAATGAATCGGGTGTGTTGCGGGGCGGTAAAAATCTTCATGGGGAATAAATCCTCGCCGTTCTGTACTTTTCTACAAAATTGGTGGGATTTGCGATAAAGGGTATCATGGATTGCAGCGAGCGTCAAGATGGTTTTGCAAATTTTATTGCAGTAAAGCGGTAATAGTAAGACTTATCATCTGGAACCACCAGAAATCAGCAGTTCTGCGATTGATACCATTCATTGAAATAGCGGTTGCTTTTCCCTTCATCGTGAACCCATTTTGTTGACGATTTGAAGGTATTGAACGGCGGACTGTAGACTCTCAGCGGCGTGATTTCCCGCACGTCTTTGACATTCCGATGTTGGATGATTTCAAATTCGCTGCGCTCAGGAAGATACGCAATTACCTTGTCGGCGTGAATTGTTCCCTGATACACATGGCAGGGGCAGCGATAAGCAGGGAATACCGCCGTGCGGCGAACTCAATTCCTATATAGAACAATTGCACCGGTGAAATTGCAGAAGAATCTGAGAATAGCAGTCAGCAAAGAGAGAACAGTTGGATGCGCAAAAAAGTTAGCAACCCCTTCCACTTGACAGAAATCAATGGTTGTGCTATTCTAACCATGCTGTGACTGGATTGAAAAACGAGTCACAAGGAGGAAGCACATGCCAATTGCGTTTACTGCGGAGGAACGCACAGTTCTGACCGGACAATTGTTGGAAAGCGCTCGCCGCTTTGTCAAAGAGCAGAGCGCGCGCAAGGTCACAGTCGAACAGCTGACAGACAGCGTCGGCATTTCCAAAGGAGCGTTCTACCTGTTTTATCCGTCCAAGGAACACCTGTTTTATGCGCTGCTGCGCCAGATGCATACCGAATTGTACGGCCCGGCCATGGAGCTGCTGGAACAGCCTAAGGGCACGCCAGCACAGCAGCTGACTTGCGCCATTCTGGAAGGCTGCCGTGCGCTGGATGAAAGCGGACTGTGCCGTTTCTGGGAGCAGGATGCGCCGGAAATTCTGTGCGCCATCCCGTCAGAAGAATGCAAGGCTCAACAGGAGCAGGAATATGCGGTGTTCCGCCGGTTTCTGGCGCAGAACAAAGCGGCGGATATCCCGGAGGAACAGGCCATGAACGCCCTGCGCAGCCTGATTTTGACCGTACCCATGCGTAAAAAGCTGGGCGAGGATTATCCGCAGATACTGCTATGGATGGCCCAGGGCATCTGTGCACAGATTTTTGGTTGAAGTGTGCCATGAGGAATCATGGCATTTTTATGCACCTGAAAGTTAGAAACGGCTAACAATAAACGGAGGTACTCTATGAACCTGAATTCCAAAAAACTGACCATCCCGGATCTGATTTCTGTTGGTGTGTTCACCGCCATCTATTTTGTGCTGGTGACTATTGCCACCTTCAGCTGTGCGCTACTGCCGGGTGTTGGCAACATTTTGCTGCCGGCAGTGGCGGCGTTGATCTCTGGCAGCGTGTATATGCTGCTGGCCGCCAAGCTGCAGAAGTTTGGCGGCATCAGCATCATGGGTCTTGTCATGGGCCTGTTCTTTTTTATGTCTGGTCACTTTGTGTTGTCCTTTGCCGCCAACATCGTTTGCGGCGTGCTGGCAGACTGGGTGGCAAGCCGCAGCCAGTACCGCAGCAAAAAGGTGCTGCTGGCCAGCTATGTCATCTTTTCGTATGGTCTCACCGGCCCGATCCTGCCGCTGTGGTTCATGAAGGATGCCTACATTGCTAACCTGACCGCCCGCGGCAAGGATGCCGCCTACATCGATACGCTGTTTGCGCCCATCAACAACGGCAGTTTCGTTGCGGCTATAGCGGCGATTTTGGTCTGCGCCGTGCTGGGCGGGCTGTTCGGCCAGCGCATGATGAAAAAGCACTTTGAGAAAGCGGGGATCGTGGCATGAGATTCCGCATGGACCCACGTGCCAAGCTGTATTTGCTGCTGCTGGCCAACCTGATGCTCTTTTTCCATGTTGGGACTGGGGCCGAGGCGGTAGCGACCGGGTTGTTCCTGCTGCTGTTTTTCCTCTCCGGGCACACTCGCACCGGCATCCGGTTGAGTGTGGTCTACTTTGGCCTGCTGGCCATTGATCTGTTTGTGGTGCCGCTGGCAGGGGAGGGCATTCTACTCAATCTGCTGTCGCTGGTGTCGGTGGGCATCCGCATGATGCTGCCCTGCATCATTACCGGTGCGTATGCCTTTTCCACCACCACGGTAGGGGAACTGACCAGTGCCCTGCGCCGGATGCATGTGCCGGAAAGCGTCATCATCCCGTGCGCCGTTGTGGTGCGGTTCTTCCCTACTGTACAGGAGGACTACCACCAGATTCACAACGCCATGGCCCTGCGCGGCATCGCTGAGGGCAAGGGGGCTCTGTTGCTGCACCCGATGCAGTCATTGGAATACATCCTCATACCGCTGCTGATGAACGGCAACAATGTCGCGCAGGACCTCTCGGTAGCGGCACTGACTAAAGGCATCGGCCTGCCGGGCACCCATACCTGCATGACCGAGCTGCACCTGACTGTGTGGGATTTCATCTACCCGGCACTGTGTACGCTGCCGCTGCTGTGGAAGGGGGGTATACTGCTGTGAGAACACTGGTGGAAAGCAACAATGTTTCCTTTGCTTATCAGAACAGCACAGAACCGGCGTTGCAGGATATCTCACTGCGGATTCGGCCCGGTGAGTGCGTGTTGTTCTGTGGTCGAAGCGGCTGCGGTAAAACGACCTTTTCCCGCCTGCTGAATGGCCTTGCCCCGATGTTTTATCCCGGAGAACTGACCGGCAGCTGTACGGTGAGCGGTTTGCTGGCAGGGAGCGCAGCCATTGAGCAGTATGTACCACTGGTGGGCAGCGTGTTTCAGAACCCCAAAACGCAGTATTTCAATGTGGACACCACAGCAGAATTGGCCTTCCCCTGTGAAAACAGCGGGATGCCGCCCACAGCTATCCGTCAGAGAGTACAGGAAGTGGTGGCACAGTTCCATCTGGAAGCTCTCATGGATCGCAGTGTGTTCAAGATCTCCGGCGGCGAAAAGCAGCGGGTGGCCTTTGCAGCGGCCTGTATGCTTGGTCCGAAGCTGTTGGTGCTGGACGAACCCACCAGCAATTTGGATGCCGGGGCCATCCGGCAGCTGCACGATATGATCGCCGCAATGAAGCAGGTGGGCATGACCATTGTGCTGGCTGAACACCGGTTGGCCTGGGTGCAGGATGTGGTGGACCGCTACTTCTTTTTTGAGGCGGGGCAGCTGACAGCCGTCTGGACGGCTGCGGACTTTGCCGCCTTGCCGGAAACGACCTTGCAGAACGCAGGTCTGCGCGCCCGGGACCTGACTGCGTGTCGGGAGAAGTTGCGTCAAAAAACGACGATGCAATGCACCGGGGTGCCGATATTGGAAGTGCAGAACCTGACCCTTGGTTACCACAGGCGCAGCCTCATCCGGGCGCTTCCAGATATGAGCTTTGCTGCCGGGGAGATCGTGGGCCTGATGGGGCATAACGGCATTGGTAAAAGCACCCTGGCCAAAACTCTCTGCGGCCTGATGGAGCCGCTGGGCGGGCAGATTCTGTGGGAGGGCAAGACGGCCAACGCAAGGACCCGCCTGCACAAAAGCTTTCTGGTCATGCAGGATGTGAACTACCAGCTGTTCAGTGACAGCGTGCGGGAAGAAATTCTGCTGGGGGCAGCCCACCCGAAACTGGTGGATACCGTGATGCAGGCGCTGGGTCTGAACGGCCTTGCCGACCGCCACCCCATGAGCCTTTCCGGCGGGCAGAAGCAGCGGGTCGTAGTGGCAGCAGCCATGCTGAGCGACAAACCACTCATTCTGCTGGACGAACCAACCAGCGGTCTGGACCGTGGCAATATGGAACAGGTCGGGCGGCTATTGCAGCAACTCAAAACACAGGGCAAGACCATTGTGGTCATTACACACGATGAAGAACTGGCCGCCGACTGGTGCGACCGTATTATAGCCCTGCAGGATTGATGGCAAGTTGGCTTTTTCGTGCAACGGCAATAACGCTGAATTGCATGTCGCAAAGATGTTGTTTGAATGCTGCACTATTTTTTGATTTGCGATATAAAGGAGAATGGAAAATGGAATACCATGCAAATGACTGGCTGGGCCGGTGGCAGAATTTTGAAGCCTATCTCACGAGCAGTGATCCGTATCTGACCCGTGCATGGCAGGATGCCGAGACAGCTGCCGCAGCAATGCCCATGTTCTGCGGCGGAGTAAAGGTCTTCTGGCAGAAAGCCTGCGTGACCACTAGTCCGGAAAATCCGCACACCCTCGGCGGTTGGAACATCACTCTGGCGGTAGGGGAGAAACTTTGCATCGAGTGGCTGGACGAAGATGGCGCAAGTCTGGGCAAGGCGGTGTATCATCTGGAAAGCGTGTTGGAAAAAGGTCTGGAAGGCAAGGAAAACGCTCTGTTTATGGCGGAAGATATGCCGGAAAACTGGCCCTTCCGCTGCCTGTTGGCCATGGAACCCATGCCGCCCCGCACAGCCCGCCAGACGGGCGGCCTGCTGAGCCACCTGCACTTCCAGTATGCCAGCCAGCGAAACCTGCTTGTGGACCCGGAGACCCAGAAACTGCACAATCCCATGTGGTATGCCACCGTCTGCGATGGAGATGGTACTTTGCTGGAAAAGTGCAACATCGTCCGCGCCCTGCACCGCCTGCCCCTGTGGGCAGAGCTGCCGGAGAAATAAAAGACGGGGCTGTTGCACAGCCCCCAAAAAGAAAGACCGAAGTAAAAGCCAAAAAAGGCTTTTCTTCTTTCTCCTTCATCATAAAAGCGATCCCCACAGTCCGTTTAACTCAGTTTTTGCGGCTGTGGGGATCGCTTTTTCTCAGTAGCGGCAGGTAAGCAATTTATTCATGGTGAACCTCATTTCTATATCAAACGGTGTCTGTTCGGATGTCCTAAACCCTGCCATAAAACCGGTGGTTGATTTGTCCATTGGGCTTTGTTTTGCCCGTCTGCACATTTTTGCACACTTTTTGCACACCTGAATAGCTGGATAACGGTTGCAAAGCATTACACTGTATGCAAATAATGCGGTGTGTGCAAAGGCGTGTTTTGCGATGATACGATAAAAATAACGCTTCTTCGAACTTTTGAAATTTGACGAATGATGCACCTTGGATTCTTTTAATCAGAGGGCCAGGGATTCGAGTTCCCTCGAGCGCACCAAAATCCCACGAAGAATCGTAAGATTCCTCGTGGGATTTTCCTTTTTCTGAGGCTCTGCACACTTTTGCACACCGGCGGGAAAGCCGTGTTTTTCCTTGCATTGTCTGCCTTACTGGAGTTTTCACTCTCCAGAACGGTCCGGTGGGCGGGCATTCTTTTGCTCCTTGTCGGTGCGCTGCACGGCGGCACTATAAAAGGCCGCCTGCAGCACTCGTCTTTGATTCGGTCTTATTTACACCACTTGGCAAATTCTTCATCCGTGCACTTGACGTAGTGGCTGCCCTCCACATGGTGGCGGGTGCCCTTGGAATAGTCGATGCCGGAAGTGGCATAGTCATAAGTCTCAGCCACGCGGCGCTTTTCCACCACCGGGTTCGGCAGCGGAATGGCCGACAGCAGGCTCCGGGTGTAGGGGTGGATGGGGTGCTCGAAGATCTCCTCGGTGGTGCCGGTCTCCAGCAGATGCCCCAGATGCAGCACACCGATGCGGTCGGAGATGTACTTGACCATGGACAGGTCGTGGGCGATAAACAGATAGGCCGTGCCGGTCTCCTGCTGGATATCCTTCATCAGGTTGACTACCTGTGCCTGAATGGACACATCCAGCGCCGAGATGCACTCGTCCGCAATGATGAGCTTGGGGTTCATGATGAGGGCGCGGGCAATGCCCACGCGCTGACGCTGACCGCCGGAGAACTGGTGGGGGTAGCGCTCGGCGTGCTCCGGGGCAAGGCCGACCTTGGCAAGGATCTTTTCCACCTTTTCGCGGCGCTCTGCCTGCGTTTTGCACAGATGGTGGATATCCAGACCCTCGCCGATGATGTCCTCCACCTTTTTGCGGGGGTTCAGGGATGCCATGGGGTCCTGAAAGATCATCTGCATCTGGGTGCGCAGGGTATTGTTCTGTGCATGGGTCAGACGACCGCTGATATCCTGCCCGTCAAAGGTGATCTTGCCCGCAGTGGGGTCGTACAGGCGGATGATGCTGCGGCCGATGGTGGATTTGCCCGAGCCGGACTCGCCCACCAGACCGTAGGTCTCGCCGGGGTAGATCTCAAAACTGACATCGTCCACCGCCTTGACCGTGAAATTCTTATTGACGCGGAAATACTGCTTCAGCCCTTCGACCTTCAGCAGCGGGGTCGTGCTCTGTGCTGCCATTTATTCCGCCTCCTCGATCTTTTTTGCTTCTGCTTTCATGCGGGCAATGCGCTCCTTGAGCTCCGGCGGCATCTCCACCTTGGGGGCCCGGGGGTCCAGCAGCCATGTTGCCGCATAGTGGGTATCGCTGATCTTGAACATGGGCGGGTCGATCTCGTCGTCGATGTTCAGCGCAAAGCGGTTGCGGGGTGCAAAGGCATCGCCGGGCTTCTCGTGCAGCAGGTTCGGCGGCGAGCCGGGAATGGTATACAGACGGTCGTCGGCGGTGTCAAGGTCGGGCATGGCCGACAGCAGGCCCCATGTATAGGGGTGCTTGGGGTCGTAGAAGATCTCGTCGATGGTGCCGGTCTCCACGATCTTGCCGGCGTACATCACGTCCACATAGTCTGCCACCTTTGCCACAACGCCAAGGTCGTGGGTGATGTAGATGACCGAGATGCCGCGCTCCTTCTGGATGCGGCGGATCAGCTCCAGAATTTTGGCCTGAATGGTCACATCCAGCGCGGTGGTGGGCTCGTCGCAGATGAGCAGGTCGGGGTCGCAGGAGAGCGCAATGGCAATGACCACGCGCTGGCGCATACCGCCGGACAGCTGGTGCGGGTAGTTTTTCATCCGCTTTTCCGCATCGGTGATGCCCACCTCTTCCAGCAGTTCCAGCGCCTTTTTGTAGGCTTCTGCCTTGGGCATTTTGAAGTGCCAGAGCATTCCCTCCATGATCTGCTTGCCGATGGTCATGGTGGGGTCAAGGCTGGTCATGGGATCCTGGAAAACCATGGCGATGCGCTTGCCGTTGATGTGGCGGCGGATCCACTTTTTATCCTTTTGCAGCAGATCCACGGTCTCCGGGCTGCCGTCGGCGTGGTGGTAGCTGAACCGGATGCTGCCGCTGTTCACGGTGGCATTCTTGGCCAGAATGCCCATGGCGGCTTTCATGGTCACCGATTTGCCGGAGCCGGACTCGCCCACCAGCGCGACCGTCTCGCCCTTGTACAGGTCGATGTTCACACCGCGGATGGCGTGCACCGGGCCTGCGGTGGTCTTAAAGGTGATATCAAGGTCTCGCACCGACAAGACCTGTTCTTTTTTTGCTTCAGGCATGGGGTGTTCCTCCTTACATACTCTTCATCTTGGGGTCCAGCGCCTCGCGCAGACCATCCGCCACGAGGTTGAAGCTGAGCATCAGCAGGCTCATGACCACAATGGGCGGGATGATCTGATAGGGGTGGGTGGTGAAGCTGTTGTACAGCTCGCTGATCAGAGAGCCCAGCGAACACTGCGGCACCGGGATGCCCAGACCCACAAAGGAGAGGAACGCCTCGGTGAAGATAGCGGTCGGGATGCTGAACATGACCTGCGTGATGATGGGTCCGATGATGTTGGGCAGCACTTCCTTAAAGATGATGAAGAAGCTGCCGGCGCCCAGCGTGCGGGAGGCCAGAACGAACTCCTGATCCTTCAGCTTGAGCATCTCCGCGCGGGCGATGCGGCTCATGCCCACCCATTCGGTCAGCATCAGGGCAAAGATGATGGTCACCATGCCGGGCTGCAGCACCAGCAGCAGCAACGTGACGATGACCAGCCGGGGGATGCCGTTGGCTACCTCCAGAAAGCGCTGCATCACCATATCCACTCTGCCGCCGAAGTAGCCCGAGATCAGGCCGTAGCTCATGCCGATGACCATATCAATGATGGCCGCAGCCACCGCAATGATCAGGGAGACCCGGGCGCCTTCCCATGTGCGGGTCCAGATGTCGCGGCCGTACAGGTCGCTGCCGAACCAGTAGTAGACGTCCAGCTTGTCTTTTTCCTGATAGGCGTTGGTCACCTTGGTACCGGTGGTGGTGCTCATCTTCTCGCTGCCGTCCAGAATGCCGAACTGCTCAATGCCCGGCACGCGGGGCGCAAAGTTTTTCTGGCTCAGATCCTGCCCGGAGTAGGTGTAGCTGTTCATGCCCGGGCCCAAAACGGCCAGCAGTACGATGACCACAATGAGGACAAGCCCCAGCACGGCACTCTTCTTATTGAAAAAGCGGATGAGCGCTTCCTTCCAGAAGTTCTGCGCCGCAAAGTTGGTATCCACGCTGATCTCGTCCTCGTTGTGCTTGAGGGCAAAATCCTTTTCCGCAAAGGTGTGCTCCGTGTACATTGCATCCACGGCGCTGACAATGGCATCGGCGGTGGATTCGCCGCCCAGCCGGATCGCTTTTTCTGCCATTTAGTCGTCCCCCTTTGCCAAACGAATGCGCGGGTCGATGATGCCGTACAGCAGGTCAACGACCAGCATGATGCCAATGTACATGGCGCTGTAAATAAAGCTCAGACCAATGACCACGTTGTAATCGTTGGACTGGATGGCTGTCACCAGCAGGCTGCCCACGCCGGGGATGGCAAAGATCTTTTCCACCACCAGCGAGCCGGTCATCAGATCCACGATCAGCGGCGCCAGCACCGTGATGATGGGGATCAGGGCGTTGCGCAGCGCGTGGCGGAAGATCAGCGCCGGGCCGGAAATGCCCTTGCTCTCGGCCAGCAGCATATAATCCGAATCCAGCACCTCGATCATCTCACTGCGGGTAAAGCGGGCAATGGACGCCATGGTGAACATGGAAAGCGAGATACTGGGCAGCACGCTGGAGCCAAAGATGTCCTTGGCGGAAAACAGCATGGGGAACCAGCGGAACTTAAAGCCGAAGGTGTAGCTCAGCGCCAGCGCGAACACATAGGACGGCACCGATACGCCGATGACCGAGATGATGGTGGCGATGGAGTCCACCACGGTATCCCGCTTCAAAGCGGCAAGAATGCCCAGCACCAGACCTGCGATGGCACCCAGCGTAACCGCCATGCCGCCCACCTGAATGGAGATGGGCAGACGGGACTGGATGAGCTGGGAGATGGGCGTATTTTTGGAGATATTGTAGCTGACACCCAGATCGCCCCGGAGCATATTGCCCACATAGCGGAAGAACTGGATATAGATGGGCTGGTCAAGGCCGTACTTTGCATACAGGGCTGCCCGCATATCGGGCGTCAGCTTTTCATCATTGAAGGGCGAACCGGGCATCAGCTGCATCAGGATGAACAGCACCAGCAGAATTGCCAGCAGCGTGAACAGCGAGGTCAGGATTCGCTTGAGCGTATATTTTTTCACGTCGGGTGGACCCCCTTTTTCCTTCCGGGATCTCGCGGTCAGTCGTTCGTCTGCCGCGGACAGGCACAATGTCAAAAAGGCGCACAGTGGCTTTTTGCGGGCCACTGTGCGGCCTTGTTCAGTGTGCTTTCAGTTTTACTCGCTCTTAGCAGCGTTCTTGTACACGCGGTTCAGTGCCACGGGGTGGAACGCTACGCCGGTAACGGCAGAGGAGACCATCTCGGCATTGCACTGACCGTACAGGGGGAAGATGACCGCCTGCTCCAGAATGATCTGCTCTGCCTCGTACAGGGCAGCCCAGCGGCCCTCGGGGTCGGTGCACAGGTCACCGGTGGTGCACTCGTCAATGATGGCATCGTAGTCGGCATCGCTCCACAGACCGTAGTTGTTGGAGTTGCCGGTCACCCACATGCCCAGATAGGTCATGGGGTCGGCGTAGTCGGGGCCCCAGCGGGTCAGGCCGATCTCAAAGTTGCCGTCCTGCATATCCTGCACGCGCTGCTTCTTGGGTTCCACGGTCAGGTTCAGGGTAAAGCCTGCCAGCGTGGTCTCCAGCTGCTCCTTGACGACCTGTGCCACCTTCTGGGGTGCATCGTCGGCATCCACCACCATGTTGAAGGTGAAGGTATCCTTGCCCAGCTCGCTCTTGGCCTGCTCGTAGTACTCCTTGGCCTTGTCGGCATCATAAGCGCAGAACTCTGCAAACTTGGTCTGGTCGGCGCTGAAATCGCTGCCGTCGGGGCCGGTGGCGAACTGCGGCGGAACGACGGTGTAGCAGGGTGCAGAGCCGTCCTTCAGCACGTCTCCGGTAATGGCGTCACGATCCAGTGCAAAGGTGATGGCCTTGCGCAGGTTCTCGTTGGCCAGCTCCGGCACACCGCCGATGTTGGGGCTGATGTACCACAGGTAACCGGCACCCACGCTGGTAAACTCGGGGTCATCCTTGACCTGATCCACCTGCTCGCCGTTCAGCAGAGTCATGTCCAGAGCACCGGTCTGGTAGCTCATCAGTGCCTGCTGGCTGTCCTTGATGACCTGATAGGCCAGACCGTCCAGAGCGATCTTGCCGGCATCGTAGTAATCGGGGTTCTTTTCCAGCGTAAAGGCGGTTGCGGCAGGCTGGTAGTCGGTCAGCTTGAACGCACCGTTGGACAGCACCGTGTCGGGGCTGGTGCCGAAGGTGTCCTTGCAGGTGTTGTAGAACGCCTCGTTGACCGGATAGAAGGTGGGGAAGTACATCAGGCTCAAAAAGTAGCTGACGGGAACGTTCAGCTGGACTTCCAGCGTCTTGTCGTCCACAGCAGTCACGCCCAGATCGGTGACGGGCTTCTCGCCTGCAATGATCTCGGCAGCGTTGACCACCTGACCGATATCCGACAGCATATAGGAATACTCGGAAGCGGTGGCGGGGTCCACGGCGCGCTGCCAGCCAAACACGAAGTCGGCAGCGGTAACGGCTTCGCCGTTGGACCACTTGGCATCCCGCAGGTGGAAGGTGTAGGTCTTGCCGTCCTCGCTGATGTCGTAGGTCTCGGCAATGGCGGGAACTGCTGCGCCGTCTGCATCCATCTGCATCAAACCGTCGGTGTAGTCTGCGATGACCTCAAAGGAGGTGCCGTCGGTGGCTACCTGCGGGTCCAGCGACTGAACCTCGGTCTCCAGCATGATATTCAGGGTGCCGCCCTGTGCAGTGCCAGCTGCAGAGGAGGCAGTGCCGGAGGCGGAGGAAGCCGCCACCGAGCTGGAAGAGCCGCCGCAGGCCGTCAGAGCCAGCACAGCAGAGGTAGCACCGGCAGCTGCCAGGAAGCTGCGGCGCGAAATACGACGATCGAATCTCATAGATATTCCCCTCTCTTTACTGCTTTAGCTTTATACTCTACTAAAGCGTCACGTTCTAAAAATACACAAGGGATGTCCGTTCCTCCTTCCGGAACTATGCACTCCCTTGTGCTATGACGGCATTATACCGCTCCTTTCCGCAAAAGAAAAGGGGTTTTGCAAAATTTGTCCGCGCCGTGCGTTCATTTCTGCAGTTTGTCTAACGTAACGCCCCAGAAATCCCATGATTTTTGTACAATTTCAGTCCATGAGCATATTTCACTTTTAAACAAGCACACTTGAACAATCGTGTTATTCCTTTTTTATTTCTTGATTTTAAGCAGCTTTATTTATTTTATAAATCAAGTCGCACGTTTTTCTTTTCGATATAAAATGCAGACTTTCATTTCGCCGTTGTCCTTGTGCAGAGGACAGTTATAGAGGCAAAAAGAAGCCGCCGCACAGTGTTTTGTGCGGCGGCTTTAAAAATCGAATTCGTACTGCTGTAAAAAGCGCTTACTTGCCCAGCATCTCGTGGGCAGTCTTGCAGATGGTAGCAGCGTCCAGACCGTACTTCTTCAGCAGGTCCCATGCGGGGCCGGAGCAGCCGAACACGTCCTGCACGCCCACGCGGCGCACGGGAGTGGGCAGCTTCTCGCTCAGGACAGCGCAGACGGCCTCGCCCAGACCGCCGATAATGTTGTGCTCCTCGGCAGTGATGACCTTGCCGCACTCCTTAGCAGCCTTGATGACGATTTCCTCGTCCAGGGGCTTGATGGTGTGGATGTTGATGACCCGGGCGTGGATACCCTCGGCAGCCAGCTGCTCGGCGGCCATGCGTGCCTCGTTGACCATCAGGCCGGTGGCGATGATGGCAATATCGTTGCCCTCGGTCAGCTGCTCGCCCTTGCCCAGTTCAAAGTGGTAGTTGGCCTCATCGTGGAACACGGGCACAGCCAGACGGCCGAAGCGCAGGTAGACGGGGCCTTCCATGGCGTAAGCGGCGCGCACAGCGGCGCGTGCCTCGATATCATCGGCGGGGCAGATGACGGTCATGCCGGGGATGCTACGCATCAGGGCAAAGTCCTCGCAGCACTGGTGGGAAGCGCCGTCCTCGCCCACGGAGATGCCGCCGTGGGTGGCGCCGATCTTCACGTTCAGGTGGGGGTAGCCCACAGAGTTGCGCACCTGCTCAAAGGCGCGGCCGGCTGCAAACATGGCAAAGCTGGAAACAAAGGGCACATAGCCCATAGCGGCCAGACCTGCGGCCACGCCTACCATGTTGCCCTCGGCGATGCCGCAGTCAAAGTGACGGTCCGGGTATGCCTTCTGGAACATACCGGTCTTGGTAGCGGCGGCCAGATCAGCGTCCAGCACCACCAGATCATCGTGGCCTTCCGCAGCCAGTTCCTTCAGGGTGTTGCCGTAGCTGTCGCGGGTCGCGATCTTTTTCACGTCTGCCATCTCAGTTCTCCTCCTGTTCCAGCGCGGCATAGGCGGCGTTCAGCTCGTTCATGGCCACCTGATACTCTTCATCGTTGGGGCCCTTGCCGTGCCATGCAACGGAATTGGTCATATAGGAAACGCCGGTGCCCTTGACCGTATCCAGAATGATGCAGGTGGGCTTTTCGGTCTCGGCGTGGAAAGCCTGCACGGCGCTCTCGATCTGGTCGAAGTCGTGGCCGTTGATGGTGACCACATTGAAGTTGAAAGCGCGGAGCTTATCTTCCAGCGGGGCGCTGTTCATGACAGTCTCGGTGGTGCCGTCGATCTGCAGATGGTTGCGGTCCAGCATCACGCACAGGTTAGAAAGGCCGTAGTGGGCGGCAAACATAAAGGCCTCCCAGCATTCGCCCTCTTCCACCTCGCCATCGCCCAGAATGGCGTAAACGTTCACGGCAGAGCCGGCGTGCTTTGCGCCCAGTGCCATGCCGCAGGCGGCAGAGATGCCCTGACCCAGACTGCCGGTGGACATATCCACGCCGGGCACGCTGTTCATGTTGGGGTGGCCCTGCAGGCGGCTGCCGATCTTGCGCAGGGTCTTGAGCTCCTCCACCGGGAAGAAGCCCCGCTCTGCCAGCGCTGCGTACAGCGCCGGGGCGGCATGACCCTTGGACAGCACCAGACGGTCGCGGTCGGCCATCTTGGGCTGGGCAGGGTCTACGTTCAGTTCCTTAAAGTACAGATAAGACAGCACGTCTGCGATGCTCAGACTGCCGCCCGGGTGACCACAGCCTGCACTGTGGGTCCCTTCGATCACGCCCATGCGGATGTGGCAGGCGTGCTTTTTCAGGGTAAGTTTTTCAGCATTTGTCATGATGGTCCTCCCGTATGAACCTCAGAATTCATGCGCTCAAAAAAGCCTCTCGTCAGCGCCCCGGCGTCAAGATTGCCGCAGCGCGCTTTTTTTCAATTTTATATTATCCATTCTGCGCAAAAAGGTCAAGCTTCTTCCAGCAAAATGTACAGCCCCGGGGAATTTTTTTTGCGAATAGACCGATTTTTGTCTATTTTGCAGACGTTCTGCCCCGCTTGACAGGGGCAAAATGGTTTGTTATACTTTTGACCATCGTTCCGGCAGGAAGCCGGACACGGGCGGGCAGCAGCCTGCCGCTTATCCCAGCAAGCAATATTTTTTTGAAACAGACGCCACGAAGGGGTCTGCCTTTGGCATGGAATGCCGGGGCAGGCTCCTTTTTATTTTGCGGCTGAAAAAGGAGGAACCCTTATGAAAACCAAAAACGCTCCCTCCGTGCGGCAGCTGGTGCTAGCTGCCCTGTTTTTAGCGCTGGCCTTTGTGCTGCCCCTGCTCACCGGTCAGGTGCCCAAGGTAGGCAATATGCTCTGCCCGATGCACTTCCCGGTGCTGCTGTGCGGCTTTGTGCTGGGCGGCCCGTGGGGGCTGGCTGTGGGCTTTGCCGCCCCGCTGCTGCGCTCGGTGCTGTTCGGCATGCCCCCCATGTTCCCGGTGGCCATCTCCATGGCCTTTGAGCTGGCTACCTACGGGCTGGTGTCCGGGCTGCTGCGGCGCAGGGCAAAGCACAATCTTCCCGCACTGTACGCCGTACTGCTGGCCGCCATGGTGTCCGGGCGCATCGTCTGGGGCATCGTGCGGTTTGTGCTGGCCGGGCTGACCGGCGGCAGCTTCCCCTTCAGTGCATTCCTGTCCGGGGCACTGTTTACCGCCGTGCCGGGCATCGTGGCGCAGCTGGTGCTCATCCCGCTGCTGCTCACCGCCCTGCAGAAGGCCGGCTTTGCGGACTGACCCCCTGCGCGCACCTTTTGTGCAAAAAAACGATACTTCAACCGGTTTTTAAGGCACTTTTTCCAAAAGAAACGGAAAACCGGAAAAATTGTGCCGTTTTGTGGCTTTCTGTTGGCAAATGTGATAAACTTGGACTAGATGCGGGCGTGTGCCGCTGTGCACCGCCCACAAAGAGTAAATGAAGAAGAGAGGTCGTTTATCGTGAAGATCATTCGTACAAAGGACTACGCCGATATGTCCCGCAAGGCAGCAAACATCATTTCTGCGCAGGTCATCATGAAGCCCGACTGCGTGCTGGGTCTGGCTACCGGCGGCACCCCCGTTGGCACCTATGAGAAGCTGGTGGAGCGGTATAACGAGGGAGATCTGGATTTTTCTGAGGTCACCTCCGTCAATCTGGACGAGTACCGCGGCCTGCCCAAGGAGCACCCGGAAAGCTACTGGAGCTTTATGCACCGCAACCTGTTCGACCATGTGAACATCGACCCTGCCCACATCAACCTGCCGGACGGCACCAACATGGACGCCGAAGCCGAGTGCAAGCGCTATGACGAGGTCATCCGCAGCGTGGGCGGCGTGGATCTGCAGCTGCTGGGCATCGGTCATGACGGCCACATCGGCTTCAACGAGCCCCACGATGCCTTTGATCTGGGCACCCACTGCGTGGACTTGGCCCAGGAGACCATCGAGGCCAACAAGCGCTTCTTTGACGGCAACGTGGATCTGGTGCCCAAGCAGGCTTATACCATGGGCATCCGCACCATCATGCAGGCACGCAAGGTGCTGATGGTGGTCAACGGCGCAGGCAAGGCCGAGATCGTCAAAAAGGCTTTCTTCGGCCCCGTCACCCCCGAGGTGCCCGCAAGCATTCTGCAGCTGCACCCGGACTTCATTCTGGTGGCTGACGAAGAGGCTCTGAGCCTGATCTGATTTTCCTTATTTAAACTTCGGGGCACCGGAACACCTGCGGGCGTTCCGGTGTTCCTTTTTTGAAGGGGAAGAACCCTCTCAGTCATCGCTACGCGATACCAGATTCCCCCTTTTGTCACCTGCGGTGACATCTTCCCCCGGAGCGGGGGAAGTCGTTCCTCTCAGGGGGAGCTTTTACGCATCTGTCGGTCAGCACTAATAAGCTGCGACCAGCGGGGGCAGACTGAGAGGGTTGACCCCATTTTGCTGTCCTCTCTTTACATTCCGCCGAAAAAGCGGTATTCTTTTTCCAGAACAAACTTTCCCGGGAGGAGACCATGGATATCCGCCAGCTGCACTACTTTTTGACCCTGTGCGAAGAAATGAATTATACCCGCGCCGCACAGCGGCTGTTCCTGTCGCGGCAGGCGCTGCGCCAGAGCATCTCTGCGCTGGAAGCCGAAATGTGCGGGCCGCTGTTTATCAGCGCCCACCACAAACTGGCGCTCACCGACCGGGGCATGAGCTTACAGCGCCATGCCGCCCCGGTGGTGGAGCAGTTCCAGCAGATGCAGGCTGCGCTGCGGGCAGAGATCCAGTCTGCCCAGCCGGTGCGCATCGGCATCAGCGT
>ERZ791858.730-NODE-730-length-24623-cov-35.791640_pt1 | contig 24623 bp, 23 predicted proteins | sample MGYA00510284_ERZ791858 | MGnify/ENA primary metagenome ERZ791858 (study PRJEB30046, sample SAMN00792077) | human gut metagenome | study: EMG produced TPA metagenomics assembly of the A metagenome-wide association study of gut microbiota in type 2... | reverse complement strand
GGTGCCCAGCCGGGAGCTCGCCGAGAGGGGATCATCCCCGCATACGCGGGGAGCACGGAGCGCGCGCCCAGCGGGAACACGCCAAAGCCGGGATCATCCCCGCATACGCGGGGAGCACGCGTCATCGCGCCCCCTACCATATGCAGATCCAGGGATCATCCCCGCATACGCGGGGAGCACCGCCGGGCACAATAACTGGGCGGTACCGGCCCCGGGATCATCCCCGCATACGCGGGGAGCACAGACTACGGCGCCCGGCTGTTGTGAAAAAGCTGGGGATCATCCCCGCATACGCGGGGAGCACCGCGCATGATGGCTGGACGCTGGCGATGTGGCAGGGATCATCCCCGCATACGCGGGGAGCACCACATACGGCATAAATTCTACCTTGTTGTTTTCGGGATCATCCCCGCATACGCGGGGAGCACCTTTTTTCAAGCTATCTTGATACTGATAGTGAGGGGATCATCCCCGCATACGCGGGGAGCACCTTGCTAGGCCCTGTTGGTGCAGTCCGTAGGCGGGGATCATCCCCGCATACGCGGGGAGCACCCTATGACCTCCGGCACGTCGATGACCTCCGGCGGGATCATCCCCGCATACGCGGGGAGCACGACCGCCGCGCACACCGCGTGCACCGCCTCCTCGGGATCATCCCCGCATACGCGGGGAGCACGGACGCGTCCGAGACGTACGTGGGAAAGTCGAGGGGATCATCCCCGCATACGCGGGGAGCACCCTCGATGCTGAGCGTGCGCAGGTTCGCCTGCCAGGATCATCCCCGCATACGCGGGGAGCACTCGATGGCCCAAGACACTACTGCTCCGATTACTGGGATCATCCCCGCATACGCGGGGAGCACCGAGGCGCTTGACAGCTCAGACGCATTGAAGAAGGGATCATCCCCGCATACGCGGGGAGCACCTACTACGGCGACATGACCGGCCTCGCAACCAAGGGATCATCCCCGCATACGCGGGGAGCACGGAGTTCACCCCGCTGACTTCCAGCAACGGAAAGGGATCATCCCCGCATACGCGGGGAGCACGGTGTCATCAGCTGGTTCGAGTTCGACTCCAAGGGGATCATCCCCGCATACGCGGGGAGCACCCAGATTTCCGTGACGGCGTTGCGGAAGTCCTCGGGATCATCCCCGCATACGCGGGGAGCACGTGCTATCAACAACGGTGTCATTCATCACCTTGGGGATCATCCCCGCATACGCGGGGAGCACGACGTTGCGCCTTACGTGGGCTTTGGCCGCGTCGGGATCATCCCCGCATACGCGGGGAGCACCCATGCGTTCATGACGGCTTCGCGGAACCCGTCGGGATCATCCCCGCATACGCGGGGAGCACCCCTTCTCGCCGTTGGAAACGTAGAAATTAGACGGGATCATCCCCGCATACGCGGGGAGCACGTGAAGCTGCCAGCGTCGGTGCCATCAGAAAACGGGATCATCCCCGCATACGCGGGGAGCACTCTACCTTGCAAACCTTGCGTGCGCACGGGCCTGGGATCATCCCCGCATACGCGGGGAGCACGCTTCACTTCCGAATGCTAAAGGAGCACGCGCCGGGATCATCCCCGCATACGCGGGGAGCACCAACGGGGTATTCAACGTCTTCCATCTTTGACAGGGATCATCCCCGCATACGCGGGGAGCACCATAGGTGCCTGACAGATAATCTCGTGCTCGATGGGATCATCCCCGCATACGCGGGGAGCACTCCGTTGCTCTCGTTCTCAATGTCGATGCCCTCGGGATCATCCCCGCATACGCGGGGAGCACGTCAGGGGTGAACGTCTTGGTCGCTGTCACCTTGGGATCATCCCCGCATACGCGGGGAGCACCCAATTCCATTTGCCATTTTAGTAAGTCGCGCTGGGATCATCCCCGCATACGCGGGGAGCACACCCGGGGCGAGCGCGAGCGGCTGCGCTGGCTCAGGATCATCCCCGCATACGCGGGGAGCACAATCTGACACATATCCTATCTTGCTTATCTAGTGGGATCATCCCCGCATACGCGGGGAGCACATCGTACATATCTGCTATGTGTGCAACAGATGTGGGATCATCCCCGCATACGCGGGGAGCACCCAATTCCATTTGCCATTTTAGTAAGTCGCGTTGGGATCATCCCCGCATACGCGGGGAGCACAAATGATAATGGGCTGTATTACGGAAAAGCCACGGGATCATCCCCGCATACGCGGGGAGCACCATAACACCCTTATCACATGTCTTAGTTCCGGCAGGATCATCCCCGCATACGCGGGGAGCACCAAGTACAAGGGCGAATTTATGTACAAGGTGAAGGGATCATCCCCGCATACGCGGGGAGCACGTTTGCCGCATTTGTGTAGGAAATGTGAATTGAGGGATCATCCCCGCATACGCGGGGAGCACTCTTCCAACGTCATGAAAAGAAATCCCCAATTTGGGATCATCCCCGCATACGCGGGGAGCACTTTTTGATGAAGGACATTCAGGGCAGTTTCGAGGGGATCATCCCCGCATACGCGGGGAGCACAGCATGGTTGAAAGCGTGTTGCTCTCGTCCTCGGGGATCATCCCCGCATACGCGGGGAGCACTCAGGAGGACAGCACCAAGAGCGAGAAGCTTGAGGGATCATCCCCGCATACGCGGGGAGCACCCATTACCTGCTGAACGACGATATCTCTTCACCGGGATCATCCCCGCATACGCGGGGAGCACCTTGTTAGGGTATTGACTGATAACGGCATTGGTGGGATCATCCCCGCATACGCGGGGAGCACGATGCTATCGGCGTGCCTACTAGCAAGGTTCTTGGGATCATCCCCGCATACGCGGGGAGCACATCGTTGACGGCCAACTCAAGATGTATGACTTTGGGATCATCCCCGCATACGCGGGGAGCACCTCGTTCGACGGAACGTCGGTGGATGGTGACGTGGGATCATCCCCGCATACGCGGGGAGCACATGCTAAATAATGGAAAAGATGTGCGTTTCAGAGGGATCATCCCCGCATACGCGGGGAGCACGTAGAGGCCACCGGGATGGCCTTCGCTGATCGCGGGATCATCCCCGCATACGCGGGGAGCACCGTGATGGAAGGCGGACTGCTAGCGACGGTGGCGGGATCATCCCCGCATACGCGGGGAGCACAAGGGTATCGCTTGTAAGGTCAATTCATACACTGGGATCATCCCCGCATACGCGGGGAGCACGGTCGACCGGCCGCACGCACATGAGCGAGAACAGGGATCATCCCCGCATACGCGGGGAGCACCAGACGTCAAGGCAACCGCGAATTTTGACGCGGGGGATCATCCCCGCATACGCGGGGAGCACCTCGATGCTGAGCGTGCGCAGGTTGGCCTGCCAGGGATCATCCCCGCATACGCGGGGAGCACACACTGCAAGACGAAATCAACAATCTTTTCCACAGGATCATCCCCGCATACGCGGGGAGCACCTCTTGCTGCGTTATATCCGCCTGTTGGCCTGTGGGATCATCCCCGCATACGCGGGGAGCACGGTACCAAGCCCGCTGATTTCGTTCTTGGTCTTGGGATCATCCCCGCATACGCGGGGAGCACACTTAACGACCTGCGCAACTATACCGCATTCCTCAACTCTTGATTCAGTTGTCAGGGTACATTCGCGCATCAACACGCAACCTCAGCCGCGCTGCTATCCCCCAAACCTTCTTGCCGCTCGATACTTGCTCGCGTTGCTCCATCCCGTTTGCGGCATTCCGAGCATCGTCGCGTCATCAGTTCCCAGCGGTCTCTTCATCAACTCAACCCCCTCACAGTCAACCGGCTGCCAGTCAGGCTGAAATGTCTTGAACGCTAGGTGCTGCTCGTTCTTGGCTGAGTACACCATGATCGCCCTCCCGTTATGCACCATAGCCAGTACACGTGCCCAAAGCCCATCTCGCACCCTTGCAGAGATGTGTCCCACAAACACACCAGGAGATATCTCAAGCAGCCACCTCGTCAAATCACCACGCAGGCCAACGGGACACGCCGTCAGCACAACCACTACCACGCTACTCGCCTCCCCCATCTTCTGGATCCGCATAGGATTTCCCGGCAGCAACCTCCCCTGCCTTGTCGTCCCAAAGGCCGAGGTGGTTCGCCTCGGGCGCAAGCGCCCCCTCGCTTTCCGAGGACGCTTCGCTTAGCAGCAAACCCTTGATGTCACTCACCATACGGGGAAGTATCGACAGGTCGAACACTGCATCTCTCATCTTGCGACGAGTCTCTGCACCAATGTCTGTGGGCTTCTCGGCAGCAGTCTGGAACGCCACGGGAATCGAAATTTCTGCCTTATAGAGATCAGCAATGTCATACACGAACGATCTCTCATGACCAGTGTGAACAAATCCCAGACCAGGAGAGCATCCCATAGCAACTATTGCGGAGTGAGCAAGCGCGTAAAGGCAAAAGTGCGCTGCAGATAGCGCCTTGTTGATATCTGTTGCGTCGTCGAAATCATCGGGGTTGTATGTTCTGCGATCCCAGGCAACCCCAGTCTTCTCGGACCACTTTTTATACACCCGACGCACGCGTACGCCTTCACGGCCTCGAAGCTGTCCCATTGTGAGATGGCTTACATCCTCGCCAGGGAATCTCATTGCATACATCTTGCGAGCAATCTCGAGTCTAGTTCGCGTGTTTGAAACCAACCTGGCTTGCGCCTGAAGAAGCACGCTTGAATGGGTAAGCGGCTTTCCGAAGGCATACATTCTAATGCCTCTCTCGCCCACCCAAATCACCGTTGCTCCGCACTCGCCGAGCATGGTCATAGCGTCATGCGTTATCGATGCTCCTGGACCAAGCATGAGCACGCTCAGGGTGGCGGATGGCACATAGGTGGTGCCCTCGTCATCCCGTACTGTTATCGCGTTGTCCGCACGATTTATCCTGCAGTGCTCAAAGTAGAGAAATGAGATCCTATCTTCCACACGCACAAGGTCAACGATATCCGGCGGAGGGGCGCCCCTCCGATTCGACTTCCCTCCGCCGGCAATCGCATCGGACATGGTCGCCCCTCCTTGGACGAATGCTTATGAAGATATGCTTTCTTTAGCTCACGGGCGAGACAGTCAAGAGCCCGCAGCCAAACCCCTTTGCCCGCCCCATCCCAAAGCAAAGAGTGTGTTGCAGGAGGTCTGGATCGCTCACGGTAAGGATCCCGTCATACATGGCCGTAGTAATGGTGACTTTCTTTCCCTTCCGCTCATACTTCTCTGTGTGCCGCTGAGAGACCGTGAGCAAAGGAAAGCCCTCGTCGCTGCTGGCCACCGTAAAGCCATGGCTTTCAGCGCGACTCAAAAGCCACTCGACCTGCTGAGCCATAGTCACGCATCCCTGGATAGTTCCCACGACCTTTGGATTTGGGTCTCTCCCCTGGTCGACAAGAACTTTGCGTGCTGGGTTTGCCTTTAACCTGAAGCGCCACGTCTGCCCCGCATTGAGCCGACCAAGCACGGGCGAGTAGTCCTTTGTCTCGCCAACGCTTGTTGCAGGCCACCCGCATTGCTCGGCAATGTGCGAGAAGTCGGGACGGTCGGGACTCACAACGTACAGCCAAGTTTCATTTGTGGGCGCAGGCGACGAGTCGATTCGCCACAGAATTCTCCCTTCGTCTGACACTCGGCAGGCGTCAGGCGGAAAAGCATTCTCAACCGCAGCGTGCATGCGATAGGGCGAGGAAAGAAGCCGAATGGCTTCCGGGCGCCTAGCGTTAAGAGGAAGCCTCGAGATATACATGGTGGCACCTCCTTTCGTTCCTTAGAAAAATCCCATTGGATCGTGGTCGGGAAGCTTTGTAGGGCCAGAGCTGGTAGATGGGACCTTTCCGTCGCCAAGCTGATTGACGGGGACCCTAAACCTATACACGCCTCTATCTGCGTACTTTCTCCCTGCGCCGCTGAAGCTCACCGGAAGGTCGGCCTGGCTCTCCGCCGCTTCCCCTTCACGTGCATCGCATGCCACCTCGAGTTCGGTGACATGCTGGTGCCTACGCCTGTAGCGCATTGTGGCGAGCCATGGCTCAGACGAGAGCGCCGACCTAACGTCCTGGTAGTCATCACGCACGCCCCGCGAGGGCGGCGTGTCGGGCGGGCAAGACCTTCTCCCCAGAAACAGAGGCCAGTTGGGATGTCTTAGCGCCTCGTCAAGTTCACGCAACCAGGAAGCATCTCCGGCAAGCGCAACCAAGAACTTGGCATCTGCGAGGTAGTATCTGTACGAGAGGGGCATGGCCTTGTTGGAGTCCCCAAGGGGACGCTCCGTCTGGAAGTCGACCAGTAGGCTTCCCGGCTGATCGAGACGTACGCCAAATTCAAGAGACGAGAGGTCATCGACCCTATCTTCCCTAGACCTGCCCAACGCCGAGGCGAGCATACCCACCACGCCGCTCTTGGTTGGCTCCCAGCGGGTCCCCCTCTTCACGTAACGCGAGGAGTCGCCCCAAGATTGGAGTGGACCCGAGAGCTCGAGCAATAGGACGGCCATTACTTCTCACCCTTCGAGAGCGCATCGAGGACGCTGGCGCTCACCTCATCGAGCATCTTGGGGAACGTGACCTGCTCGCCAATCTGCTTGAGCGAATCCGTGCCGCCGTCCACAGCAGTCCACCACACCTTGGCGGGAGCGTTGCCATACGTCTCGGTAAATTGAAGGAGCTTGGTCGCAAGGCGATCCTCCGCCTGGTGCGAAATCGACACGTCCTCCTTTGGTGCAACAGGAGACTCAAACGCAGAGACGCCATTGATGGGCTGGTCATTCCTAAGCGCAACGAGCACGGCACTCGGAAGTGTCCTGTTTGCAAACGTGTTCTGCTTACCGGTTGGCATGGACTCGACGAATGCCTTGAGAAACGCGCGCGCACCCTGCGCCGCTGCTTTGGCATCCCCAAGCTGCTCCTCCAGGGAAGGCAGGCAGACGGTTGCGTATCGATATAGCGTCGAGGAGTTAAACCCAATGGTGTCGAGCATTGCCGCACCCGCATTGTCTTCTGCGGAGCAGTCGTCTACCGCAGTAAAGTAGTCATACTCCTGTGAGACCTTGTTGACTGAGATGGCATGCGCAACCTGAGCGCTCGCATCCGTGTTAAGGTCGGGAGCATCTGCGAGCATCCTTCCAAAGAGGGCAATATCCAGCGCCTGGATGCCATGGAATGCAGACGAGACGGCCTTCTTTATCTCCTTGGACGGCTTCGAGAGATTCTCGCCGGCATCATGTGCATCAATGGCAATATGTGCGAGCTTCTCGACCTCAGACCTAGCAATGAAAATGAGGTACTGAGATACGGAGGTTCCCTCTTCTGACCCCGAACGCCTAGATGCCTCTACCTTCACCCCCGTGACCTTAAGGACATCGCTGGCGAGTTCGCTCGCTACATCTGCCAAGTCTGGCCTCTGACGCACAATATCGTCTTCAATAAGGGCAACGGCATGCTTGGTCCTCACGCCCAGCTCCGAGGAATCAACCAAGCTTGGGAACATCTCTCTCATGGCGTGCTTCCACGCTTGACTCGATACACGAGAGCGCTGGTACCCACCGTAAATCGCTGTCTTGGGCGTGCCGGTGTCGTCCCTGTTCATATCGCATGGCGGAACGTTCTGAATCACATGCAGGTCAAGGTACATCATTCGAGTTCCCTCCATTAGTTTCTGTCTGCCTTGGCGTCCTGGCCATCTTGCTTGGGACTTGCCTTGTAGAAGTCGCGCGCCCAGCGCATGAAGACGTCTCCCCTTGTGTCCTCAAACTGAATTTCGAAGAGGTCCGAGGCAAGCTGTCCAAAATCCAACTGTATTGGGGTCTTAACCTTTGCGGTGCGTATGAGCCTAACAAGAGAGCGGACCCCAACCATCGCTCCAGAAAAATCCGTAGCTGCCTCGATAGAGGAGAGGCGGCGCTTTACGCCGGATTCTCCATCGCCATTACTAGCTGCAACGTAGAGTCGGCAGGCGTTCCCAAAAGATCCTGCGTTCCCGCCATCAGTGGGAAACGTCGCAACGGGGCTCTTTCTTGACTGCTGGAGAATGGCGTATAGCTGAAGAGCGGCCCGCACGCTTTCCAGCTCCTTACGCTCAGTTTCCTCCCCGAGGCTGAAATTAGGAAGATCGGCAAAGAGCTCCTCGCCCACACTCATCCAAGATGCCTCGCCCGCCGTGTCCAGGCGCCTGAGGCGCGCGAGGCTTGCCCTCGAGGACGCCCTGCTCGCAAGATAGCCAGACTGCAACATGCCAACCTTGGAGTCGACGCATCTCGCAATTGCTCTAGAGACCTCTCTTATTGACATGGCCAGAATCACTCCTTCCCTTCCCCATTCGTAATGTTCGCCGCACTTACACGTGCCTTTTTCGGCTTTTCCAGTGCTCCGAGAGTCTCAAATAGACCCGCTCTCAGGATGGCCATCGCCCTTCCTACGGTCATGCCATCGTGTTCCTCGAAGAACGATCGGTCGCACTCATTCAAGTAGCGCGAGGCATACGAGAGAAGCCTGCGACGAACTTCGTCCCTCCAGTCCGCGCAATACACCTCAACGGCACCCGATTCATTTGGGAAATGGGCGAGCCGACTACGGCAGATGGCATCGAGTTCCGCAAAGACGGATTCCCTTACCCGGTTTCGCTCCTGCGCTGCAACGCTCGTCGACGCCTTGTCACCTGCCGCCTTCTGCGTATTCGAGACAAAGTTCACTACTTTTCCCACCGCCTGATCGATGGAATCAATGGTTGCAAGCGCCCGGTTACACGCATTTGAGTCATGCTCGAACAAAGAGACGCTCAGATCGAATTTGTCATCAATGGCGTCGGCGAACACGCTGTTCTGCGTACCATACGCCATGCCTTGTGCATGGATTGCAACCACCGGAAACTCTTCCGGAGAGAGAACCTCCTCATACCGAAGGCGTTCTATCCAGCGGACAACACCAGGACGTAGGTCGCCATCCTGACCTACAGAAACTATCGAGGCGAGGCCGCGCCAGATTGCGCGCGTGGGGTCATGCGATTTTGGCAGGCGAGGCACATACGAAAGACCCAGGCTCTTCTGCTGAGAAGTGCTTGTCCTCCACGCCGTCATAGGTTCTGAGCCTTCCTTATCCATGACAACGGGAATGTCACCGTAGCAGCTGATTACCCCAATGACTCGGGTGCCATCGTCGTTGGGAACCAAGCGCACGCGCCTGCTCTGCCATGTGTAGCACTGGACGGGACCATAGGGTTCGCCCGGGCCTGGAATGCGATAGTCGGGTGAAATCTCGCCTCGTTCCCAGGAGGGCACGTCTTCTTCACAGCCCACGATGGGTCTTCCACCACGCGCGTTGTCAAAGAGCACCAGGTTAAGCATGAGGGTCTGGAAAAGGTTGGCACCCTCGAGAAACATACCGCCCTCTGCGCCCAGCATGCCTGTGCCAACAGCTCCCTTGGGCGGATATACCTTGCCGGACTTCACGTGGGTATTTCCCTTGACCGGCGTCTTGATGCCAGCGGTCGCGTATGCCTGCTGGAAGATGAGCCAGCGGCTTGCCTCGGCAAAGGACAGCCCGTCAATGCGATTCTTGTTTCTCAAGGAGAAGAGAAACTTGTCGCTCTTGGGAACGTCGGCTATCAGCTCGTCCACACCATCAGGGTCTTTGTCGGCATAATCGAGGCCCGCCACCTGATAAAAGGGGTGGCTTGAATCAAAGAGGTCAAACCTATCCCTGACGGATGAAAGATATGCGACGATTCCATCCAAGTCAAAATGACCGTTCTCCCAGGTCTCCCCCCACCAGTCGAGCAGGGCATCCTCAGTTTTGGTGCCCCCTTGCGAGAGCTGCCTATAGAGGATTGCTAGCAACAGGCGAAGTATTGGCTCCACCTGCTGCGGGGAGTCCCCACTAATCTCCCTGATCTGATCGACATCCTGGAACAAAGCCTCTATCGATACTTCTCGGCACGCGCCGTCGTGATAGATAACTGGTATCCAGGGGTCGGTAGCCAGGTTGAAATGGGGTTTGACCGCTTCGCTTGCCATTGCTCCTCCTTTCCTAAAGACGCGTTGCTGCTTACACGTAAGCCCCGCATTCGCGGGGAGCACGAAATCCCGTCCGTATACTACGGATCAGCCCCATAGGGATGGGGAGCTATGGATTACAAGTCAGATAATATCTGAATTAGTAAACGGTTGGGATGTAGTTCCGTCAACGGTCGAAAAACCCTCCCGATGGGTGTATCGGAGATGTTTGCCGAGAAGATCCGCCTCCAAGATGCCGGGCTCGACTTCATCCATGGGGAGCAGCAGCCTTCCCGCGAGCCAAGGAGACTCCTGCCAGCAGCGAACATACATTCCACTGCGCCTCTCCAGCTCCTCGATACATGCATCTATCTGCGGCAAAGGGCAAACAGAGAGCGGTAGCCTCACCGCACACTGGGCTAGCAGGAGAGACTGCTCCCTACTCGGCTCAAAAGCTGTTGGCAGCTCTTCTCCCCTCTCGACCTTCTTGTCACCAACCCATGGCGGCAGCGAGATTCCACCATCAGGCCTTTTTCGAACAAGCAGCACCTCGATGGTTTCCTGCGTGTCGCGAACCGCACGTTGTCCTCGGTCTTCGTCCCGCGAATCATCGGCAACCGCCCGGGTCTGATCACTCAGGTTTACAAGCGACCACTCGTTCTGAATCGCATGCGGCAGCTCTGCCAAAAGACATGTTTGGGCCCGGTGAACCTTAGAGGCAAACTTCTCGTCTCTCTTTGACCTCTGGGACGCATACTCTTCCAACCAGAAATCCGGAATGGCGTTCTGGACATCGTCCGAGTAGGCGGTCCGTACAAGTCGGGGGATGTCGTGCGGAAGCGCAATTGACGTCCCGCTATCCATGGTGTCAAGCCCAAGGACGGCAAGGGACTCCGTAAGAGTTGCTTTGTCATACACACGAGTCAGACCCCGTGCGAATTCAGGGCCCTTGCCCTCGAACGAAGCGATCCCCCGCACATAGCACGTAGCAGTTCTAAGCAATGTAGGCCGGTCGCACTCGCCCTCCCCGCGATGATGTCGATGTGTCCTTCCCAACCTCTGCAGCACTAGGTCGACCGGCGCGATGTCAGTTACCAGAAGATCGAAGTCTATATCCAGCGACTGCTCGAGCACTTGCGTACCAACAACTATCAGGAGCCCCGGCCGTTTTCCGTTGGCAATAGTCGCCTGGGGACCAAGCAGATCCCTGAGCACCCTCTCGTTCTCCATGCGGTCAATATCCATGAATCGAGAATGGTCGAGCATGACTGCCTTATCGCCAAAGCGGGCGGCAAGTGCACGTTCCACCTCTTGGGCGCGACCTACGGTATCGCATATCACACCTGCACAGCCACCGCCAGACAGACGATCCGCAAGGAGGTCTGCGAGCATTTCGACGCTGTCATCGATAAAGGACACGTCTATGCTAACGGCACGGCCAGACGGCTTGGTTTCTATGCTTCTCGCGGTATCTCCGTTCGAATAGGTGATGAGGGGATATGCGTCGCCGTCCTTGCATGCGAGAGCGTGCCCATTATTCTCGCTCGTGGGCTGTGCCTCTTCAGCCGGGGCAACCGAGAGCTGCCGGCCCTCAAGATACTTGCCAATCATTTCATTGCGCTGGCTGGTAGGCAGCGTTGCGGAAAGCAGAATAACCGGAACTCGCCAGTAGCCAAGCCATTGGAGAAGCACGTTGAGATACTGCCTCATGTAAACGTCATAGGCGTGGCACTCATCAATAACAACCACCTTGTTTGCCAAGGCAAGTTGCCTTAGCGAAAGGTGCTTCATGTTCAAGGCACCCATAAGCACCTGGTCTACAGTGCAGACTACAAAGTTTGCAAGCATCCCGCGCTTACGACCAAACATCCAATCCGAAACCAAGACGTCATCAGTTTTTGAGCGACCATTCTCGTCAGCCATGTCAACGCCAACCTCAAAACGAGACGCTTGACGCGAATGACGAATGATGCCCTGGAAATGCTCGTTAAGCTGGGCCTTGCCGTGTGCGAGATAGATGTCTTTGTCAGGACCAGAACCGTCATGCGGAAGGCGTTCGAGCCAAGACTCCACACGATCGAACATTGCATCTGTGGTTGCCATGGTGGGAAGAGCCACGCATACCCCGCTCAAGCCATATCTCCATGCAAGGAGCTCTCCCGCGGTAAGGGCAGCTTCGGTTTTGCCCTCTCCCATGGGGGCTTCTATTACCAGGATGCCGGGCTCATCCATCTCCCAGGCCACGCGAGCAGCCGCCACCTGAACAGGCCGCGGTATAGCACCCTTGGGAAGTGCGAACCTCTCGGCAAAGAACTGGTCAAAGGGCAGAACGTCCGGGCGCGACTCTGACCAGGCGGGCAGGATAGAGGCGGCATCCCATGCCTTGGCACACCGAGTTTCGAGATCGATACGACCGTCTTCGTCTTCCCCAAACAAGGAGATAAGCGGAAAGAGGTCTTGGTCGCTCGCAATCCAGTCGGTCATGATAACCAAGCCGGTGAGAATGCTCTCGGTTGCAATGGTAAGACGGTGGTTTGCCAGGCGAGGAACGTCACCCTCAGAGAGATCCGCCAGGCGAAGGGCGTATGAGATCAGCTCGCCTTGGACGCGAATCCAGTCTTCAGAGCCCTCGCTATCCCATCCTAGTGGGATTTTGTCTCTCTCGGCATCACCGAGACGCGACGTGGAGGGAAACCGCCCATGATGCGCACCGACAACGCACGAAATGGCAGATGCCTTCCTCTTCGCTTGCTTCCTTGCCTGCCATCCCCGTCCATCTCCAGCAAAGCCATGCTCCTTGAGGTACTTAGTGAGCAGCACTTCGCCGGCAATGGGGTGTGTTGGACAGGGTCTGCCAGAGAGGTCATGCCGAATGACTAGCCCCGCATGTTCCGGCTTCCAAAGAATGCCGCCCTCTCCACCCGGCCTAAAAGACAGCCCCTTGACCTGAAAGGCAGGCGTGGCCTTCCCAATGTCATGAACTCCCGCAAGGAACACGAACAGCGACCGCGCGAGCGCCTCGTCCCCATCAAGTGCTCGTGCCACAATTTCCCTGGTGGAACGTGGGACCCAGCTGTCCCACAGCCGCGATGCTATCCCAGCAGAATCCGCCATGTGGACATAGAGCGGCAGCCAGCTCTCCCCCACCCCATAGTCCGACTTCCCCCAAAGCGAACGTGCCTGATCGGAGAGCGGAGCATCAAAATTTGCATCTGCTGCCATGCTTACTCCCTTCGCGGGACAAGCCACAATCCCTTTGGAAACCTTGCCCACACTTTGGCACATGCACGCGACAGAAATAAGGGCATCATGCGAGCAAAATTACAGGAAAGCCAATGGCAGCCTAAGTCACTCAGCCGTCATCCTCTTCAAATAGATTCCCGAGGTTCGAATGGCGATGCAACGACTCGTGATCTTGCTCTATGTACTGCCAAGATTCTTTCCGGGTTCCCCGCACGGAAAAGGTCGAATGACAGATGTAATCCAGGAACCCCGGAATGTCATCATGATACTTTCGAGAAAAGAGTGTTGCCTGCCTCTCCTTCTCAGCGTCGCTTAGATTCCGCAAGTCATACAGTACGTGATCCAAATTGCAAGACATGTAGAACGGCTCGTAGGGGATGGAACCCCAAACGGCGGGCGGCGCAGCCAGACGTCTCATTACCTTCGGCTTTTGAGCGTTTCTTTGGATGATTACGTCTGCATTTCGACAACGGATTACGTCGTCATAATACTGAGGCCGATCCGTATCAACGTTTTCCACTATTGCGGAGTCCTCAACGAAGGTACCATCCGTATCCATTAAGTGGACAATCTTCTCAAAGTCGCCTCGCCTGAGACCGTTTTTGTCCGCATAGGACTTCACCATATTGCAAAGACATTTGTTTACGTTGGCCGGAGTGACCCCCTTTTTTGAAGTGATGTCACCATGGACAACGTGAATGTACACATGAGCGTCAGCAAGCGCGCGTTCGAATAGCACGTGGAGGGCCTCCTCGTCAGATGGACCCTCCACGATGATGAAGACGACCTTTTTACTCAATGTTCTCACCAGCCTGACGCATGGCGTAGGCAATCTCACCATCGCTCGTATACTCATAGAGTTCGGTCTCAGAGCCACCGAGAACAATGTTCCTGAAATAAAGGCTTCGGAGATTGTTGGTCTCCTTCACCCCCCTCATGCGAACGTAGCGATTGTTTGGGTCGGTGCTGGTAAACACAATGAACTGCTTGTCCAAGGTTTCCAGCGGTCTCAAGTTATGCGAGGTGAAAATGAGCTGGCCTCTCCCGCCGTCTGCAACAATCCCGAGAAGTTCACCCAGCAGATACTCGAAGACGCCAGAGTCAAGCTCATCGATGGCAACGGTGACCGAGGGCTCGTTATACATGAGAATCAGAATTTGCAACACGGAGACAATCTTCTTGATGCCTTCGGATTCACAATCGAAGGGCAGTACCACATCTCCTCGCCTTGAGAGCAACTGTATGCGCTGACCGTCGCCTCCATCATCGAGAGTGATTTTGCCCAGCTCGCGGATTTCAATCTCAAGCCCAGGGACAATCTCGCGCAGGACGATATTGAGGCTCGAAACAATTCTTTTTGTGACCGACAACCACTTCTCGGGAATGTTTGCCGGGCCATCTGCTTTAAGAATTGCATGCCCAGATATCCTGTTGCCTTCCCCGGCACCCATGCGAAAGAACAAGGGCAATGCCGAAAGCCCCACCGTATCAACCGAAGCGGTATCCACTACAAACAGACCGTCGAAGCCATAGAATGCAAGCGCGTCGAGAACGGTAATGCACTCATCAAGCGTTGCGTCAGCCGATTTGCCATGCGCATTCTGCCGCACGCGCTGCTGATCGTTCGCCCAAATTTCCTTAAACTCCTCAGAGAAGACGAACGACCTGGACTCTCTCTGAGAGACCCTCTTGGCAACGGCCATATCAAAAAGGGTATCTTTGCTGTCACCGATAAACTTGCGCCGGATAATATCCGGGCCAAAGGTATCCCCTCGACCCGTATCCATGACCGTACGAAGCCTAGTAGAGGAGGGTCCGTTAGCCACGGCAATCTTGAGCACTTCGCGCGAGATGTAGACGGGGAGAATATTTTCTGGCCCCGATGCATCGTTCAAGCCATCGGAATCGCGACGCGCCAGGGTAACCTCGTACACCACTCTAAACCGCTTCGAAGACTCCATCACTGTAAGGCCAAAAGCGATGGTTGCGCTCGAGCAGCGAAACGAGATGAACGTCTGAGCTCGACGGGAAAGAGGACTCCCAGTTAGACAAGTCTTCAAGATCCACAAGGCATTGATGAGAGAGGTTTTTCCAGAGCCATTCTGCCCATAGAGGGCGAGGATGTCTGCCGAGTGTCCCTCGACGTGTCTCAGCTGCACCTCACCATGACGAACGTTCTTGAAATTGGTCAATGAGACGCTCGTGAGCCTTACGATTGGATGACTCATTGCTCGCTCCAATATCGAAATTGACATATTTTAATATCCGAATTAGAATAATATATGCCAAAAATCTATTTTGTAAATAGCGCTGAGAACAACTACAGCATGGTAGGGTCAACTTATTGTGCATACCCAAGGCGGATGTGCGTCACAGTTCACCTCAATCTATACCAAGACATGCTGGGCATCTCGACAGCTAGGCAAGTCGCATTTCAAACAGGACTTCCGGTTGGTGGCAGTTTCCGTTCAATCCCTTATGTGCCATATCCGCGGAAGCAATTCACTGACCTGCGGTTCAACAAACATCGAACTATTTTGTACTTGGGGTACCCCCGAAAAACTGCCACCAACCGTTAATTCGTGCCAAAGAGAGGCCCCGAGCGCACGCAGGCTCGTCCCCATTGGGGCCCGCGCGGAGCGAGCTGCCGTCTTCCCACCCCCCACCGCTGGAAAGCCCCTTGACGAAACGCGCCCTAACGATGCAATCTCTGGTCAGGAACCCAAACGCCATACCGGAGGGAACGGGGCGCCGTGCGTCCCACGCGCGCAGCCCGTCCCTCCGCCAGACACAGGGAGGCCGTCATGAGAAAGCACCTTGTAGCAGTCCTGCCCGTCCTCGTTGCTGGCGCGCTCATCGCGAGCTGCGCAGGGGAAAGCACCGCCACCTACCCAACTTCCCAGCCGGAGCTGACGCAGTCCGAGGCCACTGCAACTCAGGACGCCCCATCTACCGATACCGCCTCGCCAGCCGAGACGCCCGCACAGCCCGCCCAGCCAGAAGAGTCGGCCGACCTTGCGTCGGTCCGAGAAGAGATCGCATCCGATGGCACCATGGGCGCCGTGTGGTACCTGGGGATGTACGACGGGGACATCACGTCCGACGGCTTCTCGTCGTGGCTCTCCTCCGTCACCTACCAAGACGGCACTCCCCTGCTCACCAAGTACCCCTTCATGGCAGACGTCACGGCAAAGGCCGTCACCGAGGGGAGCGACGTCTACTGCATCGTCCCGGCCCATGCCGGCGACTCGGTGAGCGTGTGCCAGTGGCTCTACTCCACCACCGACGACGGGCAGTGGTCCGAGAAGGCCGGCGACACCATCTACGCGTCCGATACCGGCGAGCCCGTGCTAATCCAGGCGAGCGCGGGCGAGTTCAACCCCAACTTTGCCGTTTCCCTCCACGACACCGACGGAAGGTCCTTCGACAACCACGTGCTCGTGACAAGCGGCATGGACGGGAAGCTGGTCTTGCCCACTGACGAGCAGAGCGGCCAGGCGCTCCTGAGCGACTTCAGTCCGTACGCGTATTGATAGGGATTGAGCTGCGAAAAGTGCTGTTAAAACCTCAGCCCAACGTTGCGGCTTTCACTCCACCTTCCGCCTTCCAGGCCGTCCAATGCATTGACACGGCGGGCAGCGCACGTCCGACTAGCCAAGCTTGCCGCGCTCAAGCAAATCCCTAACTTCAAGTAAGCTCCTACAGCAGCAGTCTGCAAGGGAACGCGCCTCATCACTTGGCGGAACAACGTCAGGCACCATCACAGACATAAACCCACCTGCAACGGCAGCCCTAATTCCGTTTTCGCTGTCCTCTAGCACGACAGACCCTGAGGGTTCCACCCCCAGCTTCTTTGCCGCAGCGAGAAAGATGTCAGGGGCTGGCTTTGAAGGAAATCCATCATCGCCGGTCACAATCACATCGAACGAAGGGCTGACCTCTGCACGCGAAAGCATTGCCTCTGCAATGGGCCGCTCAGAAGAAGTTGCCACAGCGCATAGGACATGATGACTCTGCAGATAAGAAAGCAGCTCGAAAAGGCCTTCTTTCAGCGGAGCCCCTTCATTGAGAAGCCGCTGTCTCGCAATTGCATAGTGGTCTTCTGCCGCGGCAATAGCGTTGGAATCTTGGTGGTAGCGCCGTCTTACCTCAGCAAGAACTCTATCCCTGCTGGCACCGTAAAAGCTCTCTATCATTCCCGGTTGGAGTGCGAGACCCCTCCTGCCAAAGGATAGTTTCCAAGCATCAGTCCAAATGGGCTCACTGTCAAACATGAGCCCATCCATATCGAAAATCGCAGCGTCAACCATGGCGTCCTCCCCAATGGCAGGGATCGCGAGATGGGGCACCAAAAGCGTCTCTAGACAGGGAGCGATTCCGAATCGACTGTCTGATAGACAGCAAGGTCCCCCGGGAACCGAGCCACCAGATATTCGAACGGCCTGCCGTCATCCAGATATCCGACTTGCTCAATCTCTAGCAGTGGATCACCCTTGGTTACCCCCAGAAGCTCAACCTCTTTATCTGTAGGGCAAACAGCTCTCAACGTCTTATGGTACGTATCGGGCGTAACTTCGTAGTTCTCGGCTATCCATGCTCTAATTGAGGTTTCGGCAGAGGTCAACCTAATATCCCTGAATATCTCGACTGGATAGTAGATGTACTGGATATCCAGCACGCTATCTTCGTAGATATGCGAACGGCTCACGTAGTAAGTAAAGCTATGCTCATGGAGACCAAGGAGATGAATAACCCTGTCATCTGGCTTTACAATTGTGAACTCGTGAACCCTGCATTCCGGATTCTTTTGAATATCAACATTCGCACCATCGGAAAGCGTAATTGTATTTAGAGGTCCCCCGACCGTGCCCTTGGGCACCTTCTTCACGTAGACGCCAGAGCCACGCTTTCTAGAGACGTACCCCTGTCGCTCAAGATCGTCCATCACAAGTTCGATAGTGCTTCTGCTTACGTGATACTGCTCACAAAGCTCAACCACTGTCGGAAGCTGGTCGTAAGGTTGAAGCTCACCGCGACGGATGGCATCAGTTAGCTCTTTTACGATGGACTTGTACTTTGGCATTCAGTTCCCGAATCCCTGCTCAAGCGTCGATAAATCCTCACCAGTCTAAGGTAGGCTCGGAAAACCGGGCCTACCAGAAAAACTTCCATGAAGCGCATACCCACAAAGCTTCACGATTACAGAATGATTCTAATCTACACCAGCTGCTTCACCATGGAGAGAAGGGTCTTGACGTCCTCGATACGCGTGCAGCCGGTCTCCTTGTCGATAATCGAGCTGTACACGTGAGGAATGACCTTCTCGACACCCGCATCAAGAATGATGCGCATGATTTCCTCGAAGTTATCGAGTGAAATTCCGCCCGTTGGCTCGAGGATGAAGTCCTGCCGCGCGCAGCCTTCCGCGACAGCCTTGAGCTCGTCGGCGACCTTGAGCCCGCCCATCGGGAAGAACTTCAGCGAGTTGCCTCCCATCTCCTTCACCATTGCAATGCACGTGTCAACGGGAACCAGCGCGGGCTCGGGGCAATCCTTGGAAATGGGACCAGTTGAAATCTTGACCAGGCCTGGCGTCCCCGAAGGTGCAACCATGGCGTTGATATGGCACTCGTCATTACCAACGTTGGCCCGCGTCCAACCCACAGCGCAGAATGCTTGATTGAAGTGGTTCGCCTTGATGGACTTTGCCACTTCTGCAACGGCTCTCCACTGGTTGGGATTTCCTCCACCAAGGCCAACTGACAGGTTGCCCTCGAGGACATCCATGTACTTGTTCATATCCTCGACAGCGCTCGGAACATCTGGGTAATTTGCAGTCAACACACCAACTTCAACGTGTTGCTCCGCTGCCTCATAGATATCGCGCGCGTTATCCAGGCTCCCACCAAGAACATTAAGGCAGACCCTGCCGTTGTAGTAGTTAATCCCCATTCCTTATCCCTCCATAATTTCGCGCAGACGTGTAGCGATGAGCTCCTTATCACCATCGAGCATCGGGCGAGGATCGAAATCGATCTTCCCAAGGTTCAAAAACTCAGTCCTGACCCACACAATGGGGTCACCGGAACGCAGACGCTCGTTGACTTCTGCCATTGAAATCGGGACTTCCACATTCGGTTCAAATGTCACGCGGCAGCGGAAAATTGCGCGGCCAGCTTCATCCTGAATCTTCTCGGCACGCAGACCGGGAATCTCATTAATGTGCTCGACCAGCCAATCGACCTTTGCTGTATTAGCGGCTACCTCCGCCGCATGGTTGCGCTCTTCGTATTGATCGAGAGCAGCAAGCAGCCCCACAATCTGCTCCTTGCCAACTTTCATGGCACGGCCAATGCCCTTGTACTGCTTCTGAACATTGTCGATGATTTCACGACGGCCCGTCACAAAGCCCGAAGTTGTAGCCTCCAGAGCCTTGGCCCCGCTGTAGGTAACGACGTCTGCGCCCAAGGCAATGTACTTTCTGAAGTCCTCTTCAGCGGCGCAGTCCATCATGAACGGGAGGCCGTGAGCATGGGCGATATCTCGCATTTCCTCGATGCCGACCATGCCCTTTTGAACACAGTGATGGCTCTTCACATAGAGAAGCGCGACTGTCTTCTCGTTGATGGCTTCTTCAATATCCTCTGGATGGACCTCGTTTGCTTGTCCAACCTCGACAGGAACGCCTCCGCCTAAGCGAATCATCGTATCCATTGGTGCGCCGTAATTAATGGCATGACCCTTTTGGAGAACAATCTCGTTGGCAAGACCTGTCGAGTCTGGTAGGCGCATCATATCGGTGTAGCGGCCCTTGGTCACGAGAGCAGCGACGGTCAGGGCTATTGCCGCAGACGCGCATGAAGTTGGGCAACTGGCCTCTGCGCCCGTGTGCTCGGAGATGATCTCTCCTGCACGAGTCATGAGGTCTTCGATGACGACGTAGGACTGCCCTCCTTCGCAAGCTGCCTTGGCAACTCGGTCGCTAAAGGTCGATACACCAAGAACCGTCACGCGCCCAGATGCGTTGACTACTCGTTTTAGACCTAATTCCTGATAAATGCCCATGTCTCCCTCTCCAGAGTTGGCCCGGCACCTTTGGGCACCGGGCCAACCAAACCTTGCCGTTATCGACTAGAGAATTCCGAGTGCAGCGCAGATAAAGCTGATGACGATAATCGCCAGGAGAATCCTGTTGTAGCGCGGGCCCTTCTTCTGCATGTAGAAGTAGATGGCGAACACTGCGACCAGGGGCAGAACGTTAGGAATAACGCCATCGAGAATCGACTGAAGTTCGATGGTGTTGCCAGCGGCCATTGTGAAGGCAAGCGGAGTGGTGATGGTGATATAGGAGCTGGAGAGGGCACCCATCATGATGAGGCCAAGGATGTTGGCGGCGTAGATGATGGACTGCATCATGCCAGACTGAAGGATGCCCGTTATGGACTCGCGGCCCAGCTTATACCCATAGTGGGTGATGAAGTACTGAATGATAATCGTCACGCCAGGCCAGAGAATCAGAGGCATAATGCCACCGATTGGGTTGCCCTCAGCTGCGAAGGGAATGAAGATACCAAAGATGACGGGCATAACGACTGCCCACACGATACCATCGCCCATTCCGGCAATCGGGCCCATGAGGCCAGTCTTGATAGAAGTGATCGCCGATCCAGGAATCTTGCCCTCGATTGCCTTCTCCTCCTCCATGGCAAGTGAAATGCCCTGGATGATGCCACCGAGGGTACCCTCGGTGTTGAAGAAGACGAGGTGACGCTTCAGTGCATCAGAAAGGTCTTCCTTGTTGGGATAGAGCTTCTTGAGCGCGGGAGCCATGGAAGCGCAGAACACGAGAGACTGAAGACGCTCGTAGGAGTTGGACTCCTCGCAACCAAAGTAGTAGAGCCAGAAAGACTTGGTAACGTCGGCCTTTGAGAGTATGTGCTGCTTCTCTGCCTCTTCCTCCACCGCCGTCTTATCAGCGAAGATGCTCACGTTGGTGGTGTCGGGGAACACAATCATGCGCATGACGATGGCAATAATGAGACCAAAGATTGCCATGCCCATGACAGGAATGTTGAGGTACGCAACGGCGAAGTAGCCCAAGAAGAAGAACGGGATGAGCTCCTTCTTGCCGATAACCATGATGGTGAGGGCAAAGCCGAGAGCAGGAAGGATTCCGCCCATGACCTCGAAGGAGTGGAGCAGCACATCGGGCAGCGCGTTGATGAGCGCGTTAGCCCAGTCGGCACCAAAGTAGTCAATCACAAAGACAAATGGGAAGCGAATCACAAAGCCCATTAGCGCGGGAAAGAGGTAGGCGCAGCGCATGATTCCGGCAATGTTGGCCTCCTCAGCGTACTTGTCGGCCATGTGCACCCAAAAGGCATTGGTGGTACGACGGAGCTGGTCGACAAAAACGCCAATGACGCCAAAGGGGACAGCGAGGGCAACGGCGAGCTCCGGAGTCATACCGGACATGACACCAAGCGGGATGGCAATGGTGCCAGCAAGCGCGGGGTCATTGGGGACGTTGCCGCCAGGAGTCGAGGTGACACCGAGGTAAACAAGTTGCAGTGCAGCACCAATCTCCATTGCAAGCGCCATCTGGCCAGTAATGATTCCAACGAAGACTGCAATGGTTGTGGGCTGGAGAAGGGCACTGGAAATCGTATAGCCAAAACGGAGTCTTGCTATCCAGTAGTAGAGACCCATGCAAATTGCAATGCCGAGAGTACTCATTCGGAATCTCCTAGTTCACTAACAGAGCGAGCTGAATACCGGAAGAAACTATCCGCGGTACTTCTTGAGAATGGATTCGACGTCTTGAGGGGCATCTTCTGGAATCGTCTGGAAGATAATCGAGACTCCCTGAGCGTTAAGATCCTCACAAATCTTTGCGTCGGCGTCATCCAGCGTGATGTTCTGGAAGACAACCTTGCGAGAAGGACCTCCACCCAGACCACCAACCTGCACGGAGTCAACCGTTACCCCTGCGTTGTAGATGCTCTCAAGAACCTGGAGACTCGGCAGCAGAAGAAGAACTCTTCCTTCACCAAAGACGCCATCCTTGTAGGACTTGACGGCATCCTCCTGGGTAAGGCAATCAACCGTGATTCCTGCAGGAGCAGACAGCAGATAGATGTTCCTCATGAACTCGTCCTTGGCAAGCTCGTCGCTCACGATGACGATCTTGTTTGCCTGAACCTGGTTCACCCACTTGGTCATTACCTGGCCATGGATAAGGCGAGAGTCAACGCGCGTAAGAACGATCTTTCCCATATCCAACCTCCTTTCCCTTATGCTTTCTGGGCCATGGTGCTTCTGACAGCTGCTACAACATCCATGCAGGCGCCCTGGCCAGCAGCGAGAACTGCGTCGAAGTCGAGTGCCCCATCGTTCTGGAGCTCGACACATGCTTCAAGAAGCATGGGCGCATTGAGGCCGCAGAAGACCTTGATGCCCGTCTGGTTGCCAACTACTGCAGCGACATTTGAAGTCGTGCCGCCGATGAGATCGGTGAGGATGAGAGAGTCAGGGGTCATAGCCTCAGCGTGCTCCTTGACCATCTGCATGTACTCGGGAAGGGTGTAGGAGGGCTCGAGGGGAATCTCGTGAACAAAGTCAACCTTGCCAAGGAGCATCTCGATTCCCTTGACGAGCGACATTCCCCATCCCCCGTGGGTCAACAGGAGAATTTCCTTCGTTCCTTCTGACATGTGCTCTCTCTTCTCTTCACGATGTGTAACTCGGATATCGAATTGCTTTGACGCTCATATCAGAACATTTTTCAAAGCGTACTGGAATACTTTTAGCTCAAACCGATACGTCTGAGAAACGCAAAGTAACAGTTAGGCAAACGAGTTCTTTGAACGGTAGCGATTTACCTGTTAAACGGTAGTTGTTTGAATTGATTAGCCAGAGAAATTAAATCGGTACAATTGTTTCAATTGAGAGTACAGTACTGTTGCGATCAGATGCCATAGACATCACAGAACGTCGCAAGGCGCAGTAAAGCGTCCCGTCCGCGAAGGTTCTCATCGCAAAGCGCAACAGTCTGGGGGTAAATCAATGTACGAGAAGTTCTACGAGCAGCTCGAGCAGTTGGCCATCGTGCCGTGCGTCGTACTGGAGAGTGCCGAGGACGCCCTGCCGTTGGCGGACGCGCTTGTTTCTGGCGGCATGCCCTCGGCAGAGGTAACGTTCCGCACCCCTGCCGCCGCGGACTGCATTGCCCAGATGGCGACCAAGTGCCCTGACATTTGCGTAGGAGCAGGTACGGTCCTGACCGTTGAGCAGTGCGACAAGGCTATTGATTGCGGAGCCAAGTTCATCGTGAGCCCCGGGTACTCGGAAGCGGTCGTGCGGCACTGCATCGAGCTTGGCGTTCCCGTGCTGCCGGGCACGTTGACTCCCTCAGAGGTCACAGCGGCCGTCAATCTAGGACTTGGGGTGACAAAGTTCTTCCCCGCAAAGCAGTACGGCGGAATCGACACCATCAAGGCTCTGTGCGCGCCCTTCGTGGGGCACCGGTTTATGCCCACGGGTGGAATAAACCTCGATAACCTCGAGGACTACTTGGGATATAAGGGAGTTATTGCCTGCGGAGGAACGTGGATGGTGAAGCCCACCCTCTTCTCGGATGGAAACTTCTCGGCGGTCCAAAGCGAATGCGAGAAGGCAATGGGGCGAGTGCGTGAGATCAAGGCTCGCATGCGTGCATAAGCCGTTGCGGCTGTTGACCCGCGCCTCCGTGTGGGCACCGTACTCGGCGCCGCACGCCTCGTCGGCCTGTATGGACATGATCTCGTTGAGGACAGCCGCCATGGTGGTGTTCATCATGTCGCACAGGCTCGAGGCGCTGTCCAAGAAGCCCATGAGGACATCCCTCAGCTCGGGGTCGCCGTGTGGGGTATTCTGTTGCCGTTGACCATCGTTGTCGTCCTACCTGTTAATTTTGGCGAACCGACATTCTAGGACAGGCGGTAGTCTTCTCCTCTCCCACTCGTACACCACGATTTTCGACGCGATCAGTCCAATTCTCAGCTAGCTAGATCTTCTCTCATGTTCATTGGCATTGCGGCCATGGCTCTAGATAGCTCCGGCCTTCGGCCTCGTCGACATGGTTCCGCGACAGAATCCAATTAGCCTGCGTCCTTAGACAGCCGAAGTCCCTACCCACCTCGGCCGCCATCTTTTCCAATACCTCCCCTGTATTAGTATTCGCTAACTTATCTCTTACTGGCTTGAGGATGAGATGGCTGCGGTCCCAAGCATGAAATAGTTTCTAGTTTGGGCATGCGGCAACGCCGACTGCCGAAGGTGTGTTTGATAGCCTCCTGTTTACGGGTTGGGGGTGGTACCGCTTTTCCGTAC
>ERZ791858.728-NODE-728-length-24626-cov-8.357495_pt1 | contig 24626 bp, 28 predicted proteins | sample MGYA00510284_ERZ791858 | MGnify/ENA primary metagenome ERZ791858 (study PRJEB30046, sample SAMN00792077) | human gut metagenome | study: EMG produced TPA metagenomics assembly of the A metagenome-wide association study of gut microbiota in type 2... | reverse complement strand
AAGTCCAAACTGCCGAAAAGCCAGTAACCATGCGGGTTTGCGGGCAAGTTCAAATTGTGAATTGGGGTCTGTTCTATCCTGTTGTTCTTCCCAATTTCCACGGCTTGAATTTTGCGGGAAAATGGCTATAATGAGAGCAGCCATCTGACAGCCACTTTGAGAGGTATGTTTTGGGGTTCCGTAGTTACCGCTATCGTCCCTGATTTACCGTCATCATCCAAGTTGGTGCAATGATTCGAAATCAGGTTTCCTATGCGGAGTGCCAAACGGCTGAAACCATTGGAACCATGCGGGTTCCAGCCGAGTTCAAATTGAATAATGTTGCTTGTTCTATCCTGTTGTTCTTCCCGATTTCCACCGGCTGAATTGCTCGGCGGCTCGGGACCAGGGATATAACATAAATTTGGAGATGTACCCAAGCGGTTGAAGGGTCCGCACTCGAAATGCGGTAGGTCGGCTCAAAACCGGCGCGAGAGTTCGAATCTCTCCATCTCCGCCATGAGGTCTGCCAGCGAAAAGCTGGTAGACCTCTTTCCTTTTTATGGAGAAACCGCCGATAGGTTTTGTAGCATGGGCGCCACAATGTCCTGCTCAATGGCTGCGGCGGATTGTTTTTTCGTGGCATATTGCAGATGCCCGTAAATATCCACCGTTGTCGAGATCTCACTGTGTCCCAGCCACTCCTTTACCTGTTCCATCGGAACACCGTTGGCCAGCAAAAGCGAGGCACAGGTATGGCGAAGATCGTGGAAACGAATGTGCCTTAAATTGTTCTTGGCAAGCAACTTCCCAAAGGTCGAGGACACATAGTTGGGTTTAATAAGATTGCCGATCACATCGACACAGACATATCCCAGATATTCTTTGTTGTAGGAACGCCCGCACAGCTTGCGATTTTCTTCCTGCTGTTTCTTGGCCTCCAGCAACCGCTCTTTCAAAAAAGGAATCAATGGATAAGTCCGCAAACTGGATTTGTTTTTTGCCTTGTCCTTCTTAATCGTGACCCGTTCTCCCTTTACATTGCAAGTTGTTACCGTATGCCGGATGGAGAAGCAGTTATGGTTGAAGTCAAAGGCACTCCATTTCAGACCGATAACTTCACTGCGGCGCAGGCCGTAAAAAGCAGTCAGAAGAACTACCAGTTCGATCTTATGCCCCTTGATGACTTCAAACAGATTCAGGACTTCCGAATCCAGGTAGTAGTCACCCTTGAAGGGTTCAGGCTTGGAAATGATAATCCGGTCAGCCGGATTGTTTGGAATCAGATTTTTGTCAACCGCATAATTCAACGCCCCATGAATCAGAGCGTGGTAATGTTTAACGGTGGTCGGCTTGACCCGTTCCAATTCTTTCTCATAAAAAGCGAGAATATCTTGTTTGGTAAGGTCACAAAGGGCGACAGGATGCTCTCGGAAATACGGGGCGATGGGGTTATTAAGCTGCTGTTCGTATCCCGAATAGGTCGAGAGTTCGATGGGCTTGCTGTCCATCACCCGTCCGGTAGCAGACTTGTACTTGTACTCAAGCCACTGATACAGGAAATCCACAAAGGAAATCTCTGCGGATGACGGGCCAGACGGAGAAGCCGACTGGTGTGAGGCCGTAGCCTCCTGAAGCAGCTTTTCCGTCCATTCCTTTCGGATGGCGGGAAGCATATTGTTTGCCCAGGTCTTGTTGCCCTTGACTTTCTTGTGGGTGGGAATCCATTTGGGCTTTCTCTTGCCGTTCTCATCGGTAAGATTCAGAACCCAATAGAGATACCCTTTTTTCTCGGCCACATGGCCGGAGATTAGTTTGCTGTTTCCTTGCAGGTGTACCGCTGGCATACTGATCTGTTCCTCCTTTTGCGGTATTGAGTTCACCTACCAATGACACCTTTATTGTATCATCGGACAGAACAAAACTCCAGGTAAATCCGCGTCAGAATTGTTAACTTTCTGCGTCTATCCGGTGAAGATCGACACCATATCCTGCTACTCCGCCAAAGTGGAGCAGGTGATTTTCAAATAGCGAAGAATGTGGGCTTTGGGAATACGGTAAGCCCGTCCAATTTTCAGGTACTCAATTTTCCCATCTTTAAGTAACTTGTACCCGGTTTTTGTACTGACGCCAAGCGCCTCACACATTTGACCAATGTCCATCACATCCGGGTAGTCTTTTAACATCAATCGGTAGGCATCTCTGGGGGAGAGTAGTCCGCCGTCATTTTCATACATTGTGAGTCCTCCTTTCGTTGGGGTATCCTATGCCGATGCTGATTGCCAGGGCTGCATCTATCTCCAGCATTTTTTCTTTGCTGATACGCCCAATGTAACCACGGAGCCGCTTCCGGTCTATTGTCCGCAGTTGTTCCAACAGAAGCAGAGAGGTAGGCGCAAGCCCCGGCACATTCTCAAGTAGGATATGGGTAGGCAGACTGTTCTTCGCTTTTCTGCTGGTGATGGCTGCCGCAACAACGGTAGGACTAAAGTGATTCCCCACATCATTTTGGATAACAAGGACAGGGCGGATGCCGCCTTGTTCGGAGCCGACCACCGGGTTCAGGTCTGCATAGAACAGATCGCCACGCCGGATAGCCTTTCGCATAAACTGACCTCCTGAATATTAAGTAAGCCGAAAATGGGGCAGGCCATAAGACCTGCCCCATTTCCGGCGAAATACAAAATCCGATTTGTTTTCTTGTTATGTGCCATTTGTCCTTGACACCCCGCACATATTGGGAAGTCATCAGTGACCGGCAGCGAACCGGCCCACGGGAATCTCACCCCTCCGAGGATCTCTCCGAGCTGCCCCCATTGCGTGATCCTGCAACCAGATGGTTTCCAAATGTTATGGACTACTCTGATCTTAAGCAGGGCTGTGGCTGGACAGGAGTACCATTATGCCCCTTTCCGGTCATGGCCACGCCGGGTGCTGCCCGGTTTTTACAGGCTGCCGTTACTCGCTCATACAGGACAGGATTGTATGCAAGACCAATTATGATAATCAGGTGGGATCTGCTCATCATGTCCGTATATCATGGCGCGGCCCCTGAATCGGCTTTAGCTCTTCGAGCTGGAAAGGGGGGATGTTACTGATGAATGAGTATGCGGTTGTCAAGGTACAGGTGAAAGAAGAACACTCGAAAGAATGCCTTTCACCTATCGTCCTGAAACCGCAGGGGTGTCAACCCTGTGCCGCAAAATATTTTTTAAGTTTGGCAATCGCCAGGTTTATGGACTTGGCAACGGCTTGATGGCTTGTCCCTTCCATGCGACCGATCTGCCGGGTAGAGAGTCCCTGAAAAACATGAAGCCGGAATCGCCGTTTCTGAACCTCGGTCAAAGCGCCCACTGTAAAAAGCTGCTCCAGGGCTTTCCAGGCATACTTGCGGTTTTGTATATCAACAACTCGTTCTTCCCATTCTTCATCCAGAGCGCGAGTGGCACAATGCTCCGTTTCCTCCAAACCGTGGATCGAAACATCCTTGCGGGTCTGGGCGCTCTCTGCCCGATCCTGCTCATAGTAAATTTGATCGGACAGGGCTTTCAGCTCTGCAAAGTCATGTTCCGTTTTGTCGGGATTCTCCTTCAGATAATCCTCCAGTGTGATTTCTATGATTTCGTTATGAAAGCGATAAACGATATTTGGGCTGTTTTTGTTTATCGCATAGTCGCTTTTGCGATAATTTTGCACCTCTGTTACCTCCGATTTGTTTTTTTGCGGAAAACAAATCGGAGGTGGCGGCCCCCTAACTCTTTGTTCAAGGAGCCTTAAATGAAAGCGGCCGACTTTGTATCGGAATACAAAATCAGCCGCTTCCTGGATATGTGCATTGAGAAGTCCAATAGAGCAGGCAGCACCGGCAGGCGGGGGTTTGTCCCCACTTGGGGAAAACTCCCGCGCACAAAAACGCAGACCAACGCCTATTGAAATTTGTCCATTGAAAGCCGTGTGTCGTTGATATGGGACAAAAAGCAACTTCTCAATGCTGCGGATTTTCTGATCCATAGCACTGTTACTCCTTGTCCGCTGCTATGCGGACGGCACACAGGCGGCTGGCATCATCCCCTTTCTTCCATCAATGTGGCAGTTCTACGCTGCCGCCTTTGCTGATAATTTTTAATTGTAAGTTCTAAATTTGGGGAACCTTGACGGTTTCCCTCGGAATTTGTCGATAGCATAAAGAAAGGCGGCCCTTATCCATAAGATAAAGACCGCCGTATGCGCTGATTATGTATGATACTGTTTTTGCAGCCCCTCATCGGCCTCACCTCACTTTTTCCCAGGGGATGGGTAGACTGTTACAGTAAGAGCTTATCTTGGAGAAATCATCAGGACTTCATCGGGAAATGTAAAATTTCCTCGTTTTTTCTTTCAATCCTTATAACGAAATTATACTTGAGTTTTGGACACTTCTATCTTTTCTCCCAGCTAATATTGTTATTGGTAGCCTTAGTGTAGGAAAATAGAAAAGAGCGTCGGATGTGTAGGCAATGTAGCCATAGCATCCGGCGCTTTTTGTTTCTATACCTCGATTTTGTATCCCACCCGAAAAACGGTCTTAATGTAGGTGGGGTGCCTGGGGTCAGTCTCCAGCTTGCTCCGTAGCCGCCAGATCGTGTTATCCACGGTATTGGTGCCTAATTCATAGTCCTCGCCCCAGGCAGCATTGTAGAGCTGCTCCCGGCTGAATACACGACCAGGGCAGCGGGCCATGCAGTAAAGGATAGAGAACTCTCCATAGTTCAGGCAGATCTCCACACCGGCCTTCGTAACTCGCCGCTGCTCTGGAAATATCTCAATATCTCCCAGAGTCAGGGTAGAAGGATCAAGGTCAGCAGCATGGAGAGCCTGAACATCTTTTCCCTGTAAGGCACCCAGGATGGAACGAAAGACACTTCCATCTGGGTCAGAAGTTCGTATGACTATAATCTCCTTCATGTGGTTCCCTTCCTAGGCCACCGATTCTGCTCTAGGCAAAAGAGAAGCGGCGGACTTGATTGCTCAAAGCCGCCGCTTCGCACATAGGCGTGTCAAAAGGGCTGATGTACGACGGCTTTTTTCTGTTTGCCGTCACCCGGCAGAATTTATAGATATTTTCTTTTTAGTCCTTCAATTTTTCCAGTCTGAATTTCTGAAATATGTGCTTGAATTTGCTCTATCGGCCAATTCCACCATTTCATTTTCTGCAAAGCTGCTATATCATCATCTGAAAAACGTTTTCGTATAGTTTTGGCGGGGACTCCCCCGACGATTGTATAGGGCGGTACATCCTTTGTCACAACAGCGCGAGAAGCAATTATCGCACCGTCACCAATGGTTACACCAGACATAATTACAGCTTCATATCCAATCCAAACATCATTACCAATAATGATGTCACCCTTGTTATCCCACGCGTTCGTTATGTCCTGGACATCCAGTCCCCATTCCTCAAAAAAGATTGGGAACGGATAGGTGGACAAGGATGCTTGTGTATGGTTGGCGCTGGTGAACAAAAACTTTGCACCGCAGGCGATGGAACAAAATTTTCCAATGATAAGTTTGTCATGGTTGATCGGATAGTGGTACAGTACATTGTTTTTCTCAAACTGCCGTGGGTCATAGACGAAGTCATTATACATGGTGAAATCCCCAACAAGGATGTTGGGATTTTTGATGACATTTTTCAGATAAACGGTTTCGTGGTCGTTGGTGCGAGGATAAATATTCTCTGGATTCATGACGTTTCCTCCTCTCGAAATTATGAGAACTCGTATCTCTCAATCCGTGAAAAATGGTTGTTCTCCATATGTAAATCGTACCCATGAGAGCTAAACACAAAGCTGTCGCTGGGATAGCGGTCTACGGTGCAGAGCTTGTCCAACTCATGCTGCGGCAGGTCGCTGAACATCGTTTCACGATCTCTTTGACGCTTCATATTCCGCAGATAAGCCCGTGCCTCGTTCTTCAACACTTTTTTGCAAAAGGCATCAAACTGGCCTCGTCCATAGTCGCGAGGGATAGCTTCCATCATTTTCACCCCCTTTCTGTTGGGGGATTGGGTGGTTCTCTCCCTTTCCGCTACTACTAATCCTGCGATACCCTTTGCTGCCCGCTGACCGCCTCCTTTTTGGACTTTTTTTGGAAAAGGTTTCAGAGCAAATTTGAAACCGCAGGAAATGACAAAATTCGCCCGGCAGGTCGTAGACCCACCGGGCGAATATGAAAGTGTTATGATGTTTTCTTACATAGTATAGTTCATACTGCTGGCCGGAGCTGACCCCTGTTGGGTACAGGCTTTTTTTAATAAGCTATGCTTTTGAAAAACAGGACATATCAGCATGGCGGCTCCCTCCGTGGGCCGCCGATCCTGCGCCGGACAAAGAGAAGCGGCGGCCTTGATTTCTCAAAACCGCCGCTGGGATTTGTAAAGTGAGCGCACAAAATCAACCTGCCCGGCAACGGTTTTTTTCTTTCCCCGTCGTGCGGGGCAGGTTGTCGATATTTATAAATAGAAAAACCGATAACCACAAGAGAAACTTGTGTGTTATCGGCTCTGCGTCTGTGCGTCTGGCTCTTTGATAATAGATATATTCAGTTGTCGTGCGGAGATCAATGTTTCATGCTTGCATTTGGGACAGTACAACGGGAAGTTTTCAAGAACTGTATCTTCCCGGATTTTTAATCGGGTTTTGCAGCCACAGACAGGGCATAGTATCCACTCAACGTAACTCATATCCTCATTCCCTGCAACGGTCAACATGATATTCCTTTATATGACCAGAGTAAGAATGTACCTTGTCCATAAGAGGCCCTTTTGCCCCCATTGTAAAAGCAATGTCACTGCTTTTGATAGACATGAGAATATCCCCACAAGAAAGATTCAAATATCGCATAGTGTTTTCAGGCAACCTCACAACACCGTCTTGAGAAATATACAACCAAGCATAGCCCCGTCCTTTATAGCGAATGAATTCTCCTTCATCAAGCGTGTACTGTGACAATGTGGGGCAATCATCTAATATATGCTTTAATTTTGATTGTCCAAGTAATTGCTTGCTGGTAACACAAAACCCACCCGTGATTTTACTCCCAGTAAAAATAATAATGCGCCCTTCTTGTTGAACTGGATATTGCAAAAGAGTTTCCGCAGGAAAAAGCACCTCATTCCTATTACTGATAGCGGAGAGCCCAAATACATATTTCCCACCCTTATTTAGTTGCGGCATTTTTACATCCCCCTTGCGTTTTGATTTTATCTATGGTACAGTTATATATAGTATAACAATGCAGTACTCTATATATAGAGTACTGCATTTCAAGAAGAAAGTCAAGAGGTATGCACTATGCTCTCAAAATCTGCCACCATGTTATTGGGCCTGATCAATCAAAGACCACTTAATCCATATGAAATTACCAAACAGTTACAAATTATGAATGTTCATCGCTGGTACAATATTGCCAATTCGACAGTCTACGCTACACTAAAAGTTTTAGAGAAAAAAGAATATATTTATGGCAACATTGAAAAGGATGGAAATATGCCCGACAAGACGATTTATTCGCTTACGGATAAAGGAAAACAAGAATTTGTGGCAACATTACAGCAATCCATTTTATCTTTTGACTACGATACCAATATTTTCTCAATTGCTGCGTTTTTTATCGACGTATTAGATGATCCGCAAAGTCTACTTTCACAGCGTTTGATAATATTAAATAACTATCTCGAGGGAATTGAGCAGCAGATAGCAACCATAAAAGACGATATACCTTCAATTGCAAAGGCTAATATTGAACGAACTAAATTTATTGTTGCAGCAGAAATCGAAGGTACTAAGAGTTTGATTCGAGCAGTATCATAATGACTATTGAAACCTACTCGGCGTTTTACAAACGAAGTACGCTAACTTATTACGAAGTACCTTATGAAAGGGCAAAGGGTAGGTGAAGTTGACAATAAAGATTTTTTGACAGGATTGTTCAATGCTATGTATGATGAATTGCCGGCAACAAAGGTCAAAAAGAAGAATAAGTAAGTTCAATTTTATCAAGGGAAATAGCAAAACCAGCCGGAGCAGTCAACGGTCAAGATAAACGGGCTACGCCCGCCGTTGACAACCCCTCCTATCTACGCATTTAGGGGGCAAAAAGTCCACGGAAATCAAGGCTTTTCGGCGGTGGTCGATAGGGTGGCAGAATGATTTTATCAAACACTTGTCGGAACGGGCTTTGAAATGTGTAGAATAAACCCATAGGAAAGCGCCGGGCGCAGGGCCAACAGGCCGCCGCGTCTGGCGCTTTCTTATGGGCTGTTCAGGATGGCCCGGATTAGACTACTCTGGTGTCATGGTTATGTATTTCCATAATCTAATTGATATGAATTATAAAGTTTAATCTACCTGCATATAACAACATTCCATCAAGATACTATGAACTATACAATGTAAATGGGTGATGTTATATGGCGAAAGTTGAAGATTGCCCCGGCTTTGAAACTTTCGGCGCGGATGTGAAAGCTGCGCGGAAAGCAAAGCACCTGACGCGCAAGGTGCTGGCCGAAATAGTGGGAATTGAATGGCGCTATCTTGCCAATATTGAAAATAAAGGCACGATCCCCAGCCTCCCGGTTGTGATCCAGCTTATCAAAGTCTGCGGGCTTCTCGTGGAGCAGTATTTCAACCCGGAAATCATACGAGGGGACAGCGAACAGCGGCAGCGGGTCAGCCACAAGCTGAAACTTTGCCCGGAACACTATTTACCAGTCATTGAAGGCGCAATCGACGGGGCGCTGAAAATTGAACAATCAGCGAAAGACACGGGGGATGTGTGAAAGCATCCTCTGTTTTCCGTTTTGCCAGAGGGCCGCAAGGCTCTCTTATTTTTTGCCCTTTTTTCAGAGAAATCCCGTATTTTGCGGGCAGTTGGACGTGTTGGGAGCGTTTTAGTAGCGGAGAAGAAGAAACGTAGCAAGCATAGGAAGTGTAGCCACACTTCCGAAAACCGGCCCGCCCCTGTCCCTGCGGGCCGTGGCCGGTTGCTTGTTGGGGAAAGCCCCAAACCCCTGTTCAGAAAGGACGGTGAATGAATGGCAAACCGAACACGAAACATTGTGCTGCGCGTCCCTGTGACGCCGGAAGAACGGGCCTTGATCCAGCAGAAAATGGCCCAGCTCCACACGAAGAACTTTTCCGCCTATGCCCGGAAAATGCTCATTGATGGGTATATCGTCCACATGGACACCAGCGACATCCGGGCGCAGACCGCCGAGCTGCAAAAGATCGGCGTCAACGTCAATCAGATTGCCCGGCGTATCAACAGTACCGGGACTGTGTACGCGCAGGACATTGAGGACATCAAAGGGGCGCTGGCGAAGATATGGCAGTTACAAAGATACATCCTATCAAGTCAACGCTGAAAAAGGCGCTGGACTACATCGAGAACCCGGACAAGACCGAGGACAAAATGCTGGTGTCCTCTTTTGGCTGTTCCTATGAAACAGCGGACATAGAATTTGAAATGCTGCTGGCGCAGGCGATCCAGAAAGGCAACAATCTGGCCAACCACCTGATCCAATCCTTTGCCCCCGGCGAGGCTACGCCGGAACAGGCCCATGAGATCGGCAAGCTACTTGCCGACGAAGTGCTGCAAGGCAAATACTCCTATGTGCTGACAACCCACATCGACAAGGGCCACATCCACAATCACCTGATTTTCTGTGCTGTGGATATGGTGAACCACCGCAAGTACAATTCCAACCGGCAGAGCTACGCCTATATCCGACGCACCAGTGACCGGCTGTGCCGGGAAAACGGTCTGTCCGTGGTACAGCCCAGCCGAGATAAGGGCAAGAGCTATGCGGAATGGGATGCCGGGCGCAAGGGCAAGAGCTGGAAAGCCAAACTGAAAGCCGCCATCGACGCCGTAATCCCGCAGGCCAAAGACTTTGACGATTTTCTCCGGCTCATGGCGGCACAGGGCTATGAGATCAAGCAGGGTAAATTTATTTCGTTCCGCGCCCCCGGACAGGAACGCTTCACCCGCTGCAAGACGCTGGGCGAGAACTACACCGAGGAAGCCATCACCAGCCGGATCAAGGGGCTGGCCGTGGACAGAGGCCCGAACCGGCAGCGCAAGGGTATCACCCTGCGGATCGACTTGGAGAACAACATCAAGGCCCAGCAGAGTGCGGGCTATGCACGTTGGGCAAAGCTCCAAAATTTGAAGCAGGCCGCAAAGACAGTGAACTTTCTTACCGAGCATGGCATAGAGCAATATGCCGAGCTGGAAAGCAAGGTCGCGCAGATCAGCGCGGCCAACGACGAGGCGGCTGCGGCCCTCAAAGACGTGGAACATCGTCTTGGGGACATGGCGGTGCTGATAAAGAATCTCACCACCTACAAGCAGCTCCGGCCCGTGGTGCTGGAATACCGCAAGGCCAAAGACAAGGCCGCGTTCCGGCGCGAACATGAAAGCCAGCTCATTTTGTACGAGGCGGCAGCAAAGGCCATCAAGGACGCCGGGATCACAAGGCTGCCCGATCTGTCCGCCCTGAAAGCCGAGTACCGGGAGCTGGACAAGCAGAAAGCGCGGCTGTACGAACAGTACGGCGAAGTCAAGCGAGAGCTGAAAGAATACGGCATTATCAAGCAGAATGTGGACAGCATTTTGCGGGTGACGCCGGGAAAGGAGCAGGCACAAGAGCTATGAGCATACCGAGAATGAATTACCCTCAATACCGCAAGGCCCGGAAGCTGACGCATGAGTGCTGCAACTACTGTGACGGGAACTGCCTCTTGCTGGACGACGGCGAGGAATGTGTGTGCGTCCAGAGCATTTCCTATTCGCTGCTGTGCCGGTGGTTTCGTGCCGCTGTTCTCCCGCTGGACGGGGCGCTGTATGCCGAGATCATCCAGAACCGGGACAACGTGAAGCGGTGCGCCGTGTGCGGGGCTGCATTTACACCGAAATCCAACCGGGCCAAATACTGCCAGGATTGCGCGGTGCGGATGCGCCGGAAGCAAGAGGCCGAAAGGCAGCGGAAAAGATACCTGCAAGCTACGCAGTTAAGCCGCTGAATAGGCCACCATAGCGGGCTTCTGGCGGACGGTTGACGGGTCGGCAATAGGATTGCTTCAATCCCCGCCGAAACAGGCTTTGAAATGCGTAGAATACCCCCCACAGGAAAACGCCGGGCGCAGGGCCAGCAGGCCGCCGCGTCCGGCACCGGGAAAAAGAAAGCGGCGGCTTTGATTACTCAAAGCCGCCGCTGATCGTATGGCGTGTCAAAAGGGCCGCTGTGCGACGGTTTTTTCCTTTTGCCATCGTCCGGCAATGTTAGGTTATTATTCTTGTGTACGGAGCCTATCTATCAACTTACCTTTAATTGTTGTTTGAAATGCCAGTTTTCCGACTAAAAAGTTTGTAATAATTACAACGCCTAAAAATGCACCTACGAGTAGCCACGGATACTGGAATTGAATACAATGAGAAGTGTTTTCAATATAAAAACATATTCCTGCACTTAATAGGCTTCCTAATATAAGGGTAGATAGTAAAGCTATTTTAAGATAAAAATGTTCTTCTGTTGAAATCATTTCCTGTTGCTGCTTTTTTGTCATACCCACAGATTGCAGTAAAGCCAATTCCTGCTTTCGTTCCAACAAATTTGTAAGTTGAGTATTTGTTAAACTAATCACACTGAAAAGGAACAAAATCAATGCAATCATAAATAGGGGCTGAATTTGCATATCAAACAAAGCCTGTCTTGTACTGACACTATTCTCTAAAGTATATAGGTCAAGTTGGTCGTTCATATCGGATAGTCCTTTGACGGCCTCAGATACTTGCTGCTCGTATCCAGCCTCCGAACTGATTGAAACAATGCCTGTTTGATCCACAATCCCTGTAAAGTTTTGAGCAGTTACATCCGTAACATAAAAATCGCTTCCAGACGACAGGGGCAATATTTGTTGTTGCTCTCCCTGCTCAAAAATTCCTACAACAGGAACCTCCATGTGAAATTGGTTGCCGTTTGCATCTGTCCCAGAGAGTTGAACAACATCGCCTATATTAAGACTTGAGGCCCCCTGTCGTACAAGAATACCGTTCTTTGTATTCAAAGTATCATAGTCAGAAGTTCCCTCTATGAGCGCGTCCGAAATCATAGCACATTGTTCTTGCGTTAGGGTTGATGTTAGGCCCCCTGATCCCGCAATGGAAGAAAATAAAGTATTCTCTTGATATTGAATATAGAGATTGACCGCATTTTCAGCGGTAACTTTTTCAACGCCTTTAATACTATATAGCTGACTAATCAATTCGTCGTTCAAGGGATTATTCTCCCGCTGCAATTTGGACACTCTATCCTCGGAGTTTCCACTTGTGTCAAATGTAGATGTTTCAACCGACTGTATTCTCAGCTGCAAATCCCCATTGGGAAACATAAAAAATCTTGCCATTCTTTCGGCATTTAATGAGTTAGCAACCGTAACAACCGTGACAAAAATAATTCCACTTAAAGACAGCATGATCGTGGTTAGTATTGTTTTTTTCAGGCTTCGCCGTAGATTTATTTTCCCTAATATTTGAGGGGTTAATTTATGTCGAGCTTTTCTTTTTGATTTTGAAGATTTGGCTTTTTTCCCATTATAGAAAGTAAATCTCGTTCCCTCTAAGGGGGATACATTAGCAGCTATTTTAGTTGGAACGCGAACCGCAAGTAAAGCCATAAAACAAATACATATAGCTACGATAAAACCATACCAAAGGAAGTTGTTTACACGGAAACCATTGCTATTACCCAAGAAGCCTATAACACCGCTGATAAAAACACCACCGATAACACCTTTAGCAAGCATTGAGCGACTTTCTGCCCACATCATTTTTTTCATCTGTTTTTTGGTAAGCCCAATAGTACGGAGCTGTCCAAAATTTCTTACATTTTTAGAAACAGACACATAGAAAATACTATAAATAACGATACCGGCGAGAACCAGCACCGTCAGTGCAACTGGCAAAATAGTGGTAATTGTGCCTCCTGTATCACTTCCACTCATAACTGCATAATAATCATTAACGATTTGGACAGATTGCTCTAACACTCCGCATCTTTGAGCTAAATCCTGTCCCATGCTCTGTAAAACGGGAATATCTATAACATCGGTATCTAAACGGACGTATGCTGTTCGTGGTATTACTCCATCCACAGCTATTTCCTGCGCTTTATCTTCGCTAACCCATACAAAATAGTCGGTTCCGTTGGAAGTAGAATTAACAATGCCTACAACGGTGTATTCTTCGGTATCGCCTAACCCTGTTAAGTCTAAATTGATTTTGTCACCGATTTTTACATCCCTTTGAAAATATTCGATATAGCTTTGTTGTAATAGTATTTCATTATTTTGTGATGGGAATTGGCCTGTAAATTCCACGCGCTCTTGATTGCGGAGTTGTGTTTCATCCTCATACAGCACATTAAGAACAATATCGTTTTGATATGAAAAACCTAATCCCGCATATATGCCCACCCATTCGACTTCGGGCTGCAATTTTAATGCCTCTAATTGTTCGGGCTGCGTGATTGCCACTGTGATTTGAGCTTTTGTCCGCTGAGTATCCTTATGTGCTTCGGAAAAGCCTACCAAAATAAGAATTGTGGATAAAATAAGAATTGTAGATACCGCTATGGTAAGGGTTAATATTCTTCTTGTAGTTTTTTCAGCCTGCAAAAAGCGTTTCGCCAACTTTTTTGTAACTGCACTTGTATCATTTTCAAACGGCCATGTCATTTTTTTCACCTCCTTAGCCAACGATCTTTCCGTCCTCAATTCGTACAATCCGATCTGCAAGGCGGGCAATATCATTGTTGTGGGTAATCATAACCAGCGTTTGATGAAATTCATAGCTGGTTCTTTTTAATAGCCCTAACACATCGGCACTGGTTTTGCTATCAAGATTGCCAGTTGGTTCATCGGCTAACACAATAGCAGGTTTTGTAATCAGTGCGCGTGCAATCGCTACACGTTGTTGCTGCCCACCAGAAAGATTATTGGGCATATTGTTGAGTTTATCTTCCAAAGCCAACATACGGACAACATCTTGTATGAATTTTTTATCTGGTTTATCTCCATCCAGTTCTACCGGCAGAACAATATTTTCGTAGACATTGAGGACAGGGACAAGGTTGTAATTTTGAAAAATAAAGCCGATATTACGACGTCGGAAAATTGTGAGCTGTTCATCATTCATCTTTGCTAAGTCTTTATCTCCAACGATAACTTTGCCAGAAGTGGGGGTGTCCAATCCACCCATCATATGCAGTAAAGTGGATTTACCACTGCCAGATGTACCAACAACAGCTACAAATTCGCCCTCGTCTACGGACAAATTTACACCATCTAATGCGTGTGTTACGCTTGGTTCCACACCATAATACTTTTTTAGATCAATCGTCTGTAAAATTTTCATACTTGAAACTCCTTTCAAATCAAAATTTTATTTTTGATAAGAAAAGTATAAATTATAAATGTCACAGAAATGTCCGAAGCGTTCAGAGTTTCGTCAAAAAAACAAGCTGAATTGTTACAATTCTCGGACATTCAAAAACGGCGGGCAGTTCCAAATACTGCCCGCCATTCTCTACCTTACAGGAAGCATGAGGGAAAATTCAGAACCTTTCCCCAACTCAGAAACGACTTTGATATAACCACCTTGACGTGTCACAATTTCACGGGTTAAATATAGGCCAATTCCTACGCCCGGCTGGTCATGTATTTCTTCCTCTCGATAAAACCGTCGGAATATCGTCGCTTGATTACTTTCAGAAATACCCTTGCCAGTGTCAGCCACTTTTATTTCTACATACATTTCCCATTGTTTTACAGTAACGGCAATCCTGCCGCCCGCTGGTGTATATTTTACTGCATTATCCAACAGGTTAAAAATGGCTTCTGTTGTCCATTTGCTGTCATGGGCAACCGTCAAGTTTTCGGGGCAATCTACGGAAACGCGAATCTGTTTCTTCTCTGCGGTATATACAATCCCACTCATAGCTTGGGCGATAGTATCAAAAAGGCGTCCGTCTTTTTTCTCCAAACGGATTACACCTGTTTCCAGACGAGATGTTTTGACAAGTGCCTGAAAGAGAAAATCCAGCTTGTCCGTTTGATTAAGAATCCCGCGAAGAAACTCGGTACGTTCTGTTTCTGATACAGACCTTGCTAACAAAGTATCCGTTACCATTTTTAGATTGCTAATAGGTGTTTTTACCTGATGGGAAATATCCGACACAAGAACTTGAAGCTCTTGCCGTTCTGCATCTACCTTGCGTTGGTTCTCCTGCATGATCTGATAAAGGCGGGAAAGTCGGTGGTTGATCCGCGCTAAAAGTGTTTCGCTGTCATCTATGATTGCAGGTTCTTCTTTTCCGTCTATCATGTTATCCAGTGTTTGGCACAGATTAGCCGCGAACAGAGAAAGTCGCTTTCCAAAAATTTGTGTCAAAACCGATAACCCTATCAATGAGCAAAGAATCAATAAGATGCCTGCAATCAAAACAGATAGTTGTCGCGTCATTCCAAATATGACCAAAGTAATAGCAGCCATAAACAATGTTGTTCCGACGAACACTAAAAAGAACAGACGCTTGATTGGAACGGTGTTCAGCTTCATTTCGCCTCGCCTCCCGTCCATTGATAGCCCATCCCATAAATGGTTTTGATGTAAGGCGCACCGCCGTCCGTTTCAATCTTGCTGCGAATCCTGCTGATAGAGGTCGTCAAAGTATGTTCGTCTACAAAGCGTTCTTCGGTATCCCACAACTTTTCCAATAGTTGCTGTCGGGTAAGAACTTGCTTCGGATTTTTACGAAATAGATTGAGCATTTTGTATTCCATCGGGGATAGCGTCAAAGACTTCCCATTTAAGGTTGCCGTCTGTTCGGAGAAATCCAGAAATAACCGTCCGTCATCGTAAATGTCCTTTGCAGGTTTGTGATGTTCCAGCATGGCAAACATAGCTTTTATTTTACGCTGCAAGGCTCCAATAACAAACGGCTTGGTAATATAGTCTACGGCTCCCACTTCATATCCCCGTATCTGGTCGCTCTCCTGATCGTTGGCTGTCAGAAATATTACAATGGTGTCCGGCTGTTCCGGCTTAATCAACCGGCACAAATCATATCCATTTCCATCTGGCAGGTTGACATCAAGCAAGACCAAATCAAACTCGTGTGCATTTAGAATGTCGGTGGCCGTCCTTGCATTTAGAGCAGAAGTCACCTCGTATCCGTCAGCAGTCAAATTATAAGCTAACATCTTATTCAAAAAACTGTCGTCCTCGACAATCAAAATCTGTTTCATTGTTTCACTTCCTTTGAGCTTTTTTATAGTATAACAGAGAAATGTCCGTAAAATGTTACAGCATAGAGTATTTTCCTTTTCTTTGATTATATGAGAACAAGAAAGTTAAAGCAAGGAACAGAATATGAATTATAGAGTGCAGCATCGTCATAAACCATGTGCTGAACACGAGAGCTGAAAAGCCCCTCCTGTCTACGCATTTAGGGGGCAAAAAGTCCACGGAAATCAAGGCTTTTCGGGGGTGGTCGGTGGGGTGGCAGCATGATTTCTGTGTGGACGATCCCTCGTTTCTCGGCATAGTATTTCTGCTTCTGGTCGTACTCGGAAAACAGCCGTTCGCCGCTCTGGTAAGCTGCGGCGGCTACGGCTGACTGTCGGTTGCTGCGCTGGACGATTTTTATATCATGGTGAGGACAGGGCATAACGGTTTCCTCCTTCCTGTGGTTGATTGGATGGGGTGGTGGTTTGCCGCCTCATTTTGGGCAAAAGAAAAGCAGGAAACCGTTTCTGATTTCCTGCTCGGTGGTGCCGCTGGTGTGTGTTCAGTTTTGAAAGTTCGGGTCAGGTTGGATGATATTGGATGACTTGACAAATTTAAATTTAACTATCTAATCCTCAAAAACCATTGATTTTTCAAGGCTTCACGCCTGTTTTTCATTCAAACCTTATCTGTTTGCCCTTGTTTTTGCCCTTACGAGCCGAAACAAGGGCAACTTTTTATTCCCCGCCGACCACCTTATCCAGCAGCCTTGCGGAAGTGCGCTTCGCTTCCCTTGTAGAGTGAGCGTAGATGTTCATTGTGGTACTGACATCGGAGTGTCCGAGAAGTTCCTGCACATCTTTCGGCTTTGCGCCGCCGGAAAGCAGATTGCTTGTGTAGGTGTGACGGAGCGTGTGGAAATGGAAATCTTCAAGCCCTTTCACTTTCTTCTTTGCCGCCCTGCACATAATCCCTACCGTACTCGGCGCTTCATACGCCCCGTCTGCTCTCAGGCAGACAAAGGAGATTTCCTTGTAATCCTCCGGGACTTCCTCTGTCCTTTGCAGGCTGTAAACCTCATAATAGGTGCGCCCTTTTTCCTTTACTTCTTTGTAGTAGTTCAGGTGATAAAACTCCCCGTAGCGGAAACGGTTTTTGCGCTGTTCTGTTCTCGCCGCCCGCAGGATTGCCGCCAGCGTGTCGCAGAAATCAACGGTGCGGACTTTGCTCCGTTTTGTCGTTCCCACTTCGGTTGTGTGCCTTGTTCCGTTATAGCGCATGCTTCGGCGTACCGTGAGATATTGTTCCTCAAGGTTAATATCCTGCCAAGTCAAGCCGCATACTTCCCCGATACGAAGCCCCGTGTAGTACGCTATCTGCACAGGCAGCAAGGCGGGATTATCTTTTGCCTTGAGAAATTCCTCCAGCTTTTGGAACTGTTCATGGGTGATAGTAGGAATACTGGAAGTATCTTCCTCACTGTCCGAGAAAATATCCGTTTCCTGCTTCCTGCCCCTCAGCTTCACATACTGCATAGGGTTAAAGGTAATCAGTTTTTTCGGGAAAACCGCAAAGCGGAAGGAATTTTGCAACACCGCCGAGAACAGGAGCATATATCCTTTGCTCATGGGCTTTGAAGTTGTCCCGTCCGGGTTTGTCCCACCGTAGCTCAGAAAATCAATGAACGCCTGCAAATGGTCGGCGGTCACGGTTTTCAGCTTGCGTTTGCCAATGGGATATTGCTTGATACGGTTGACCGTTCCCTGATAGGACATGACCGTCCCGTTGCTTAAGTTGCCGGGTTTCAGTTCTTCCTCTACCCACATATCCAGCATATCGCCTACCGTGATGTTTTCCGCTTTCCCGACAAACTGCTTTTCCTCATAGTCCGCTATCGCTTTGCGGAGCATGGCTTCTGTTTCCGCCTTGCTCTCTGTGCCTGCAAACTCTTTCTGCACTTTTCTGCCGCTTTCATCTTCAATATAAAAGCGTCCGTACCACTTTTTGCCTTTCTTTCTTACAGAACCTTTTGCCATAGATAAAAAACTCCTTTCTATCCGTGGCAATCGGGACTGTGACATATGGTGTGCGTAAAGTAATTGTGTCACTTCCGCCAGTGAAAGTCAACTGGCGTCTTTACTTGTCAAGGTGCCACGGAATTTTCTTTTTCGGAAAGCCTTTCTTCGGCTTCCTCCACTATCCCGAAAAGTGCGCCCATCGACATTCTTGTGCGCCCCTCATCGTGGATATGTAAAATCCCGTCTAAAAACCGTTTCATATCCTCAATCGGTACTTCCATCTTCTTGCGGTATACCTGTTCCATGATTGCCCCGGACTCTATGGCGTACCGTCCAAGAGACTCTTTCAGCCCTTTGTCCTCCGCCACACGGTCAACTTCCTCCATAGCATCAGCAAAGTAGCAGGTCATAACCGTATACAGGTCAACCATCTTGCCGAGAAATGTCGTGAGAAGCTGCTGGTGCGGCTCGCCCTTTACTGTATAGGAAACTGTGTCCAGATATTTCCTGATGTGTTCCTCAATATCCCGCTGGCAAAGAGTATAGGTGTCATATTCCTTATCATCGGAAAGACCTGTCAGCCATTCGGGAGTTGTGAGCAACGCTTCCGCAAGACCGTTGATAACCATTGTGCGCTTCGGATCAACTCCGTCCGCTTCATACCGCTGAATGGTGGATTTGTTCACGCCTACACGCCTGCCAAGTTCCGGCATGGTAATGTTTAACTCTGTGCGGCGTTCCTTAATCCTCCTACCGACCTGTTTTGCGGTGAATGTGGTTTCTTTTTTCAAGGTGTTCACCTCCTGACTGGTATCAGTATAACACGCCGATACTTATTTTGCAACCTTTATCTCAATGAAAGTTGTAAATAAACTATGAATGGTTGCAAAATAGGTTGACAAGAGATGGCAGAATAAGTATAATGATAAAACAGTAGTTGCAAAATGAGTATTCTAAAAGGAGGTTGATAGAATGAGCGCAGTCAAAATGGGACTTACCATAGAGGAAGCCGCAGAATGTACGGGTATCGGCAGGAACACCATGCGGAAGCTGGTGGAATGGGGAAAGCTGCCCGTCCTCAAAGTGGGGCGCAAGACCATTATCCGCAGGGACACGCTGGAACGGTTTCTGACGGTCAATCAGGGAAGAAATCTTCTGAAGCCCGATGATGTCCGCAGAGTGGAATGACCATCCATTCTCTTTTCGGAAAGTAACCCTAAGCCCTCGGCGTTTGAGAGCGAAATACACCCCTCGCACAAATCTTCGATTTGTACTCCGGGTATTTCGCCCTTGCAGGGGGCTTCCGTATCAACCGCCTGCGGCGTATGATACGGGGCTGTCACCGCTGCCGCAGCGACAGCCACAACCGTAAACGGTTGCAAAAAAAGGACGCACCTTGACAACAGAAAACGGAGATGATGTATGCCGAGACACAGTTTTATCCAGATGTCAAAACTGCCCAATGTCAAAGGGCGAATATCGTATATTACAAGCCATGCAAGGCAGGAAAATCTCTATGCCACCTACCGCACCGCCGACAGCACCTTTTGGAGCAACCTTGCAAGGGAAAGCCAGCAGGAGTTTCAGCGCAGCGGCACAGAGGGCAAATGTATCGAAGCAAGGGAACTGATTATCGCCTTGCCCGAAATCTATACGCAATACGAGCCGCAGCAGGTACTCACGGACTTTACAGAGGAGTTCCGCAGGCGGTACGGTGTGGAGTGCGTGTCCGCCCTCCACCACAACAAGCGCAAGACAAATTATCATATCCATCTGATTTTCAGCGAGAGGAGGTTGCTCCCCGAACCTGATGTAAAGGTTGCTTCCCGCAGCGTGTTCTTTGACGAGACTGGAAAGCGTGTCCACACCAAAAAGGAAATCACGGGGGAGGACGGGCAGATACGGAAAGGCTGTACCGTCATCAAAAAAGGCGAGGTATACGAAAGCCATCTGTTTACTACCAAAGATACACGCTTTAAGGGAGAGCCTTTTCTCCGAGAGATAAAGGAAGTGTATACAGAACTTATTAACTGCCATATCTCCGATCCTGAGCAGCACTTAAAGGTATTTGATAAAAACAGCGTCTATCTTCCGGCCAAGAAAATCGGCAAAAATAATCCCAAAGAGGACGAAATCAAAGCCGATAATGCCGCAAGGCAGGAATGGAACAGGACAGCGGATATGGCGTTATTATCAGGTATCTCCGAAGCAAAGATTTTAGAAGTCAAGCAGACAGAGATACACGAAAAGGCGAGCCAGTCTATCAAAAGCAAGGGCTGGCTGCCGGGTCTGTTCCGCAGTATCGTAAACAAGGCTAAGGACTTCCTGCAAAACTTAATCCGTGAACACGATATGCCGCCGAAGCCTGTCCTTGAAATAGATATGGCAGAGTTCCGTACCATGCAAAAGCTGATGATAAAGGCGCAGGATAAGGCGAAAGAAATCCGGCATTTGCAGGATACGGTACTTCCGAAGCTGAAACAACAGCTTGCCGATACAAAAGGGATTTTCAAGGGTAAGGAGCGCAAGGCGCTCACAGAGCAGATACAGCGGACAGAAAAGGAAATCGCTGAAAAGCTGGATAAACTGCCCGATGTTCTGAAAGAGGACGGTTATCCCGATGTGCAGGCGTACATGGCAACCTACCGTAAGGCGGAGGCTGTTGTGGAGCAGTTCAATCGTGACCTTGCCGCATGGGAGCAACAGGTCAGGGAAAAACAGAAACCCGCCAAAAAAGAGCAGGCAAAGCCGCCTGAACGAGAGAGCGTGCTGAAACGCCTGCGTCAGCTTCAGGCGGAGGGTAAGCAGAGAAACCAGCCGAGACAGAGAAAGAAATCCTTTGACAGAGACAGCCGATAGGCACGAAAAACCGCCGCTATGGTATCACCCATGCGGCGGCATACATAAAAATCTTATTTGTGTTCTGCAAGCGTGACTTTCATATCCTGAGCATTGATGCTTGTTTCCTTTTTGCACTTCGGACAGTAGAGAGGGAAGTTTCTTAATTCTGTATCTTCCCGTATCATTGTGCGAGTTTTATTGCCGCAGATAGGGCAATATATCCATTCTGTGGCTTTCATGTTACTTTTCTAATTTCAAGTCTTTTATTTTTTGAGATATTCTCTCAATGACCTGTATAAAACATTCATCACTTTTGCCCGTCGGATCGGGAAGTCCCCAATTATCATCAAACGCTCTACCGATATAGGGACAACCGACATCACACCCCATTGAAATCGCAATATCGGGCGTAGGGATTTTATCAATCGTCTTGCTATACTGGCTTTGCTCCATATCTATCCCATAAAGCTGTTTCATAAGCCGCACAGCGTCCTGATTGATTTGTGATTTTGTTTCTGTTCCGGCAGAATAGAAATCAAACTTATCTCCCGCCAAATGTTTTCCAAGTGCTTCTGCAATCTGACTGCGGCAGGAGTTATGCACACAAATAAAGGCTACCTTTTTCTTATCCATCGTTAAAACCCCAGCTTGTGCAGCAGAGCAACCACATCAGCAGCTTTCAAAACCTTACCCATAGCAACAACCTTTTCGTTGACAACAAGGGCAGGCATACTCATAACACCGTATTCCATTACTTTCTGCATATCGGTAATGTATTCGACCTCTACGGAAAGTCCCATATCCTTTACTGCCTGCTTTGTGTATTCAAATTGTTCGTGACAGGATTTACAACCTGCCAACACTTTGATACAGCAGATTTCTCCCTCTTTCAAATCAGGACAGCAATCGTTTGTAATGTTTTCTGCTTCGCTGGCAGCACAACCGCAGCTACAAGCGCAAGCAGGTGTTTTCTTTTCTTCTTCCTTTTTCTTTCCAAAGTTAAATAATGCCATAATAATAACCTCCTAAAATTAAACAATTAAATATTGTATTGCGTTGAAAAGATAGCCTACAATAATAATACCAGCAGCACATATTCCAATGAAAATACCAAGCAGTTTCGGTTTGACCGCCTTGCGAAGCATAATCATTGAAGGGAGCGAAAGCGTAGTAACGCCCATCATAAAGGAAAGGACAACGCCGAGCAAAGCACCTTTTGCAAGCAGGGCTTCTGCAATCGGAATTGTACCGAAAATATCCGCATACATCGGAATACCGACTATCGTAGCAAGAATTACGCCAAACGGATTATTTTCGCCAAGTGCTTTGACAATAAATTCTTCAGGAATCCAGTTGTGAATGAAAGCACCAATGCCCACGCCGATCAGAACATAAGGAGCAACCTTTTTAGCGGTTTCAACAACCTGTTCCCACGCAAATTTCATACGGTCTTTGAAATGCAGTTCCTCCTGCGGAACATCAATCGAGTGACCGTTTCGGATATATTCTTCCACTTGATTATCGAGGTGCAACTTTTCAATTAGCGTTCCGCCAGCCACAGCGATTACCAAACCGAATATTACATATAAAACAGCAACTTTCCAGCCGAAAATACTCATCAGTAAGACAAGGCTTCCGAGGTCAACCATCGGCGAAGAAATCAAAAAGGAGAATGTAACGCCAAGCGGCAAACCTGCGCTTGTAAACCCGATAAACAACGGAATGGAAGAACACGAGCAAAACGGTGTTACCGTACCGAGCAGAGCGGCGATGATATTCGCCCATATTCCGTGAAATCTGCCGAGTATCTTTTTAGCTCTTTCGGGCGGGAAATAACTTTGAATATACGAGATAATCAAAATCAAAACGCCGAGCAGTACCATAATTTTTATGGTATCATAGATGAAAAACTGAATACTCGCTCCTATTTTACCCGTGGTATCTAAACCGCAAGCGTTCAAAAATGTTTCAATGAGGCGATTCAGCCAGTTCATACCAAGGACTTCATTTTGAAAAAAGTCCCAAATTGTTTTTAGTGTCTCCATAAAAAGCCCCTTTCATATAGTTATATTGAAATATGTCGATTTATCGTCCCGAATATAAGCCGTGCGGAAAAGCAATCAATAAACTTCCTCACTTTTCACAGCACGACTTGTTTTCGCTTTCAACATCAAGTGTTGTCAACTGCCGCAAACATTCTTTTGCCTGCTCCACACCTTTTTCTGAAATAGAATAGTGTGTCCATTTTCCCTCTTTGCGCCCGACAACTATTTCAGCGTCACAAAGAATTTTCATATGGTGGGAAAGCGTAGGCTGCGTGACATTGATTTCTTCTAGCAACTTGCAAGCACATTTTTCACCTGAACGCAGCAGTTTTATAATCCTAATGCGGTTTTCATCACAAAACGCTTTGAAAATTGCCGCAATTCTTTTTTCATCCATCTCTCTCAATCACCTCCTATAGATAAATGTCTATGTGTTATTATATGCAACACATAGAAAAATGTCAATATATTTTTTTGATTTAAGTGAAACAGCGGTAGGAAAACTAAATCCTACCGCTGTCTTCTTATGCAAAGATGATTTCTTTTTCCACAATCTCCTTTGCACACGCCCGTATGTTATTCATTCTCTGTGTCCATTCCAAAGCGTTTTCCGCCTTTAACTGCTCCGTAATACCCTGCACCCGTTTCATCTGCTCTGTGAGCCTTTCCATGCGTTCCTGCGCCTGCCTGTCGATGTCAGCAAGGTAATTGTTCAGTCTGCCGCTTGTGAACAAGGTTATGTAGGTGGCTCGGCGGTATTCTTTCAGATACCGCAAGTGCCGCTGTCCCCACAAACCAATAGGCTGTTCTTTTTCGGCTGGTAAGATAAGACATGGGATATAATAATCTCCTTGCAGTTCATACCACAGACCATTTTTATCATCGTAAATGTACTTGTCCATTGAAAAATCCTCCGTTATAATATATTCGCACATACATCACAGTTCTCCGATTGCCACACTTTGTTATATCTTGTTATGAGATTTTCTTGCCCTTGTATTTGCCCTTATGAGCAATGAGGGAAAGAGTAAACTTGTGTGTAACCGTATAAAGAGATAAGGCAGACACATTGCGATAAATCCTTTATTTTCAAGGCTTTTGGAGGATTTTATTAAAACACTGTAACCTCTGTTGAGAGGTCATAATTTACTGATATTCAAATTTAAATTTATTGTATTCATTATAATTTATTTTCCCCCAAAAGTATAGCAGATTTTTTACGGGTTAGATGAGGACAGCCTGCAACACAATGCGTTCCCGGGTGGCAAGTCCACAAAGGGGTAGCTGGCGCAGCCAGCGCAGGGGAAGTGTAGCTTCCCCTGTGATGATTGGAAGCAACCGCAAGTGTGCTGGAAATCATCTGCTTTCCGCAGGAAGCCCCCGGCAGGGCGCAACGCACCGGCTTGACCGGTGTATA
>ERZ791858.726-NODE-726-length-24635-cov-39.991456_pt1 | contig 24635 bp, 17 predicted proteins | sample MGYA00510284_ERZ791858 | MGnify/ENA primary metagenome ERZ791858 (study PRJEB30046, sample SAMN00792077) | human gut metagenome | study: EMG produced TPA metagenomics assembly of the A metagenome-wide association study of gut microbiota in type 2... | reverse complement strand
ACTATTATTATACGCTATTTCTCGTCAAAAATCAACCATTTGTTGTGACAGAGCCATGTAAATATATAAATTTCTATTTAGGAGGTCTTTCATCATGAAACATATGGAAATCTTTGAACAAGCAATGTGCTGCCCGACCGGTCTCTGCGGTCCGTCTATCGATCCGGAACTCTTGCGCGTATCGACGGTCCTGGACACGCTGAAACAGCACAGCATCGACGTCGGCCGCTATAACCTGACCAGTGCGCCCTTGAAATTCGTCCAGACGAAGGCCGTGACGGACTTCCTCCAGCACCACGGTCCTGAAGACCTGCCCCTCATCCTCGTCGACGGCGCCGTCCAGTTTGCCGGCCGCTATCCGACGAATGATGAATTTGCCAGCCTCATCGGCTTCGACCCGGCCATCCTCGAAGCCGCTCAGGCCGCTGGGGACAGCTGCTGCTGCGGCGACAGCGCCGAAGAGACAGCTTCCTGCTGCTGTGGCGATACACCGGCTGAAAGCGAAGCCTCGTCGTGCTGCTGCGGTGACACGCCGGCGGAACCGGAAAGCCCGTCGTGCTGTTGCGGAGGCGACTGTAAATGATGCTCTATGATCCCTTTCACGTCGTCCAGACGAAATACCTCTTCCTGACCGGCAAGGGCGGCGTCGGCAAGACGTCCGTCGCCTGTGCCACGGCCGTCGCCCTGGCCGATGCCGGTAAGAAGGTCCTGCTCATCAGTACCGACCCGGCGTCGAATCTGCAAGACGTCTTTTCCATGGAACTGACCAATAAGGCCACGCCCATCGCCGCCGTGCCCAACTTGGCCGTAGCCAACCTCGACCCGGTCCAGGCCGCGGCCGAATACCGGGAAAGCGTCATCGGGCCCTATCGCGGCCTCCTGCCGGAAGCGGCCCTGCGCAACATGGAAGAACAGCTGTCCGGCTCGTGTACCGTAGAAATCGCCGCCTTCAACGAGTTCACCAATTTCCTCACCGATGAAGCCGTTGCCTGTGGCTACGACCACATCATCTTCGATACGGCGCCGACAGGCCACACCCTGCGCATGCTGCAGCTGCCGTCGGCGTGGAGCCAGTTCATCCAGAAGAGCAAACACGGCGCGTCCTGTCTGGGCCAGCTGTCGGGCCTGGAATCGCGGAAAGAACTGTATAAACAGGCCGTCCAGACCCTGGCCGACGGGGACAAGACGACGATGCTCCTCGTCGCCCGTCCCGATGCCCTGCCGCTGAAAGAAGCGGCCCGGGCGTCGAAGGAACTGGCCGCACTGGGCATTGCCAACCAGCAGCTCATCGTCAACGGCCTGTTAGCCTCGTGGGATGACGATGCGACCAAGACGTTATACGAAAAACAGCAGGCCGCCCTGAAGGCCATGCCCGAAGCCATCGCCGATCTGCCGCGCTTCCAGATTCCCTTGCGGACGTACAACATCACCGGCCTGGACCACGTCCGGGCCCTGCTCAAAGGGGAAGTGAAGGAAGCGGCGACGGAACTGACGCTGGAACGGGTCCAGCCCCTGCAGGCCGTCATCGACGACCTGGAAGCCCATCAGCGCAAGGTCATCTTCACTATGGGCAAGGGCGGCGTCGGCAAGACGACCGTCGCTGCCGCCATCGCCCTGGGCCTGGCCCGTCGCGGTCATCGCGTCCACTTGACGACGACCGATCCGGCTGCTCACTTGCAGTACGTCGTCAGCCAGACTGACAACCTGACCTTGAGCCATATCGACCAAGGGGAAGAGCTGAAGAAATACCAGGACGAAGTCCTGAGCCAGGCCAAAGCCAACGGCCTGGGTCCGTCGGACCTGGCCTACATCGAAGAAGACCTGCGCTCGCCGTGCACCCAGGAAATCGCCGTCTTCCACGCCTTTGCCGACATCGTCGAAGCTGCCGATGACCAGATCGTCGTCATCGACACGGCGCCGACAGGCCACACGTTGCTGCTCCTGGAATCGACGGAAAGCTACGACCGGGAAATCCGCCGGACCCACGGTTCGACGCCGCCGTCAGTACAGCACCTGCTGCCGCGCCTGAAAGGGGACGAAACAGAAGTCGTCATCGTCACCCTGCCCGAAGCGACGCCGGTCTATGAAGCCCTGCGCCTGGAAGCGGACCTGAAGCGGACGAAACTGCGCTCGAAATGGTGGGTCATCAACAAGTCCTTCTATCAGGCCCGGACGACGAGCCCCCTGCTAAAAGCCAAAGCGTCCCACGAAATCGCCTGGATCAACAAAGTCGACGACCACACCCAGGGCCACACGGCCCTCATCGCCTGGCGCCCCGACGAAGTCCGCGGGGAAGTCCTGGAGGAATTGTAGTTTGTAGAAGATGGTTTTAAATTTAAAGCCATCCGCTGACCACGAACCACGAGTCACGGAATTCCCACAAGCGGGCCGCCTTTACAGGACGGCCCCTACGAACCACTAACCACTAACCACTAACCACTAACCACGAGCCACTAGCCCCTAGCCACTAAAAAGCGGCTGTCTTCAAAGGACAGCCGCTTTTTCCTACTTCCCTTCATAATAATAACGCGTCCACATGACGACTTCCGACAGGGACGGGTGGGGCGTCATGGTTTCGCTGAAGGTGTAGACCGATTTGGGATTGAGGGTACGCGTCAGCGGTTTGGCCCGCAGGGCCTGGACCGTCGGCGACGCGATGTCTTCGTGGATGGGATGGACGACGTGGGTGCCGCTCATGAGGTTGTTGATGAAAGGCTGGATGAGGATGGACGCTTCAGGGCCGACGATATGGGCGCCAAGGATGAATTTCGTCTTCTTGTCGATGACCAGCTTGACGAAGCCGTCGTCTTCATCGCCCGGTTCATAACCCATGGCATAACCCTTGGCCGATGCGGAATAATGGTTGATGGCCGTTTCGACGTCATAGCCTTTCTTCACGGCCTGGTCTTCCGTCAGGCCGACGTGGGCCGCTTCGGGATAGGTGTAGGTGACGGCCGGCACGGCGTCGTAATCGGCCCAGCGCCACGTTTCCGGTTCGTTTCCGGAAAAGAGGTTGTGCGCCAGGATTTCCGCTTCGTAATTGGCCTTGTGGCGGAAGGGGGCCAGGCCGTTGACGTCGCCTAAGGCCCAGATATTCGCAGCCGTCGTTTCCAGGAATTCGTTCGTTTCGATGTAGCCGCGCTTGTCCAGGCGGACGTCGGTGTTTTCCAGGTGCAGCAGTTCCGTCATGGGCCGGATGCCCGGAGCGACCAGGATTTCTTCGGCAGCTACTTCGCCTTCTTCGCCTGTCGTGCGATCGCGGAAGGACAGGACCTTCAGGCCGTCGCGCTGGCTGACGGAAACCGTGTCTTTATTGAGGCGGATGTCCATGCCGTAACGCTGGAACTGCTTGAGGATGAATGCCGATACGGCCGGATCTTCCTTGGGCAGGAGGCGGACATTGTGCTGAACCATGGTGACCTTGGTGCCGGCGGCGTCGAAGACGTGGGCAAATTCACAGCCAATCGGGCCGCCGCCGATGATGATCAGGCTCTGGTAGGGCTTTTTCGGATACGACGGGCCGAAGAACGATTCCGACGTCAAATAGCCCGCTTTTTCCAGGCCCGGCAGGGAAGGGATATTCGTCCGGCCGCCAGTGGCGACGAAAACCTTATCGCCCGTCAAGGTGACGTCACTGCCGTCATTCAGGGCGATGGCGACAGTGTGGTTGTCGACGAAAGACGCCGTGCCGTTAAAGGTGTCGACATTGGGGAACTGGTCGTAATAACTTTGAATAGCCGGACTTTCATCGACCTTTTCCCACAGTCGCTTGGACAAGATATCCCAATCCAGGCGGACCTTGTCGGCAAAGACGCCGATACGGCTCCCTTCGCGGATTTCGCGGATGCGGTTGGCCGCCGTGACCATGACCTTCGTCGGGATACAGCCGCGGTTCAGACAAGTCCCGCCGAACCGGCCGCGTTCAATGACAGCCACCTGCAAGCCCTGGGCCAGGGCCGCATCGGTCACAATATTGGCTGCCCCCGTACCGATGACAATGACATCATATTTCTTCATAAATAGCGCTCCTTTATATGTAACAGAATATTAAATACAACCTTTTTAGTATAGTATAAGCGAAAGCAGCCTTTTTGACAAGGCCATATGAACTGCTAGCCACTAGTCACTAGTCACGAGCTGCCAGCCGTCAGCAGTTAGCCGTTAGCAGTTAGCCGTCAGTAGCCAGCCGCTAGCCGCTGACTGCTAGCCCATAGCCACGAACCACGAAAATCCCCTTTACACAACCGCCCGGGTATAGTATAATAGCTATGTCGTACGGGTGCTCGGTGTCTCGATGACTCCGACGATCACTTAGCACTTTGCGAATAGATTCAATTTTTTTACATATGGAGGAAAGATACAATGTTAAGCGTAGAAGAAAAAAAAGCAATCGTAGCTAAATTTGGTGCCAATGAAAACGATACGGGTTCTCCGGAAGTACAGATCGCGCTCCTCACGAGCCGCATCATCTATTTGACGGAACATCTCCGCAGCCATAAAAAGGACCATGCATCCCGCCGCGGCCTGTTGAAACTCGTCGGCCAGCGCCGTAACTTGCTCGGTTACTTGCAGAAACACGATCTCGACCGTTATCGTGCAATTCTCGAAAAATTGAACTTGCGTAAATAATCTCGCATACTGTGAGGCTGATGCTGATGTGACTGCATCAGCCTCTTTTTTCAGGACACAGGGTGGTAGGTTGTAGCCTGGGTATATCGCCGATGTTCCCGGACTAGTGCCTATCACCTGTGAATTCAAGGAGGTAACAATGGAAGAACAGAAATTCCAAATGGATTTCGCCGGCCGCCCGCTGGTGATTGAAGTCGGCAAACTGGCTAAACAGGCCAGCGGTGCCGCATTGGTCCGTTATGGCGACACGGCCGTTTTCGTCACGGCTACGGGCTCGAAGGAAGCGCGTGAAGACGCTGACTTTTTCCCGCTCACTGTCGATTACGAAGAAAAGATGTACTCCGTCGGCAAGATTCCCGGCGGCTTCATCAAACGCGAAGGCAAACCGCCTGAATCGGCAACCCTTTTTGCCCGCCTCATCGACCGTCCGATCCGCCCGCTCTTCCCGAAGACATACCGTCATGACGTCCACGTCGTGGCTTATGATTTCTGCGTAGACCATGACAACGCACCGGAAATCGCCGCTATGATCGGCGCATCCGTATCGCTGTGCATGTCCCATATCCCCTTTGCCGGCCCGATTGCCGGTGTCCGCGTCGGCCGCGTCGATGGCCAGTTCATCATCAACCCGACCGTCGCCCAGAGCGAACAGAGTGACATGGATATCGTCGTCGCCGGTACGAAAGACGCCATCCTCATGGTTGAAGGCGGCGCTCACGAAGTCCCGGAAGAACAGGTCCTGGACGCCATCATGTTCGCCCATGAAGAAATCAAGAAAGTCGTCGAATTCCAGCTTGGCTTCCTCGACAAGATTTCCGTACCGAAACAGGAATTCGTCGAAAAAGAACCGCCGGCAGATATCGTCGAAGCCGTCCACGCTTATGGCGAAGAAGCCATGAAGACGGCTATCTTCACGGCTGACAAAGTCGAACGCGAAGAAAAGATGGACGCTGTCGAAGCCGACATTTATGAACACTTTGCCGACATCTATCCGGACAACGCCGATGATGTCGCTGAAGTCACGCAGAAGATGATCAAGGAAATCGTCCGCCACATGATCGCCGTCGACAAGATCCGTCCTGACGGCCGCCGTGTCGACGAAGTCCGTCCGGTCAGCTGCGAAGTCGGCCTCTTTGCCCGTACTCACGGCACAGGCCTGTTCACCCGCGGCCAGACGCAGATCATGAGCTTCTGCACCTTGGCTCCGCTGTCGGAATGCCAGCACATCGACGGCGTCGGCCTGGAAACAGACCGCCGCTACATGCACCACTACAATTTCCCGTCCTTCTGCGTCGGCGAAACGAAATCGTCCCGCGGTCCCGGCCGTCGTGAAATCGGCCACGGCAAACTGGCAGAACGCGCATTGACCCAGGTCATGCCCAGTGAAGAAGAATTCCCATACGCCATCCGTGTCGTATCGGAAGTCCTCGAATCGAACGGCTCCAGCTCCATGGGCAGCGTCTGCGGCAGCACCCTGGCCCTGATGGATGCCGGCGTGCCCATCAAAGCGCCCGTTGCCGGTGTCGCTATGGGCCTGGTCACCAAAGGCGATGACTTCACCATCCTGACCGATATCCAGGGCATGGAAGACGCCTTGGGCGACATGGACTTCAAAGTCGCCGGTACCATGAAGGGCGTCACGGCAATCCAGATGGATATCAAGATCAAAGGCCTCAGCCGTGAAATCCTGGCCCAGGCTCTGAAACAGGCCCACGAAGGCCGTATGCACATCATGGGCAAGATGATGCAGGTCATCAGTGAACCGCGAAAGGAGCTCTCTCCCTACGCTCCGCGCATCATCTCCATGCACATCAAGCCGGATAAGATCCGCGACGTCATCGGGCCGGGCGGCAAGATGATCAAGCAGATCACCGAAGAAACAGGCGCCAAGATCGACATCGACGATTCGGGCCTGGTATACATCGCTGCTGTTGACGGCGAAAGCGGCCAGAAGGCCAAAGAATGGATCGAAAAACTGACCGAAGACGTCGAAGTCGGCAAGACCTACGTCGGCAAAGTCACGCGCATCATGAACTTCGGCGCTTTCGTCGAAGTCCTGCCGGGCAAAGAAGGCCTGGTCCATATTTCCCAGCTGGCTAAAGAACGGGTTGAAAAAGTCGAAGACGTCGTCCACGTCGGCGATGAAATCATGGTCAAATGCGTCGAAATCGACAGCCAGGGCCGTGTCAACCTGTCCCGCAAAGCTCTCCTGGGCGGCGGCGACGAAGGCCCGTCCCATCGCAGCCGGGGTCCCCGCGGCGGTCACAGCCACGACCGTCAGAAACGGTAGGGCTTATGGCAGGCAGAGGATTTGAAATCGTCACGGCCTATGAAGGCTGTGGCATCCATCTTCCCGTCCGCAAGACGGCCAAGAGTGCCGGCTATGACTTGGAAGCCGCAGAAACGACGGTCCTGGCACCGCATGCCGTCACCGTCGTTCCGACAGGGCTGAAGGCTTTCATGGAAGACGATGAATACCTTTCCATCTTCATCCGCTCCAGCCTGGCCTTCAAGAAGGGCCTCATGCTGGCCAACAGCACGGGCATCGTCGACAGCGATTACTACAACAATGCCGACAATGAAGGGCATATCATGATTGCCTATTACAATACCAATGATCAGGCCTATACCCTGGAAAAGGGCGAACGCATCGGTCAGGGCATCTTCATGAAGTACCTGACCGTCAACGACGACGCTGCCAGCGGTATCCGCACTGGCGGCATCGGCAGCACGGGAAAGTAAAAAAGTGAAAATGAGATAATATACCTATCTGGAGGGTTTTGCCTCCCCTGATAGGGGAGGTGGCCCAACGGGCCGGAAGGGTTGCACTGAAAAAACAACCTCTCAGCCAGCCTGCGGCTGCCAGCTCCCCTATTAGGGGAGCCTTTTTTTGAAAGGATGATGAATCAAGTGAGTATCAGCAAAGAAACACTCGTTTCTCGTAAAGAAATCATGAAGGGCCGGGTCCTGCACGTCACGGTCGATACGGTTTCCATCGATGACGGCCAGGGCGGCGAAAAGAAGACGGCCACGCGCGAAGCGGTCTGGCATTTCGGCGCCTGCGCCATCCTGCCGCTGACCAATGACGGCAAGATCATCCTCGTCCGCCAGTATCGTTATGCCGCCGCTCAGGCCATGCTGGAAGTGCCGGCCGGCAAAATCGAACACGACGGCGAATCGCCCGATTACTGCGCCGCCCGGGAACTGGAAGAAGAAGCAGGCGTCACGGCTTCGGAAATCCTGCCCTTGGGCTATACCTATACGTCGCCGGGATTCTGCAGTGAACGGATTTACCTCTATCTGGCCCGGGGCCTCCAGAAAGGGAAGCAGCACCTCGACGACGACGAATTCATGAACGTCGAATACTACACGCCCAAGGAAATGGAAGACCTCATCGATAAGAACGAAATCACCGATGCCAAGACTATCGCAGCTTTTGAAAAAGCCCGCAAATATCTGCCGGGATTATAAGGAGGGAGCCCTATGAAATTCAATCGCATCATCGTCATCGTCACGGACAGCGTCGGCGCCGGCGATGCACCGGATGCCGAAAAATTCGGCGACAAAGGAGCCGACACGTATGGCCACATCGACGCCAATGTACCCTTGAAGGTGCCCAATCTGCGCCGCCTGGGTCTGGGCCGCGTCGCCCATATCCATGCGGAACCGGCTGATGTCGTCGGCTCGTATGGCCTCATGCAGGAAATCTCGGCCGGCAAGGATACGACCAGCGGCCATTGGGAATTCATGGGCAATCCCGTGGAAAATCCCTTCCCGACCTTCCCCGATGCCTTCCCGCCGGACCTCTTGAAAGCCTTTACGGAAAAGACGGGTTACGGCTACATCGGCAATGAAATCGCGTCGGGCACGGAAATCATCGAACGCCTGGGGCCGGAACACTTCCGCACGGGCCTGCCCATCGTCTATACGTCGGCAGACAGCGTCTTCCAGATCGCCGCCCACAACGACGTCATCCCCCTGGAAGAATTGTACCGCATCTGCGACATTACGCGCCGCGAAGTCTGCGTCGGCCCTTATGAAGTAGGGCGCATCATCGCCCGGCCGTTCATCGGGACCCAGGGCCATTTCGTCCGCACTGGCGACCGCCGCGATTACAGCCGTCTGCCCAAGCGGAAAATGGTCTTCTCCTATTTGTCCGAAGCGGGTTATGCCGTCGTCGGCGTCGGTAAGATCGGCGACATCTACGCCCACATCGGCCTGACCGAATCGTACCACACGGCCAACAACCACGAAGACATGGAAGCCCTGCGGACCCAGATGGCAGCCCATCGCCAGGATAAGGGCCTGCTCATGGCCAACTTCGTCGACTTCGACAGCATGTACGGCCACCGCCGCAACGTCCAGGGCTATGCCGACTGCCTGGAAGCCTTCGACCAGGAACTGGGCCAGCTCCTGACGGAAATCCACGACGACGAACTGCTGGTCATCACGTCGGACCACGGCAACGACCCGACCTGGCACGGCACGGACCATACGCGCGAACGGGTACCGCTCCTGCTCTACAGCCCGGCCCTGAAGGAATCGGTCGACCTGGGCATCCGCCAGACCTATGCCGACCTGGGCATGAGCATCATGGATAATTTCGGCCTGACAGGCCTTGAATTCGGTACCAGCTTTTTATCGGAACTGAGGTGATCCTATGTGGCCCATCGACTGCATCGAACACAAACGGGACGGCAAGGTCCTGACGAAAGAAGAAATCTCGCGCTTCATCACTGACTATACGGCAGGGCGCGTCGCCGACTACCAGGCGGCGGCCTGGCTCATGGCCGTCTATTTCCAGGGCATGACTTATGAAGAAACGAAGGAACTGACCCTGGCGATGGCCCATTCCGGCGATATGGTCGACTTGTCGTCCATTCCGGGCATCAAAGTCGACAAACACAGCACCGGCGGCATTGCCGATACGACGACGCTCATCGTCGCGCCCTTAGTAGCGGCAGCCGGCGTCCCCGTCGCCAAGATGAGCGGCCGCGGCCTGGGCTTCACAGGCGGCACGGCAGATAAACTGGAATCCATCCCCGGCTTCCACGTCGTCCTGCCGGAAGAACAGTTCCTGGAACAAGTGCGCCGCATCGGCCTGTCCCTCATTACCCAGTCCGGCGAAATCGCACCGGCTGATAAGCTGCTCTACGCCCTGCGCGACGCGACGGCGACGGTAGAGAGCATCCCTCTCATCGCCAGCTCGATTATGAGCAAGAAAATCGCCTCTGGTGCCGATGCCATCGTCCTCGACGTCAAATACGGCGACGGTGCCTTCATGAAGACCCAAGAACGGGCGCGGGAACTGGCCCGGACTATGGTCGGCATCGGCAACCTCGCCGGCCGGCCGACACGGGCCGTCGTCACCTCTATGGAAGCGCCCTTGGGGACGGCTATCGGCAACTGCCTGGAAGTCGATGAAGCCGTCGAAGCCCTGTCGGGCAAAGGCGGCCGGCGGCTCATGGAAGTCGTCGAAGCCATCGGCGCCCAGATGCTCATCGTCGGCGGCAAGGCCCAGGACGAAAGGCAGGGGAGAGCCATGATCCGCGACCTCGTCGCTTCCGGCAAGGGCCTGGCCAAGTTCCGGGAATTCGTCAAGGCCCAGGGCGGCAGTACGTCGTGGATCGGCAAGCGGCCCCTCACCAAGGCGCCCCAGGTCTTTACGGCCGTCTGCACCGATGAAGGCTACATCACCCGCATCGACGGCCGGGCCCTCGGCGAAATCGCCATGGCTATGGGCGCCGGCCGGGCCCGCAAGGAAGATGCCATCGACCCCATGGTCGGCATCCGCCTGTTCAAAGAGCTCTATGACCCGGTCCGTCCCGGCGAAGCCCTGTTCACCTTGTACGGCAAGGAAGGCGCCGATATGATGGACCTGGCCCGGCAGGTCGCCGACCACATCATCGTCACAGCCGAACAGGCTCCCGTCCAGGAACCGGTCATCAGCGAAATCATCGTCTAAATAGAAAGGAATCCCATGAAAGAAACACGGCAAATCCCCGTCCAGAAGGGGAAAACCTATGATATATCCATCGTCCGCCTGGGCAGCAGCGGTGAAGGCGTCGGACGCTATGAAGGCTTTACGGTCTTCGTGCCCTTCGCCCTGCCCGGTGAAACCGTACGGGCCCGCATTACCCTGGTCAAAAAGACCTATGCCACGGCTTCCCTGGTCGAAGTCCTGAAGCCCTCGCCGGACCGGATCCAGCCCCAGTGTCCCGTCTACGACCGTTGCGGCGGCTGCCAGCTCCAGCACCTCAGCTATGAAGGGGAATTGAAGGAAAAGCGCCAGCAGGTCCGGGATGCGCTGGAACGCATCGGTCATCTGCAGGGCCTCGACGTCCTGCCGACCCTGGGCGCCCATACGCCCTGGCATTACCGCAATAAGATGCAGTTCCCCGTCGCCGCTGCCGGCAAGGGCAAAGTCGCTATCGGCTGTTTTGCTGCCGCCACGCACGAAGTCATCGACGTGACGGACTGCGCCATCCAGAAAGAAGGGAACAACGCCATCGTCGCCGTCGTCCGCCAGTGGATGAAGGACTTCAAGATCCCCGCCTATGACGAAGACGCCCGGACGGGCATCGTCCGCCACATCATGGGCCGCGTCGGCGTCCATACGGGCGAAATCATGGTCTGCCTGGTCACGGCCTGCGACATGGTGCCGCACATGAAAGACCTGGTCCAGCGCCTGCGCCGCGATATCCCGGGCCTGACCAGCGTCGTTCAGAACGTCAACAAGCGCCACACCAACGTCATCTTGGGACCCAAGACCAAGACCGTCTACGGCAAAGGGACCATTCACGACTCCATCGGGCCCCTGACCTTCCACATTTCCGCCCAGTCCTTCTTCCAGGTCAACAGCGAACAGGCCCAGCGCCTCTATGAAACGGCCCTCGACTTTGCCGACCTCAAAGGCGGTGAAACCGTGGCCGACGTCTACTGCGGCACCGGGACCATCACCCTGTTCCTGGCCCAGAAAGCCAAGCAGGTCTACGGCATCGAAATCGTCGCCCCGGCCATCCGCGACGCCGTCCGCAACGCCAAAGACAACCGCGTCGGCAACGCCCAGTTCATCTTAGGCGATGCCATCTATAAATTGCCGGAACTCATCAAAAACGGCGTCCGTCCCGACGTCATCGTCCTCGACCCGCCCCGGGCCGGCTGCGGCGAACCGGTCCTCAAAGCCATCGCCCAGAGCAAACCCAAACGCGTCGTCTACGTCTCCTGCAACCCGGCCACCCTGGCCCGCGACCTGGCCTACCTGGACCAGCACGGCTACCACACCACCAAAGTACAGCCCGTGGACATGTTCCCGCGGACCCACCACGTCGAGTCCGTGGCCTTGGTGTCGCGGACGCATTAATGGTTGGTATAACCCAAAATTTTTCCTTTGCTCGCAGGCCTTGTAAATACAGGGTTTTGACAAGTGCCGAAAATTTTGGTTAAATAAGAGTAACCTGTTACGAGCGTAAGCAGCATAAGGATATTCGCGCAAAAGACTACTGTTAACTGCCGTGTAGGCAGCTTAGAAATGTTTGGAAGACAGATATATCGAAAGTGCATGGTTAACTGCCGTGTAGGCAGCTTAGAAATCTCTCACAGGCTACCCACGGAGGATGAATCCGTTAACTGCCGTGTAGGCAGCTTAGAAATTCGGTCTTCGCTTCCTGGACGTCGCGGGCTTGTTAACTGCCGTGTAGGCAGCTTAGAAAATGCTTGATTGCTTTAACGACTCCGGCCGGGTGTTAACTGCCGTGTAGGCAGCTTAGAAATTCTACAATTAAAACTATTGGCTTATACGCATGTTAACTGCCGTGTAGGCAGCTTAGAAATTGATTATACTTTATATAAATGGGAGGTTTTATGTTAACTGCCGTGTAGGCAGCTTAGAAATACGCGTGTTACCTCGTTGTTTATATAGTCCCGTTAACTGCCGTGTAGGCAGCTTAGAAATTGTGGCTGTACCACAAGATTATAACGGCATTGTTAACTGCCGTGTAGGCAGCTTAGAAATCATGTCGTCATGAGTCATTGCAAACTGTTCAGTTAACTGCCGTGTAGGCAGCTTAGAAATGCTGAAAATCAGTGCCGACGTCATCAAAGTGGTTAACTGCCGTGTAGGCAGCTTAGAAATGGGTAATAAAATCGATGAATTTGATAAAATTGTTAACTGCCGTGTAGGCAGCTTAGAAAATAAAGATACCTCCCTTTTAAGGTTGAATAATGTTAACTGCCGTGTAGGCAGCTTAGAAACTTGATTGATTCGGCGCATGAAATCGGCTTCGAGTTAACTGCCGTGTAGGCAGCTTAGAAAATAATGAAATGGTTAAACTCCCCACTTATGAAAGTTAACTGCCGTGTAGGCAGCTTAGAAAGAACAGAACCGCTATAGGGTCGATTTGTGAATGTTAACTGCCGTGTAGGCAGCTTAGAAACATAGCCGGTTGATTTTCTGCCGGCTGAACGTGTTAACTGCCGTGTAGGCAGCTTAGAAATCGTGTAAACGGTGAAAACCAACTTTATTTATGTTAACTGCCGTGTAGGCAGCTTAGAAATCGTGTAAACGGTGAAAACCAACTTTATTTATGTTAACTGCCGTGTAGGCAGCTTAGAAATGTACAGGCATAAAATGCGTTTGAATTGATATGTTAACTGCCGTGTAGGCAGCTTAGAAATTATCTCAGACAACAAAATAAGCCGTTCTTATGTTAACTGCCGTGTAGGCAGCTTAGAAATGTACAGGCATAAAATGCGTTTGAATTGATATGTTAACTGCCGTGTAGGCAGCTTAGAAATTATCTCAGACAACAAAATAAGCCGTTCTTATGTTAACTGCCGTGTAGGCAGCTTAGAAAGATAAATTTTCGTTATCACCAGTAATAATGCTGTTAACTGCCGTGTAGGCAGCTTAGAAAAAAAGCCGTGACAACTGGGTCAACGTTGAACGTTAACTGCCGTGTAGGCAGCTTAGAAAGTCCACTGAATAACCCCATACTACTAGAAGCAGTTAACTGCCGTGTAGGCAGCTTAGAAAAATGGTCCTGGCAAAACACCCCGACGGCTTTAGTTAACTGCCGTGTAGGCAGCTTAGAAATGGGAGTTAGTCAGACAAATCATAATTTCATTCGGTGGTTTACGCTCCGCGTATCGGCTCAGGCCTTTCGTGAGAACGGGAAGCACGACTGAAGTGAGTGGCTTCTGTGATATGGATAGTGTACAATGAGGAAAAACTATTATATTATAAGATATAAGAAGAATTTTTTCATGAGTGCAGACTTTTTTGAAAGGAAAAAGCATATATTATGCTGAAAGGGGCATGTATCGTTGTTTTTGAAAACGACGGATTTACGCTAATGATAGAGGTGATGGCATGACAAAATCAGAAATTGAAGCATCGAATTTAAAAGTCATTCTACATTCTAAGAGGGCGAATATCTATTATCTGGAAAAGTGTCGGGTCATGCAGAAAGATGGGCGCGTACTTTATTTGACAGAGGGGAAGCGGGAAAATCAGTATTGGAATATACCGATTGCCAATACGACAGTGTTGCTGTTGGGGACGGGTACATCTATTACGCAAGCTGCGATACGGATGTTAGCTATGGCTGGCGTCATGGTCGGGTTTTGTGGTAATGGTGGGACCCCATTGCTTTCGGGTGTAGAAATTGAATGGCTCAGTCCTCAGAGCGAATACAGGCCAACGGAATATGTACAGGGATGGCTTTCCTTTTGGTTTCAGGCCGATAAGCGGTTAACAGCGGCGAAGGAGTTCCAGCTGAAGCGATGCCAGTTCATCGAGCAGGTCTGGCAGAAAGATCGCGACTTGCAGAGCTGGGGCTTCTATGCAGATGACGATGAGATCCAGTCGGCTATGCATCGTTTTCATCGGGTCATCCGGCAAGCTGTGGATATCAAACAATTGCTGGCAGGTGAGGCAATCTTTACGAAAGCGCTTTATAAATATGCGAGCGAACACGTCGATATGCCAGATTTTGTCAGACTTCATGATGCTCCTGCGGGAGATAAGGCCAATATCTTCTTGAATCATGGCAATTACCTGGCCTATGGCCTGGCTGCAGTCACTCTCTGGGTATTGGGGATACCGCATGGCTTTGCTGTCATGCACGGGAAGACGCGGCGCGGTGCCTTGGTATTCGATGTTGCCGATCTCGTGAAAGATGCCATTGTCCTGCCGGGCGCATTTATCTGCGCTGAAGATGATCTCCGAGATCAGGAATTTCGTTCGTATTGCCTTCAGAAATTTACAGAACACAAGGTACTGGACTTTTTGTTCGAAGAAGTAAAGCACGTGAGCCAATTGTGGGGGAAGGAGGAATCCGTATCATGATGGTACTGTTTACCAGCCGAAGTGAGAAGAAAGCCTTGTTGACGGTTCGCCGCATCTTGGATCAATTTGCAGACCGCATCGGAAATGATACATGGCAGACCATCATGACACAGGAAGGCGTACAGGAGGTCAGGACGCTCCTGCGCCGGAGTGCGACAAAAAGCACGGCGGTGTCCTGCCGCTGGATTCGCTCGCGCAATCGCAGTCAGCTCCTGTGGGTGGTGGGGAACCGCGATAAATTCAATGAAGAAGGCCTGGTGCCCGTCAATACAACGCGAAAAAATATCCTGCATAAGGAGTGGGAGGGTGGTTGGCCATATCTGTCTCTGCTCAAAGCATTGGTATCTGTTGCCGCGCTTTTTCATGATTGGGGTAAATCATCCGATCACTTCCAGAAAAAACTGCGGTCGTCATCGATGGAGAAAGACCCGTATCGTCATGAGTGGGTCTCCTGCCAATTGCTGGCAGTCGTAGCGAAAATCAGTGGAGACACGCAGGATGACGATGCCTGGATGCGCCTCTTCTTGGAGGGCAAATTGAAAAAGACCACCTTGAAGAGTGAGATGAAGAAGCAGAGCGAACATGCGCAGGCATTGCCGAAGATGCCGCCAATCATGCGCATGCTGGTCTGGCTTATCCTGTCGCATCATCGCATGCCACTGACTCGCAATGAGATGGAGTGCAAAATCTGTGCAGAAGATCCGCCCATGTCGTTGGAGAGCCTCATTTCGACAATCAAAGCTGGATGGGGGTATGAAGGCGTTATACCAGCAGAGAAGAATCACTGTTTTTCTTTTTCAAAATGCTTCTTGCTGGATGATGATGACTGGAATAAGGCGGCCAAAAAATGGCTGACCCGTCTGCTTCGGGAAAAAGTACAGCTGCAACAACTCTGTACTGGTTCACGCTTGGCCTTGCGCCCGCTCCTTCTATATGCGCGGGAAGCACTGATGCTGGCAGACCACTTTGTCTCTTCCCAGAAGCATCAGACAGATGTGCCGATAGAAGAACAGAAGAAGATTTTATATGCCAATACAAATGGGGATAAGCTCTGTGATAAATTGTCTTCTCATTTAATACGTGTGGCTGCTCAAGCTGTCAATATTGCGCATCAGCTGCCCCTCTTTGCAAGCGAGATGGATGTGGCCGATACCGTGCGGTTTACGCCGGCGAAGGCGCCCTATCAGTGGCAGGACAAGGCTGTCCGCGAAATCCAATCGGCCAAACAGGATGGAATGGATCAGGCCTGGTTCATTCTGAATATGGCAAGTACGGGCTGTGGTAAGACCACAGCCAATGCCAAACTGATGCAGGCTTTGTCACCAGATGGTAAGTCCATGCGTTATACGTTGGCACTGGGCTTGCGCTCGTTGACGCTCCAGACAGGCAGTGAATATCGGGAACGCATGCATCTGACGAAAGATGAACTAGCCGTCATCATCGGTTCCCAAGCTATCGAAGCGTTATATCAGCAGGAGAAAGAGAATGACTCTGCAGAGTCGGAGCAAAAGAGTTCTCTTTACGAAATTGGTGGCTCAGGAGAAGAAGAGCTCCTGGAAGATATGCTTTCTTTTGAAGATAACTTTACGCACGATCAGCTGAAGTATCTGGACATTTACCTCGATGGACGCAAAAATCCACAAGCGAGGAAAAATGGTGCCTTTCTGTTCAAGCCGGTGTTGGTGGCGACCATCGACCAAATTATCCGTGCGACAGAGGTGACGCGCGGAGGGAAGGGCCTATTGCCTTTCCTTCGAATGATGTCAGCTGACCTCGTCATTGATGAAGTGGATGATTTTTCGCCGGAGGATTTGACAGCCGTCGCCCGGCTGGTTCATTTAGCGGGAATGCTCGGCCGCAACGTAATCCTGTCTTCTGCGACGATTCCGCCGGACTTGGCACAGGGAATGTATCAGGCTTATCAGGATGGCCTGTGCTGCTATAATGCATTTTCAGACCAGGCGAAAACGATGACTGCTGTCTGGGTGGATGAGTTCCGTTCTGCATCTTCCGCCATACCGCTGCAGCAGCCGAACCAGTATAGGTTGGCCCATAAGAACTTTATTGAGAAGCGCGTCAAGAAGTTGCGGACACAGGTCGTGAAGCGGAAAGCTGTCGTAATTCCTTGCCAGCCGCAGGCAACGAAAGAACTGTCCTGGCAGTCCTATGTTGAGGCTATGAAACAGGCTGTCCAGCAGCTTCATAGTAATCACCATGTCATTGATGAGAAAACGGGCAAGGAAGTGTCCTTTGGCCTCGTGCGACTTGCCAATATCAATCCCTGTGTCAATATGACACTTTCCCTGCTGTCGGCTGACTGGCCGGATGATACAGCGGTGTTCCTCATGTGTTATCACAGCCGTCAGGTTTTGCTGCTTCGCCATGAACAGGAAACGTACCTCGATTATGTTTTGCGCCGTAAGCATGAGAAGGAAAAACGGGTCTCATTCCAAGATACAGTTCTTCGTGCCCATTTGGATAGGAACCAAAAGCAACGGTGTATTTTCTTGGTAATTGCCACTCCGGTAGAAGAAATTGGGCGTGACCATGATTTTGATTGGGCTATCGTAGAGCCCTCTTCCTATCGCTCGATTATCCAGCTAGCAGGACGTGTACATCGTCATCGTCCATGTCTGCAGGATATATCTGCTCCCAATATTGGTGTCATGCAGTTTAATTGGAAGGGGATGGCCAATCCCGGACAGAGAGTCGTCTTCTGTAGACCCGGTTTCGAAAAAACTCCGTATTATCTGTTGCAGAGCCATGACATGAAGGAGTTAGTTCCTACCGATAATTGGGCGCATATCGATGCTATCCCTCGCGTGCAAATTCCAAGGCCGCTGCGTCCTCAGTCGCAATTGATTGACTTAGAACACCAGAGATTGGCAGATTGGCGTAGTCTCGACGATAAATCACCGGACAAAGTGGGTGGCTGGCAGCAGACTTGCTGGTGGATGACAGGCTTACCACAGTATTTGTGTCCGTTCCGTGCAGGGGTTCCTGATAAAGACCTGTGCTATCGATACGATGCAGAGAAGGGGATGTTGGGCTTCTATAAAATAGATAAGGGTGAATATATACCATACGGGGATATGTGCAATCTGAAATCATACCCTGAGGAGAAGCTGAATCCTTACAGAGAACGGTTCTGGCTGCCGCGCTCTTATATGGCGTCTCTTCAGGCGCAAGCTGCTAGAAAAATGCATTCCGATGAAGATGAAGGAAATGTTCTGCAGCGCATATCCGAGCGGTATGGCCAACTGACTCTTCCAGACTATGAAGATGAATCTGCTAGGACATACTGGTATGATGACCAGCTGGGATCCTTTCATCTCTTGCTGAAGGAAAGAAAGGGATAGTCAGTTGAGTTCATTTCTGTTATACTAATTAGTAGCATCTGCCGTACAGGCAGCTTAGCAAATATTTGAATTCTGAGGAACTATTATCTGCCGTGTAGGCAGCTTGTGTAAATTTCCTGGGGATTTTATATATAAATCCATATTAGAATTTTGAGGAAAATAAATATTTGTGGTATAATAAGAACAAAGGAGGGAAAATTATGGGATCGATAGCAACTTACATCGCCGATAAAGCGGCGAAGAAAAAACAAACCCCGGCTGAGTGGCTAGAGAGTAATTTGAATAATCTTGACCGATATTGGGTGAGCTCACATATCGGTCGGTACACACATCCGGATGCAGCAGTCCATTTGTATGATGATAGTAGCCCTACGGGTAAAGGATACTTGACAACTGCTGATGCGGCAGTGAAACAAGATATTTATGTAGACGGTGGTTCTGCATTTATGTCGATTGCGTCGTTCTTGGTTTCAAGGTTTTCACAGAAAGAAACTATAGCGGAACAGAGAGAGGACCTTGAGGCTAAAACAGCTTGGCAATATTTTCATGAGGATTCCCCCTTTATCCGTCGCGAGATAGAATCGTTAGGAATCGAATATGAACCATTGCGAGAGAAGGTATTGCATATTCAGACATCAAAGATTCCGGAGAGAAGTGATGCACGCCTAAAACAAGTGTATTTTCCGATACCTGACCGGGATGGAGAGTATCATCTACTCAGTATCTTGCCGCCGAGTATTCTGATGCTTGAACTTACGAATCGAATTAGAACCGCATTTCAAGTGCAGAAAAAGTGCCGGGATAAAAAGTCAGAATATTACGGGGGGCCATATCAAACCTTTCCTGATTTGACGGTTGTGTGTTTTGGAGGAGCAAACGTTCAAAATATAAGTGTGCGCAATTCTTCATTAGGGATGCAGGTTTTGTCATCATTGCCACCTTGCCTGACTGGTCGGAAAATAAAGATGCCTAAAAGAAACTTTTTTTTCGATTCGCTTTACTGGCGCAGGTTCAGTGATATGCTGTCTGATCTCGATACACTGTTCCGAGACCAGCGCCATAATCTTGAGATGCGGGAGCGCCGTGAAGATATTATCCTGGATTTTGTCGAGACTGTCCTGTACGAAGCGAATCGCCTGCAGAATCTTCCTGCTGGTTGGAGCCAGGATACAGAGCTGTCCGATGAGCAGGCGGTTTGGCTGGATGCAGCCTACGGGAGTCAGCGTCAGGACGACACGGATTGGATTTGGCCGGTCTGCTTGGACTTTGCCCGTTGGCTCGTAAATGCTTACAAAAAATTCTGTCGTTATGAGAAGCTGCAAGAGATTTCGCTTTCTGACGCGGAGATGCATGCCTTTGCATCGACGATGGAGGATGTCCTGAAGCAGGAGGTGAGAGAAGGATGAATAGAACGAAAAAGTATTTGTTGTTGCGGCATGTCAAAATCCACAATGCAAATGCATTCAGCAGTCCTCTCACGATTGGTTTTCCCGCCATGACTGCATGGCTGGGCGCCATGCATGCGCTTGAAAGAAAGCTCCGGCAGTGTGAATCCCTATCTGACATCCGTTTGACGAAGTTGGCTGTATCCTGCCATGATTTTGACCTTCAGACCTATAAGGGGCCAGGCGACTATGTGAACTCGGTGATTATTACTGCGAATCCCTTGCGAAAAAAAGGTGCTTCCTTTGAGCGGCCTCCGTTTATCGAGGAAGCGAGAGTCCACTTGACGGTATCGCTTCTTATTGAAGTAGATGGACTAGCGCCGATTAGCTTTTCGACTTTCACTAAGAAGACGACAGAGACTTTGATGGGAATGAAGATTGCAGGTGGAGATATCCTTGATTTTTCGCCAATACAGGACCCTATGGAATCAACTTCGACACGAAATTCCAGACTCCTCCTGGTGGATGGAGAAAATGAGAGAGATGTGCGCCGTGCAATTCGCAGCCTCATGCCAGGATATGTCTTGGTAGAACGTCGGCAGTTACTGAAACAAAAGAATGAAGAGAACAATCAGCAGGATATCTTGCAGACGATGCTGGATTTACTGGCTCTGCACTATGAATATGATGACGGACAGGACTCCTGGTATTTACAGCCACGCAAGGAAAAAGGCTGGTTGGTACCCATCGTCACAGGCTTCAAAGGGCTGACACCACTCGGGCATGTTGCGAATCAGCGTGATGCGAGCACATTACATCGCTTTGCAGAACCCGTGCTGACACTCGGCGAGTTCAAGATGGCCCATCGGTTTGATTGTATTGATGACATGATGTGGCATTATCATTATGATAAGAATAAAGATTTATATGTCTGTGTGAATGAATCAAATGAAGGAGAGGATTAATTATGGCAAAGTCAAGTGCGAAAGGCTTAGCAACGGTATTATCTTTTGAGAAAAAAATCGTTCTCTCAGATGGTTTGATGTATGGGACGACCTGGGATGATCGTCAGGGTAAAGCGACCGCCCTTCCTCTACGCGAGAAATCCGTCCGGGGTACGATTTCCAATCGTTTGAAAGCAACCGTGGCCAATGACCCTGCAAAGCTCAATGCAGAAGTAGAGAAACCTAATCTGCAGACTGTTGATGCGGCCTCGTTGTCGATGGATCAGGATACTTTAAAAGTCACGTTTACGATGAAAATCCTGCCAGGTGCGGCTGTGCCGGCAGCTTGTAATGTTTCGGACCATAAAACAAAAATTATGGAGATGGGGTATCGTTATGCGGAGCAGTATGGTTTTGGTGAACTGGCTAAACGGTATGCGCTGAATCTTGCCAATGCGCGCTTCCTCTGGCGGAATCGCGTCGGTGCAGAAGACCTGGAAGTACAGGTAAAAGCTGCCGATAAGCAGTGGCTGTTCCATTCGTACGATTATTCTCTGCAGAATTTTGACAACAGTGATGCAACAGTTGAAACATTAGCAGAACAGATTGAATCGGCATTGTCTGGCAAAATCCCGTATCTGCTATTGGAAATTACAGCTTTTGCCAAGATTGGCAAGGGACAGGAAGTTTATCCCAGCGAAGAACTCATTCTTGACAAAGGGAAAGGTAAGAAGAGCAAAGTTTTGTATGAAGTGAACGGCACGGCAGCCATGCATTCTCAGAAGCTCGGCAATGCGATTCGCACGATTGACACCTGGTATAGCGACTATGAAACGGAGGACGGTGTAGGTCCGATTTCTGTAGAACCATATGGAGCTGTGACGAATCTGGGGAAGGCGTTCCGCAATCCAAAAGAAAAATGCGATTTTTATACGCTATTTGATAAATATTCACTGGGTGCTGATTTTGACAGCCCGGAAGCTGCACATTACGTAATGGCTATGCTGATTCGTGGAGGCGTATTTGGTGCAAGTGGAAAGGAATGATTGATATGTGGTTCTTCCAAGATGTTATCTTGCAGCCGACAGAAGACATATCTGCTTCTTTCCTTTGGTCTAAAGTCTACCGTCAGGTTCATTTGGCATTAGTCAACAGCAAGGATGAACAGGGGATTATCCGATGTGGCGTAGCCTTTCCAGAGTATTCCAATGAGCCGCCGATACTCGGACATCAACTTCGTTTGCTTGCTCCAGAAGAATCAGATTTGCAGCATTTGAATCTGATTGAGGCATTGAAGCGCTTTACACCAGATTATGTGAGAATCAAAGCCATTCGTCCAGTCCCCGTCAGAGCATGCAAAGGCTTCGTGACGTACAGCCGCTATCAGCCAGAGGCCACAGCGATGCGAAAAGCTAGACGCTATGCAAAACGGCACGATATGTCGATAGAAGAAGCGCAAAAGCTTTTCCCGGCACTTACTCATAAGGTTCAATATCCGTATATCCAATTGGAGAGTATGACCAACCATCATCGTTTTAGCCTGTTCATCCAAAAAAAAGAAGCGGTTGAGCAGCCCTGCGAAGGATTCTCTGCATATGGGTTTAGTACTAACACATCGGTCCCTGACTTTTGACCAAAAAATTTTCCGTTGTTCGCAGGCCTTGTAAATCAAGGGTTTTGACAAGAACCTAAAATTTTGGTTAAATAAGAGTAACCCGCTGTGAGCTTAAGCAACATAAGGATATTTGCGCAAAAGACTACTGTTAACTGCCGCATAGGCAGCTTAGAAAAGTATTTCAGCCCTTTGACGGCCTTTTCTACTTGTTAACTGCCGCATAGGCAGCTTAGAAATGCCAGGGAGAAACAAATCATCATTTCCGATAGTTAACTGCCGCATAGGCAGCTTAGAAATTATCTTTAACTATATTATAGCGCGTTCGTACGTTAACTGCCGCATAGGCAGCTTAGAAAATTTTACAAGCCATGGCAAAAGGCAACAGCTTTGTTAACTGCCGCATAGGCAGCTTAGAAATAATGAAATTATCTTGTTTTTCATTAACATATGTTAACTGCCGCATAGGCAGCTTAGAAATTGCGGGGGACGCATTTTGAATTGATGAGCTGGTTAACTGCCGCATAGGCAGCTTAGAAAGCTGTAAAGTTTAAGGGAGGCGCAACGGCATGGTTAACTGCCGCATAGGCAGCTTAGAAATTGTGGCTTTACTATAAAATAACGTCGGCCTTGTTAACTGCCGCATAGGCAGCTTAGAAATGTAATAACATTCCCAGTTACATGGGATATATTGTTAACTGCCGCATAGGCAGCTTAGAAACGATAACGGAAACTGTTGTTGTCGGGTATAAGGTTAACTGCCGCATAGGCAGCTTAGAAAATAACAGAAACGACGATTGCTTTTTTCTTGTTGTTAACTGCCGCATAGGCAGCTTAGAAAGATGTACTCAAAGTTAGCGCCGACGTTATCAAGTTAACTGCCGCATAGGCAGCTTAGAAAGTTTGTGGTCGAAAACCGTCTTCGAGCTTCCTGTTAACTGCCGCATAGGCAGCTTAGAAAATTGCTCACGCATTTCAGCGGCCCGCTCTTCTGTTAACTGCCGCATAGGCAGCTTAGAAATATAGCGCATCGTGAAAAAACACGCCTCTCTCGTTAACTGCCGCATAGGCAGCTTAGAAAATTCTTTCCATTAAGCAGACTATTACGGTAGGGTTAACTGCCGCATAGGCAGCTTAGAAATGATTAACATCATAAGATAATTTACATGCTCGGTTAACTGCCGCATAGGCAGCTTAGAAAGAAAAACAAAAACATACAACTAAAAAAGTTAAGTTAACTGCCGCATAGGCAGCTTAGAAAGCAAGACAAAGACTGCAATTTTTCCACGTTTCGTTAACTGCCGCATAGGCAGCTTAGAAAATGATATTCCTGATGCTGATTGGACTATGTTGGTTAACTGCCGCATAGGCAGCTTAGAAATTAGCTTTGATGGCGTTCCGGACCCGGCGCGGGTTAACTGCCGCATAGGCAGCTTAGAAAAACGGGCCGAAGCTCAGGAAAAGCAGGCCATCGTTAACTGCCGCATAGGCAGCTTAGAAAGGGTATCATTCCCCGTACTGCTATGTTTTCGGGTTAACTGCCGCATAGGCAGCTTAGAAAATAAAAAGGGTATGTCCAAAATTGGGCACACCGTTAACTGCCGCATAGGCAGCTTAGAAAGATATATCATTTTACCCTTTCCGCCAGGTCATGTTAACTGCCGCATAGGCAGCTTAGAAAAGTAGTGGCGAGACGGCGTTTTCTTCACGAGTGTTAACTGCCGCATAGGCAGCTTAGAAATTGCAAACGTCGCAAAGGCTGAAAAGTCCGGCGTTAACTGCCGCATAGGCAGCTTAGAAAATTTTTGCAACAACTAAAAAAGCCCTTGCAAAGTTAACTGCCGCATAGGCAGCTTAGAAATCGATAAGGGCGCCATGAACATTCAGGCCGTCGTTAACTGCCGCATAGGCAGCTTAGAAAATAATCGACAGCTCGGTATCAGTTAAGTCTGGGTTAACTGCCGCATAGGCAGCTTAGAAAATAATCGACAGCTCGGTATCAGTTAAGTCTGGGTTAACTGCCGCATAGGCAGCTTAGAAAAAATGGATAGCGCTGTTGCCGTTTCCGATTTTCAAATCCGATTCTGCATAGAGTGCCGCATAGCCAGCCAGGGCGATGCGGCCTTTTTCTATGTGGACATAGAGTTCGCCGCCCCGTTTTGAGGCATGGACTGGCAACAAAGGACATGGTATCATTTTACTCAGAAGAATTTTACTCAGAAACTTTTTAGTCAAAATGTTCTGAGCAAAAATGTTTTTAGTTTGTAGTTTGCAGAAAAAGGGCTTATCGCACATGCGATAAGTGATGTGACCCCAAAAAGTTAGACCTTGGTAACGAGACAGTTTTTACTGTCTCGT
>ERZ791858.725-NODE-725-length-24658-cov-7.870788_pt1 | contig 24658 bp, 28 predicted proteins | sample MGYA00510284_ERZ791858 | MGnify/ENA primary metagenome ERZ791858 (study PRJEB30046, sample SAMN00792077) | human gut metagenome | study: EMG produced TPA metagenomics assembly of the A metagenome-wide association study of gut microbiota in type 2... | reverse complement strand
AGGCTTAGCTACAACGCTATGAAGAAAAGTTTACACAAAACTCTTGACACAATCACATAAACTTTATTATAGCACACATATTTGACTATTGTGATAATATTACAAGAAGGCCCGCAATCACCAAGACTGCTGGCCTTCTTTTGCCCTCTGGGCGGCCGGGGATGGGCTTCCCTGCGGGGGAGCCCCTACACTGTTGGAGTCAGGGGCTCGTACATCTGGTGGGAACGCCGCTAAGTTCTGACGTTTCTAGGCCCTAGGAGCCATTTTTGATTTCTTACCAGGTCCCCTCACGCCTTATTGGGAAACCGGATCACCTTGGGCTGGATCTCGCCTACCTGCTCCAGTTCTTTTCGGACGTTTTCCATCTCCTTCTGCTGTCGGGTCTGGATGAGTTCTACTTCTTTCTGGGCATCGTCGAACTTGATGTGGGTGTACACATTGAGGGTGATGGATATATCGCTGTGACCCATCAGGTATTGGAGGGTCTTGGCGCTCACCCCGGATAGAGCCATGTTGGTGCAGTAGGTATGACGGCAGACATGGGGCGTAATCCTGGGCAGCTGGTATTTATAGATGTTGTTATATTTCCGGACGCTATATTTGAAGTAATGCTCCCAGTGCAGCGCAATCATTGGGTTTCCATTCTTATCATAGTAGAGAAATTTCCCTACTCCATCAATAATGGGTTCCACCTTTGGCGGTCTTCTCCGCTCCAGGATGGTCACAAAGCATTGGTACACCTCATCGGTCATAGGCAGCAGCCTGGCTCCTGCTTTGGTTTTTGTGGAAAGGATGTAATATTTTCCATTTCCCTTTTGTAGCTGCTTGTCCACGTTGATCGTCCTTTTTTCCAGGTCGATATCGTTTACCGTCAATCCGCAAAGTTCCGAGATCCGCAGCCCCGTGCAGATCACCAGGCGGACCTCCAGACTGTCTTCCATCTCTCGGAGGGATAGGCAGAGCTACTTTCAGTGTCAAAGTAAAACGCTGGTTCAGCGGCAGCTCCTGGCATTGATCTTTTTTCATGATTCTTACCCTCCTATAATTTTGTTTCTAAGAGTAACAGGACAGGAAAGGCGGACATAAGTACTGATAACGCAAAAAAAAGCCATGGCAGGAAACATTCCCACCATGGCTCTATTCATTTCCGCACTAAAGCCGCCAGCAAAACCGTCCCTAATCCATAAGCCAGGTTCCGCTGTGCCTTTAGCCGTTTTTGTGTTATTTTACAACAGCAATAATTTTATCTTTATCTTTATCGATTTGCTTTAGTGCTTTTCTTAATCCATCTTCTACAGCATTACTTGCGGACCCAGCACCTAAATAAAACGAACTGGAAGAACCGGTCGTTACATATCTTTTTACAAATACATAACTTTCCTTTCGTGCATCCCAAACCCGAAAATCAGTCGTAACATTTGTTTTTTGACCAGCACTAAGAAAACCGACAGAAACAGTCGGCACGGTGTTGGTCACTCTAAAATACATAATATAATCAGAGCCCAATTCTTTACTTAACTTTGTCAGGTCTTCCTTAGTAATAGCAATATTTCTTGCATTTGTACCAGTAATCATTTCATCTGAACTTACAGCAGCACCTTTTTCTTCACGATAAACTTGTACAATCCCGTCTGAATCACTAATTGGCACCAGCACAATTTGTTCGCCTGATTTTAAAGTATGTTTTTGAGAAAACGTCATCTTTTCCCTTTCTTTCTCAGAAGGGAAAAACCAGTTTTTTAAAGTGCCATCAATTTCCTTATAGACCTTTTCAGGTTCTGCAAACATTCCAGAACCTGTATCTACGATAGTATTAATTTGTGATGCTTCTGTACTAACAGCAAAAAGATTAGCGGCTAAAAGCATTGCGGCACATTGTGCAATAATAGACTTTTTCATAATAACACCCCATCTCATCATGTACTTTCCTTTAATATAGGGTATCAAATTTTGATTATTCAATCAAGTCTTTTGTCAGCTATATTAATTTATATTAAAGCAAAATATTTAATATCATTTTAATGTTTAATCTAAATTTATAAAGCCATGGCAGGAAACATTCCCACCATGGCTCTTTTCATTTCCGCACCAAAGCCACCAGCAAAACCGTCCCTATCCCATAGGCCAGGTTCCGTTGTGTCTTTAGCCGTTTCTGTGTTCTATTGTTTTCTTTCTCGTATGCGGCTAAGGATTCGTTGGCAATCCGCGATTTTAAATCCTGGTTATGATACCTTTTGTTAAATCATTTAAATTCCAGAGAGCTCTTCGGACAAATCTTTCTTGCTTTTTCCCAATCTTTTACCTCAGGCACAAAACTTTCCTTTACATCTCGGCGTACGACAAGACCAATTTCACAGCATAGTCCGTCATCAATTTCTTTTTCCAAAAGAGGACAATACGCCATTAAATCTTTCGTCATTTTTTACTACCTCGATTTTACCGAGCTTCTTTTCCTTGAATTTCTTCGTTCTCTTTTCCATTATATCATCTTATCTACCCAAAAATTCGGATAGAAAGAAGACTCGCAATCCCTCGACTGCGGGCCTGTTTTTTTTGCCCCCTGGGCGGCCGGGATGGGCTCCCCTGCGGGTAGCCCCTACGCCGTTGGGGTCAAAGAACCAACGGAAAATCAGAGAAACGGGATCCGTTGAAACATCCGTTTTTAAGACGGTTGGATCAGACATTCGATTGCAACGGCGTAGGGGCGAGCCGCAGGCCCGCCCTTCCCTGCCTCCCGGAGGGTTCCTTTCAAAAAAATTTGCGTGCAAATTTTATCCTTATCTTCGACCATCGGCGGATTGATAGTTAATGCTTTCTATTGTCACCTGGAATCCTCCCGGAAGCTGCAGCCCGTTCCAGAAGAACTTGCTTTTCTTCTCTGCTCAAATTATGCTGGCGGGAAAAAGTATAAATGCTGTTCCTGGTGATGATGGTGTCTTTTTCTCCGCCCGGTTCCCAATCACCCACCGTGCAATGCATCCATCTGCCTACGCCCACCAGCATTCGGAACCCCTTTGTTCAACCGTGTCAACCGCCGAATGGTTCCTACCTATGCCGGACAAAAATTTCTTGATGCCGGTTCTCAGATTTTCCAGATTGAGAGCCAACTAAAGAACACTTTGAAGCAGGTAGCCAGCCACAAAGCCGGAACCTTGAATATTGCAATCACAACAAACCGCGGTTACTATGTTCTTCCCAAAGTTCTGCCTTCTTTTAAGAAGCTGTACCCAAATTATCATATTGAAATCCTGGACCTGTCAGTTCCAGCGTTAGAAAATGCACTGCGGAATGGAGTCGCTGATTATGTGGCTAAGAATAACTCATCCGTTTAAATTTATGACTTGTTGCTTCTGTCTCTATTGCCGTAAAAGAAATAACAGAGTAGAATATATTCATAAGTGTAAAAATTAACAATTAGATACGAGCAACAATGAGAAAGGATACCTTATAAATGTTAAAAAAAATTGTACTGTCTTTTTTTACCATCCTAAGTTTTAGTATTATAGCTAGCCCCTTTTTTGTTTATGCAGAAGATGTATGGGCATATACCTATCCTAGTGGAATGCAGGCATATATTGACACAGACCGATCTTCCAAAGATACTTATGGAGGTCGAATGTTTATCTTTGTGAAAAATGTATACAATAACAAAGTGTATTCTAAAATAGAATATACTTTCTGCTATGATGAGGGAGAATGGAGATATGGTTATCGATACGGAGGAAAAGGAAGCTTTAATGCTGGTGGAACTGTATATGGTAATGCTGCAGTATTAAATATTCTTGATAAAGCTCGTGAAATATACAAATGAAAACAAAAGCTCCAGTCTTTCGATGCCTGTAACCGCAAAATCATCCGGTGTACAACATATAAAGCAATAGGCCCTGCCGACCAAAGCCGGCAGGGCCTATTGCTTTGCTTCTTACACCTTATTATTAAGCGCTTACGCTCATCTGGTGGGATCTGCAGAACGCCTTGATGCAAAGCTCGCTTTCCTGTTGTTCCTTCAGTATCTGGCTCCAGTATTCCAGTGCCTTTTGGTGTTTGATACGTTGAATTTCTCCCAAAACAAAACCACCTCCAGAGATGAGTAACACGACTGACTCGAAAAAGACGAAACGTTGCACACCGTAGAGAAATTCGCTTTTTCGTGCGATATTTTTAATATCCGTATTATCTCAAACTGAAGGTGGTGATTCCATACACCGGATTTTTAAGCGCTTACCCTCAAAAAATGGCAGTTGTTGAAAACATAGAAGGTCCGCAATCTCCCGACTGCGGACCTTCTCTCTGCCCTACCATGAGGCCGGCCGGGCTTTCCAGATCGTTGTTGACTATGGGAAAGAAAGCGGGCTGCCCTCTCCAGGCTGCCCGTTTCTTTTTTCACTCTATACTGGTTTCATCCTCCAACTCCCGCAGCAGCTGTTCTTGCTTTTCCACGATATCTTCCAAGGCATGATCCAATTGGTGAAACACCACTCCTTCTGATAAACCAGCATCGAATTTAACTGTATCAGAACGGAAAACAGTCTTCCAAAGCCAATCGCCCGTCTCTTCTTTTCCAGACGCGATTTCAATCATCCGATGGCAAATTTCTCGCTGCTCTGCCGGCAGATTTTTGGAACTCAGACACAGGACTATATAGGAAGAATCGCCCCGTCGAGTAGAAAGCTGGTAATAATAATGATTGGGTGTATTCCACCCACTTAGTTCTGCTGTATCTGGCAGCAAGGCAGACATCTCTTTTGTTTTGAAACGGATGTATGTATGGTTCGCAGGATTCAGTTCTGCCTGGATTATCCCTGCTTCCGTCTTTTTCTCAGCCCATTGGCAGGCCAGTTGAAAAAAACGATCTTTGTCCGCTTCCTCTTGACTTCCTGCTCCACCAGATTCCCGCAGATAAAACACCAAATCCAGGGGATCTTTATGGAACAGGCCAAACAACCGGCGCAGGATAGAAACTTTCAGCATAGTACTGGTATTTTTCTCTGCATATAGATTATCGTCAATATGTAAAGAAGTCCTCATCCCGTCCGGTTTACTGCTGAAATACGCACCCAAATTTTCCGTTTCGTAATCCCCTTCAGCCAGTGCTGGCAGGATGGTCCTGTCTTCTCCATGCAGGTATTTCACCACATGCTCGAACATATCCGTCCAGCTGGAAACCGGCGTTTCCACATTCCGGTAACTGAATTTTACAATATACCGTCCTGTCAGTTCAGCATCTTCCTCATCCAGAGTACAGATGTCAAATTCTTTTACAGACGGTTTGAAAGTGGTAATAGGAAGGGTCCATATACTTTTTGTTGCAAGAGCAACCATTTTCTCATTGCGTTCCTGGATTTCAGCCAGTCCCCATTGGCTTTTGGCTGCTATTCGCTGATTCATCCGCAAGCCGCTGTTTTTATATCCTTTGGCCCCGTCCCGTTTCTCCTGAAAAGACCCATTGCTCATGTTGGGATTATAGGCTGTTAGAGTTAGATTCCCCAATCGGTGCAGCCAGATGCTGTGGATTTCTTCCGCCTCCGGCCCCAGTTCCTGGTTCCAGGTTGGCGTCAAATGCTGAGGCATAATGTGCTCAATGGAATAGGTTCCGTTGTCCAACAGGGTATAGACATCTTTTGTTTCCACCGTCCCGTAATTCTCGAACCGTTCAAACAGATAAGCCTTGTATTTCCCTCGCATCTGGTATACTGCTTTGTTGGCCAGAGCCTGGGAAAACTCGTCATTTCTGGGAAAACGGCCGCTTTCCTTTTTTGCTAGGAGCACATAGGACAGCTTGTTCACATAATCCTCAGCAGTATGATTATAACGGAGGACTTCCCGGTTCAGATTCAGGAACACTTTACTTAAGGCGTTAGTGGGAACATCACAGATATTCCGGCGGAACAGATAGTTTTCTGTCATCTGGAAAATCTGCGCCAATTCATCCACCGTCAGTTTTCCTTCCTGTGCCAAGCGGAAGATTTCCATAAAAAACGGCGCTGCAACTGTAATTTCCAGCCGTCTCAAACGATACATGCAGTCGTCCAGCTGTACATTGCCCAGACCACTTTTCCCGGAAAGGAGTTTCTGATAAATCCGGGCATACTTTTTCATATCTTCCAACAGAACATCCAGGGTCATTTTTTCCGTTTCCACATACTTCTTGAAAGCCTGGTACACATTGCTGATGGCCGGCGTCATCTGTTCCTTGACGCTGAGATAATCCCGCACAAAGGCACTGACATCATTTCCAGTGCATCCTTCAATTTTGGTCCAGTATCCGTTGTAATAAGCTTCCTGTTTCTCAGGAGAAAGTCCCATCAGAATATAGTTCCGGATTTTATCCCCTTCCGTCAGCGCCAGTCCCGTGGAGTTTAGGCTCTCAAAAATCAGCTGGGGATCATCATCCTGATCCAGAGTAATGCTGATGATCTGGAGCCCTCCTACAGCCTGATACAGACTGTCCACAGGGATTTCTTCCTTCTGGATCCAGTCACAGAAATACTGGTAATTGACCGTCAAATTGGAAGCTCGTTCAAAATCTTCCTCATCCCCCGCCACCAGTTTTTCCAAGGCACTCCTGTCCTTTTCCACAGGACGCAGCTTAATCCGGCTGTCACCCCCAGGCCATTTATCAATGATGAACCGTTCCATAATCTGTTCATCCAAGTGATTTTCCCTGGACTGGACTTTTCCGGCCCGGATCAGATTGCCTATGGCCAGAAGAAGCAGCGTAACAGTAGTCAGCCGTTGTTGACCATCAATGATATGGAATGCGATTTTACTGCCCCCAGGAACCAACTGAGAAACAATGCTGCCGAAAAAATGACTTTTCCGGCCTTCCTCAACCATTTTCTTCAAATCATAGACTAACTGCCGGCACTGGTTGATTCTCCAGTCATATTTTCTTTGATAGACTGGAATCACATATCTGTTATTGGACCCTTCCAGGAATCCCAAAAGCTGTGCTTCAGATCCTTTCATGGTTTCACCTCAATGGTTTAAAATTTTATCCACATCCTCAACCGTCAACGTACTAAAAATATCCTCCGTTTCATCTTTTTCTCCGTTTTCAAAAGTTGGACCTTTTATTTCATCCTTTTTTCTGGAAGAAATCTTAGTAGTATAACCAACATCAACCATTTCCTGGACAAATTGATTTTTCTCTGCAGAAGCATCACCAACAATATCCATGGATTCCCCCTGCTGAGTGACGAACTTTTCCTGCACGGGCGAAAGATGCTCATCCTGAGATTCAAACAGAACCGTTTCCATAAATTTCGGTGCTTCACTGGATTTGCGCTTCGTTGCTTTTTCCCTCTCTTCCGATTTTCTTTTCCGAAAGCGTGCCGGTTCTACCGTGATTTTCTCCGTTTTTTCATTGCCATTATCCCACTCGTCGCGGATTTCGGAAGCTCGCTGCTTTACACGTTTCAAAAGATCCGTTTCTTTTGACGTCATTTCACTCTTTTCATTTTTCTCCGGCTTGATTCCCATTTCTTCCAGTTGTTGGAAAACTTTCTCCATGGCCAATTCCTTATTCCGATAAAACACTCCTCCCCGAATCCGAATAAAATTCCATCCCAACCGCTGGAGCACAGTTTGCCGTTCCATATCAGAAGCAATCGCCGATTCACTGGAATGGTACCGCTCCCCATCACATTCCAACGCCACCATTTTCTTTTGATAAATGACAGCAAAATCCAAACGATAGGCTCCCACCTGATATTGCTGGATAAAATGGTACCCCTTTTGATTGAGGTAATGAGCAACATCCACCTCAAAGGGAGAATCTGCATTTTTCTCGATTTGCATTTGTTCTTCCATATATGCAGGGTAATGGGATGCATAATCAAGAAGTTGATATTTCAAATCATCCTTGCTTAATTTTTCCTGATTCAGAGAATGGACAACCCACAGCTGGTCTTTGGCACGGCTAACTGCAACATTGTACCGCTTTTTAGCATCCTCTTTCGTCACTGTCCTGACACTGTCAGGATCATCCACAAGGCTCAGGAAGATTACATCACGTTCATCCCCCTGGAAATTTTGAGCAATGCCTGAGAAGAACTCCCGTTTTTTCAGATCATCATATTTATCGATTTTCTGTACCAACAGTTCTCGAATATAATCAGCCTGCTCGGCCCCCAGCAGAGAAATTACCCCAAAAGTCTTGTCAGCATATTCCTTTTGTTCGAAACAAGCCAAAAGCAGTGAAACAATCGTACGGGCTTCTTCTTTATTAATCTTCTGTTTGCCTTCTCTTTTTCCCTGTACACGATAATTGACAATGGGCGGAAGCAAATTGGAATTATGAGAATCACGCAGGGGCTTAATTTCATTGTTATAAAAATATTTGTTGCAATACCCAATGATTTCAGGCACACAGCGAAAATGTTCCCGCAGCAAAATAGGAGAAAATACTGTTTTTACAATTTCATAGTAAGAAGTCCGATTGTCAAAAAGTGCCGAATACCGTGTGTATGGAGCGATATACATTTGCAGCAATTCATTGACTTTCGTAAGATCATTTCCAATCTGCAACGGACTTACCTGTTTATCATCCCCTACCACAATGACTTTATTGCCCAAATAAGATACAGGAATAGCTTCCAAAGCTGACTGACTGGCCTCATCAATAATAACTACATCGAACTGGTTGGATTGGGGGTCAAGAGTTTGCAAGGCTTTGTTGACAGTCATGATCCATACAGGAACACCGGTCTGCCCAATTTTCATATTCGCCATGGCCTGTTTCTGATACTCATCGGCATATTTACTATGCCCTTTGCCAATCTTTTTCATTAAACTTGCCCAGGCATTCAAAGCCGATGTGATTTTTTGATTTCCATCGATTTTATGATATAAATGGAGCCATGCTTCTTTACTGGCCAGTTCTGCTGTTTTTTCTCGAAGTTCGACACTATCCCGGCTTACTGTCTTTTCATAATCCTCCAGTCTCCCTGCAAAGATTTCTTTCATCCGCTGATTGAGCTGACTCCATTTCCAGGACTGAAGGATCTTTTCATACGGATAATCCTCAACCTTAAAAGAACGGCTGTGCAAATCCCTTACCCAATTAGGAGCTGCCTCCTTCACTTTCTTATAAACAGCTGTAGTCTTTTTATAAAACGCTCTCTTTTCCAAAAGTGCTTTATAGCGGGAATAGGCAGACTCATATTTAGAGCCATCCTTTGTTTCCATTGCATCCAGCATGGCCCTCAGATTTTCAGACTGTAAAAACTCGAACTGTCTCAGCATTTGTTCGTTTTTGACATAAACCTGCTCCACTTCATGTTTTTCCATCATAAGCTGTATCAGAGTCAGTGTATCTGTTACTTCTTTCTCTAAATACGCAACCATGCTCTCTGCTTTTTCAGTTTGGTTGATTTTCTCTTTTACTAAAGCACTGTTGAATCCAGCTTCAGACAATTGGGCAAAAATCGGACCTAGTCTAGTCTCATTCCATTCCAGAGCTTCCTGGATTTGATGAACAACAGTATTGCACAAAAAAGGTGAATAGTCCTTCTGTTGATTCAATAAGATTACGTCAGACCCTTGAAAATTATCATTCCATAAATTTTTCAGCTCTTCAAAATCTCTTTGCAGGACAACAGTCTCTTTGACCAATTCCACATCATCCTGACCATTTACGGAATTCCCATTGATCCGGATTTTATCCAGAGCCTTGCAGGCTTCTCTATGGGTAACACGCCGGAATACGAAGCCCAGACTGCCATTCTGCTGTAATTCTCCTTTGATTTCATCCAGATATTTCAGCAAAGTGTCATCTACAGTTCCCTCGAACTGAACACATTTACCAGAAGATAGGCTGTCATATTTTTCATGTTTTTCCCCATACTGATGGATTTTATCCTGCAGTCTTTTCCAACGAGCAGCATATCCTTCTCCCAATCGGATAGTTTCAATAATTCCATATTGCCAACTTTCAAGAGAAGGCATTGTCTCAATGAGATTCAGAATCTCTGCAATTTTCTCTTGTTGGGGCTGTTCCGCCAGGATCATCCCATGTTTCATGAAACGATTTTGCTCCCAATTGCATTGTATTTCAATTCCTGAATCCGCAGAAACAGTTTGAATCGTTTGTTCTAACTCAGCCTCCCTCTGTAGCAAAGCCTTCATAGAATCCGGAGCGATGAACTGTTCTGCTTCCGGCAATTCAACTTCTAATTCTCTCTCTTCCTCCAAAGAAATCTCACTTTGGTTTTGGCGCAGGATCTGATATTCTTCTTCCGTTAAAGGAAAGGTTTCTGTTTTCTTAAAGGGCTCTGGAAAATGAAATACCTGTTCATCTTCCTTTGCCAGTTTCTTACCTAATTCCAGCAGAGAATATACTTCTCCCTGATATACGATTTCTTTACTCTGTTGGTTGCGAAGGAGAAAAATCTTCTTCCGTCTATCTTCCAGCTCATGGATCAAGGACTTTCTCTGGTCCTTCAATTCCTGTATTTCTTTTTGCAATTCAGTTGGACGGATACGGGAAACCCCATTTTGGATTTTTTGGATGGAATCCATCATTTCTGACTGATTGTCACCCAAGAAGGGGATACATAATGGCTGCAGCCGTTCATCCAGTTTATCCCGCAATACTGTCAGTGCCTTTACTTTTTCACTGGTCACCAAAACAGTTTTTCCCTGGGTCAGCAAATTTCCCAAGAGATTGGCAATGGTATGGGTCTTGCCCGTTCCAGGAGGCCCTTGGACTTCTACCGCATTTTTATGGGCAATTTCCTGGGCAATAAAAAGCTGTTCCCGATTGGCAGGTTTTGTCATCAGGATTTCTTCATCTTCCCCGCTGATTGCATTCAGTCTCTTGCCAATATCCTGGCTGCTTTCAGAATCTCCGGATATAGGAGTACTATGCGATACCGTATCTTGGGGATTCATGATATCAATGAGATGCGGCTTTATTTTTCCATTTTTATCTACATCTTCAATTATCTTATTCAAAAAAGCAGCAATACCACTTTTCTGACTTCTATATAAAATAAGGGGTGAATAACTCAGCAAATAAGGCCGTTGAGATTTTATCCGTGCGCCGGGCAACTGTTCTTTTGTACAATAGTCCCCGTGAGAAGTGAGCTTCGATAAGACGTCTTTCAAAGCAGGTTCTAAGGTAGCTTCTTCGTATATATTGATAGTATCTTCATATCTCAAGAAATTTTCCCCGATTTGAGCAATCTGATGGACAGAACCATCCTGGATTTCCTGAAAGAAAGAAGTTTCCACCTCCAAATTTTCTCCTGCATCGAAGACTTCTAAAATATTCTCTTCACTTTTAGCATCGCTGATTCGAAGTTTTTTCGTAAACAAAGGATGAGAAATGTGGATTGGGTTTGTTTCTTTGGTTTCAAACAATCCAAATGCAAAGACCAGTTCCTTTGAATCAAAGTCCTGTTTTTGTATCATATTCAGCTGATAAAGGGTCTGAAAGAGCTTTTCGAGCTGATACAGTCTTTTTTCTTCTTCTGCCCATGCTTCTCTTTCAGGAAGCAGTTTTTGCCAGATTATTATACGGGAAGGATCCTCCTCGAATTTTTCAATTTCCTGGTCTCTTTGGATCTGTTCTCTTCTTTCGGGCGTTTGCAGAAAATCCTTCCATTTTTCTGCTACAATCCATTCCTGTAAAGGTTTGGGGATGGCCGGAGCACTGCTAAAATTGGGCCGCTGCACAGTCAGTATCGGTCCGTTCACGGGATTCATATTAAACTTTATATATTCTTGTTGGGGATCACAGGCAAGATATTTTTCAAAATCGATGACTTTTTCGTATTGATGATAATCAGTGATTACCTGGTCCTGTAAATTGATGATTTTTCCAATCCCTGTAAAGAAATTTTTCAATAACTCCCGATTATTATCAGTATGATTTCCCATTTTTCTTTTCCCTTCAGCGAAACAATTTTTCGGCGTTCTGACGCTGCAAAGAAGCCCTCCGGGCATTCTCTGCAGCATCAGAACGCCTTTCAATGCATTATCCAGCCAAATTTACCCTTTACATAGCCTGGACATGACTTTCAATGAAATCGATTTCCTTCTGGTCCAGCTTGTATTTCTTGTAAAGCTGCCGATCTATATCGTGGATGGATCCAGACCAGTCAATATCAGATTGGTTGGTGAAATCCTGTAATGGAACATATTTCCATTTTTCAGGAGTATTGGCTTGGGTACTTTTCGCAATACCTAACAATGCTCTTGCAAATTTACTTTTAATATATTTAACAAGGTTTTCTGCTTCTTCACAGGTCTTGAAAATACCTACACTTAAAAATGTTTAAGTTGACCCAAGTCCTGGTTCACCAATAATAGGTGTAGGGATCTTCTCACCATAATCCCCAGTACCAAAAGCTCCAGATAAATATACCTTATAATAGTTTAGATTTTCAACATCACCAACATAATCTCTTCGAATCCATTTAATAGCTCTTTCATTATGGATTCTTCCCAATATTTGAATGTACTCACTGTCATTAGATGGTTTTGCATCAAAAAACACTTCAGGCATCTTCTCAAATTCATTGGTACTCCAGGTGATATTTTTACGGGTTGTCCGATCCAATAAAAGGGCTCCCATCACTTTTACCATCAAGCCTCTATTCAATTGTCCCTGAAAAATATTTCTTATCAATCGGTTCATATCTTACCCATTTCAAGCCATTTCTCAAAATCAAACTCAGCGATTGTAAACTATTTAAGATTATAACATGGATACAGAAATATGAACAATTCTGTAATTTTATTATAATCTTCTTTCTGTCCAAAAGTCACCTCATGAAGCAATAAAAAAGCCCTTTCGGGCCTTTCAGACGTCAGTCGTCAGCTTGCAGCAAGCGTCTCATGCCAAACGTCCCCCGTCTGTTCTTTCCAGATCATTTCCACTTTCCGTACATCATCGGACCCGCATTGAGGACACAAATATCTATCATCCATGGCTTTCCCTTCTTCCTACCAGTTTCTGGGGTTGAATCTCTCCACAAGACTTTCCCCTTCTTCCGTCACGTATATACTTATCCCCGTGCAGACCATACCGATGGCCGCATAATATTTGGACATCCATCCATCGCTCTGCCCTGCATAGAAGTAGAAGAAGGGAATCAGCTGAAGCAGTCCCAGGATGGGCCGGAGGGAATTGGGGATGAAGCCCTCCCAGAACTTTAAAAGCCTCCACACAAACGTAAAGAATACATTCTTCCCAAAGTCACTTTCTTCCGGCAGCCATCTGGCCCTGATGATATCTCCGGTTTCAGAACGGATGACCATTGGTTTGATCTTGACGATTTTTCCAATTAAACTTTCCAGACCCTCTATGCTCATGGTTCTATTCCTTTTCTATCATTTTTAGAATGTTCTCTTTCCAACTTTTTCCTGCAAGTCCTATTCTCTGATGAGCATTATGTGTATTGTCAAAGAATGGTTGCAAACATACATTGTTAAATACAGTATAACATATTATCATTGTGAGAAAACAAGATAAAAACGCCCTGGCAGGAACTCCCACCACGGCGATCTCTCATGCCCCAATCTTACATACGAGCAAGTTTTTCTCTATCTGAATGTAAATTTATTTCATTACAAAAGTACCCCAAGAAGAGCTTTGCTCTCCCATTATTTGCAATGTTTTATGAGCAGTTTGGGGCATACACAAGATGTAGTTGTTTACGGTTTATTAGCCACTATATCTTGCGTTTGGTAGTAAAACAGTTGTTTTTACTCTATACATTTGTTCCCTTTTTCCCAGTGTATGCGCCTCTCCGGCTCCGCTCACCCGGTAGTGCCATGGCAGCCAATATGATCGGAGTACCAAAGGCCATCATTGTGGTGAGCCTGGGAATCATGGACTTGGTGATGTTCAACCCGGCAATCACACAGTAGAAAGGGCCTTACGAAACAGAAGAAGGCTGTCTGTCTCTCACAGGGACCCGAAAAGTCACCAGGTATCGGGAAATCAAAGTGGAATTCCAGGATATGAAATTCAAAAGCAGAAAAAGACTTTCAAAGATTTCCCGGCAGAGATTATCCAGCATGAACTGGATCATTTGGAGGCGTATTGATTTAACAGTCTTGTCAGCGGTCGACAGATATCCGGCCAAACAGTCACAGAAAGACCTGGAACAGGCGAGAGCCATGGGTTTGAGGGACTGATACAGGACTGAGTACCAGGAAAACGAACGCTAGCAATCTGCAAAAACCAATTTTTCTAATTCCCTTTGAATTTGGAAGGAGAATCTGCTATAATCTCTTTTGTTAACTGAAAAATCCGGTGCTGACGGCTGCCGAGTCGTCAGAAGTAGGGCCGTATCCCCATCGTCAGGTCTTAGCAGATGAGGATGCGGCATTTTTTATTACAGGAGGTCATGATGGAATCATTTTTTTACAAAGATCCCTATGAAGAAAACGGGAAAACCATTCTCGAACTGAACCTGTTCCCTGGCAAATACTGCAATTTTAACTGCATTTTCTGCCCTGTGAGCCGGAAGCTGCCCCATCAGCAGACCCAGGACCCGGTGAATGTGGGGAATCTGGACGCGGCCATTCTGGACCTGCAGCAGAAGATCTGCGCGGTGAAGCCGGACCTGGTTTTCATCAATTCACTGGGCGAGGCACTGCTTCTAATGGGCCTAGAAAAGGTGATCCATACCATCCACAAGGAAAATATCCCTGTCCGCCTCCTGTCGAATGGCTATCTGTACGGAAACCAGAAGTATGCGGCCCTCGCCGGCACCTGTGAAGAAGTAATCGGTGAACTGAAAATGGGCCGGGAAGAAGCTTTCCAGAAAGCCCAGAGACCTCTTGCAGGCTATACAGTCCGTCAGCATATCGAGAATATGGCAGAATTCCGGAAATCCTACCCGGGCCGCTTCCACCTGGAAATCACTGTAGTCAGAGGGTACAGCGACGATTCCGCATCCCTCAATGTCTTCCGAGATGCCGTAGCTGCCATCAAGCCGGATGTGCTCCAGGTCGTCACTCCGGAAGCCCCCTTCGACAAAGTACTGGGACTTCCCCAGGACAGACTGGAGGCGATTGCCGGGGAGCTGCAAAAGAGCCTTGGCGCATGAATACAGGGAGCCGTGAAAAATGGGATGCCCATTTTTTCACAGCTTCCATTTTTATGGAAACAAAGGATGGACTCCATGGTAATGGAAGGAGAGCTGCACCGTTCCCAGCACCATGGCAAATAAAAAGTATCCTAGTCATGGACACAAAACTCCCTTCTATGCCAAAATATGCCGAATTAATGCGGGTTTGCAGGTTTCACCTGTTCACGAAAAAGGACATAATTTTGCAAAAAAAAGCATAACTTTCCCCGTTGCAGTAGTAAAAATGGTAGTAAAACGGACTGTTCTTACTACTGCACTTTTTGTGGGGTGAAATTTTCTCTGTTATTATAACAATCAGGCAAGAAAAAAGCACCTGGCATTTTTGCTGGGTGCTTTTTTCTTGCGCATAATACAATTATCTTAATCCAATTGGGACACATCTACCATTGGTAAGATTTCCTTCAAAGGACGTCCACTCACTATGAAATTATTCAATAAATCGGCCATGTCTTTAAATTCCTGAGCAGAGTCTTTGTATTTTCCATATATATCTGTAGTAGCGGTAATGCTGCCAGGGCCTTTTAACCCCGTATATATTGCAAACTGAAAATTTTCCAGGGAACAAACAACATCTCCCAACATTTCATTTTCCAGTTCTTCTTTCGTCATGGCCGACTACCTTTCAATTTATCCAGAAACCTTCTGATAAAATTCTTTTTTCCTCTCAAATCATCCGTCACTACATGCCATTCCCCAAAAGGCCACGGATCAAAGAATTTATGGGGATCTTGCTTAACTTCTCCTGTACTCTTAGACACTATATATGACTTTGGACCATATACTACCTCTCCTGGTCTAAAAATGGAAAAGGCAAAACTATCTTCTGATTCAGCATATTTATGAAATTTAGTTCCCACATGGTTTTCGGCAATTTTCAAAGCTTCTGCTGCAGTCATACCATTATTAGATTCAGGATAGGGATTGTGAACACCAGGAAGCTGTTTTTTTCTTACTATTTCCTGTTTTTCCTTTATAGAATCGTAAATTGGTCCCAAAGAGGCCTCAAAACTGCCCATAAAGAGATTTTCTGTTGCTTTCCACTTGGCTTTATCCCTATTCCCCCATTCCTCCAAATACCAGCCGACTCGACCTGTCTTTTTCTCTACTTTTGGGAGTCCCCCACCATACCATCGCCCAGAAAATACGAATCCTCGCTCGGTTTCATAATAGTTTGTAATTAGGGCACCAGGGCATTCTAATTGGGCAAGCATGTAGGCTGTATCAGCAGTAATGGTCCGCATAGGCCAAAAAAGCCGTTCCATGGCCTGCCTTGTCACTATCCATGTATCTTGAATTTTATCCACTTCATCATCATGAAATTTGGGCTGATCTAAAGGCCCAGCAGTTATACATTTTAGTAGACCTTCATACTTGATACCCCAGATAACAGAGGCTTCTGCCAAAGTCATAACGTCGTTGAGCATTTTGCTCACCTCTCAGTTTCACAATTCCAGGTTTTCAATTTCGGGAACAATTTCCGTAAGACTTTTTCCATCAAAAAACGGTTTATTCATCACATCATCTATACTTGTCATGGTTTCCGCCTTATCACCGTACCATACATCAAACTCTTTATGGGAAATGGCGAGACAACGGAATCATTCAACACACACTTGCCGTCGTCCTTATACGGAAAGGTTATGTTCTACAAAGTATTTTTGAATCACCCGATGAACCTGGGGTTTCAAGTCCTTCCACATTGTATCAATGGACAGCCCATGTTTATGACTACGGTTTGTACTCATACTTGCCGCACCTCCATCCTGGTTCTTTACCCACAGTCACTCTTATTTCTTACTTTATATTCATTATAGCAAATGACCTATCCAAAAATCACGACAGAAAAAAAGCCCGCAATCAATTCGACTGCGGGCCTGCTTTTGTGCCCCCTGGGCGGCCGGGATGGGCTTCCCTGCGGGCAGCCCCTACACCGTTGGAGTCATGGACTTGTGCATCTGGCGGGCCACCGGTCCTGTGGCCCCTACGGTTGGAACAGGAAGTGGGCGGCTTTAGCGACATTTTGCCAGAGGCAAAAGTATTGAATCGCCCATACGGGTTCACTAAGGATTCTGCGACCCGTGCGTCTCCGCTCTTCACTCTGCCCTCTGCACTAATTGTCACCGTACAAAGCTGACTTCTTTTCATTTCCCCTCACGCCTTATAGGAAAGCCAGATTGTATTAGGTTGAATTCATCCTATCTATGGGCTATAATTAAATTATAAAATTTCAAGGAGGGATTAACTATGAATGTCAATACAGAAAATCTTGTTTCCATCACAGAAGCAAACCAGAACTTTTCCCGTGTAGCCAGAATGGTTGATGAGAAAGGTCCTGTTGTCATTTTGAAAAACAACTCTCCTCGCTATCTGCTGATTGAGTTCAGCAACGCGGAACAGGAACAGCTTGCTAACGACGAAGATGTGCTTGCCGTTTCCAAGCGTTTAATTGCCAAAAACCGGAAAGCCTATGAGGTTCTAGCCAAATGATTGTTCTTTCAAAGAATCAAATCATCAAACTTCATTCACAGCTGATTCAGGAAACAGGGGGAACTGATGGCATCCGGGATGAAGGATTGCTGGAATCCGTATTGGCCGCACCATTTCAGTCCTTCTCAGGCACAGACATTTATCCATCTTTACAACAGAAGGCTGCTCGTCTTGGATATGGTCTTGTAAAAAACCATGCTTTTATTGACGGCAACAAACGTATCGGTGCACATGTAATGTTGGTGTTTCTCGCTCTTAATAAGATTGAGCTCACCTATACACAAGATGAACTGTCAGATACATTTTTAAAAATTGCCTCTGGAGAACTCTCGCAGCAAGATCTTCTTCACTGGATTATCATTCATCAAGAATAGCTCCATGCCATTTGTTGCAAGAAAAAAGCCTTGTAGGATTTTTACATCCTGCAAGGCTTCTCTTTATTCTCTTTTCTCGTGAGTCTATCACCCCGACTGCGGGCCTGCTTTTTGCCCCCTGGGCGGCCGGGATGGGCTTCCCTGCGGGCAGCCCCCACCACGTTGGAGTCAAAGGACCAACGGAAAATCAGAGAAATGGGATCGTCGAAATATTCGTTTTTAAGACTGTTGGATTAAACGTTCGATTGCAGCGCCGTAGGGGCGTGCCGCAGGGCCGTGTCGGATCACTGCCGGCAAGGTTGACATGAACAGAAATCACTGCTATCATATAGTGCATATACACTATATGAGGAGTTAATCAATGAAAGAAAAGAATCCATCCTGGAAACTTTCCTACCCCAGAAAATGTCATGCCTTCAATCTGCGGCAGGCCAGCCTGGCCGTGACTGCTTTATATGACAAACATATGGAGAGGGCGGGTGTGACAATACAACAGTTTTCCCTTCTTTGGCATATCAAAGAGCTGAGTCCTATATCGGTTACTCATTTGGCGGAAGCCATGAATTTAGATCGGACCACCTTATCCCGTAATCTGGCTTTATTAAAGCGGAAGGGCTTTTGGGAAGAAGTACCATCCCCGGGCCGGCAGCGGCAGATCCAGCTTACGCCAGATGGATTGAACATTTTTATGAACGCACAAAGGGCCTGGCAGACCGCCCAGGATGAATTGGAAGAACGGCTGGGAAGGGAAAATGTAGCTCTTTTGGAATCCCTTCTTTCCCCTTTATGGCGCTGATTTTTGGAGGGATACGTATGGAAACAAGCAAATTACTCGGACAAAAGATTCACGATATGGCCCTGGATTGTGGCTTTGATGATTGTGGAATCATTCCCATCGATGATATGGACGGTTTCAATGAACGCCTTCAGCAGCGTGAAAAGCGCGTTCCATCAAGTGCTTTCTTCTATCAAGCCGTAGGTGATCTGGACAGCATAAAAAAAAGATTCCCATGGGCCAAATCCGTCATCATCTGTACCCTTTGGCTGGGAAAATATCGTTATCCGTCCTCATTGCAAGGAAAGTATGCCAAAAGTTTCTTTTTGTCTCCTGGAAACAGTCTTTGTAAAACGATGCAGGTTGATTGTACCCACTTTGAAAACAAATTGTCAGAGGAAAACCTGCAATGGGAGGGCGGATCCCATCTGGGCTTTCTCAGCATTGGTCCGCTGCGGTACGCTGCTGTGATGGCTGGATTGGGGATCATCCGAAAGAACAATTTCTTTTACACAGAAAAAGGTTCCTTTGTAGAACTCATAGGGTATGTCATAAATCCTGAGGCCATATTTCGTCAGGAATCCCATCTGGCTCCTTGTGCCGAAACGTGTCATTGCTGCCAGGATGCCTGCCCCAGTGGAGCATTAAAAGGACCTTTTACTATGAGTCCTTTGGAATGCGTTTCGTATATCACCACCTTCGGCAAAGGTTCACTGCCGGCCGGCATGGATGATAGGGACTGCAGTACCTGGATCTGTGGCTGTGATAGTTGTCAAGATGCCTGTCCGTATAATAGAAAGCATGATTGGACCGTCGGTACTGCCTACCCTGGACTTGAAGAAATCGCTCCGGAATTGGCCCCTTCAACTCTTGTCACAGCGTCGGAAGATTTTATCCGAAACCGTATCATTCCCTATACCGATCATCACATAGCTCCTGAGGAAACCGACACCTTACGGATCTGCGCTGCCCGTTCACTTCGGAATCAGAAATAACAGCAAGCTGCTGTCGGTAAATTACAAAAACAGACCTGCAATCTCTTGACTGCGGGTCTGTTTTTTTGCCCCCTGGGCGGCCGGGATGGGCTCCCCTGCGGGGAGCCCCTACCACGTTGACGTCGGTGGCTCGTGCATCTGGCGGGCCTCCCGGCGTGAGGCCCCTACGGCATCGCAATGGACCATTTGCACCTTCCGTCCCGCTCTGCACTCTTCGCTCTTCACTCTGCACTTAGCTTTGGCAACCGGATTACCTTGGGCTGGATCTCGCCCACCTGCTCCAGTTCTTACCGTTATATCCCTATTGTCTTCCAAAAAAACTGACAAAAAGAAGACCTGCAGGCACGCGATAAAAAGTAATTTTCTTTACATTTTCCTTAATTAACGTTACAATAGCTATGAAAGGAGATGATTTCTATGTCCGATACAAAGACCCTGAATCTTCGTGTCGATGCGGATCTGAAGCATCAGGCGGAATTGATTTTTTCTGACCTTGGTATTCCTACCTCTACAGCCATCAATATGTTCCTACGTTCGGTGGTGCGTTATGGAGGAATTCCTTTTGATCTTCGTCTTTCTGCCAACCAGCTGGAGACTCTGCAGGCAATCGATGACGTGAATCATCACCGGAACCTGAGCAAAACCTACGGTTCCGTGAAGGACCTCATGGAGGATCTGAATGCTTAAGATCCGCTATCGCAAGCAATTCAAAAAAGATTACAAAAAAGCCATACAACGTCCGGGACACAAGCCGGACCTTTTCCAAGAGGTCCTTGAATACCTGGTCAATGAACAGGTTCTTCCGGTCAAATATCGTGATCACACTTTATCCGGAGATTATATTGGATTCCGGGAATGCCATATCCTGCCGGATTGGCTGCTGATTTACAAAATCGAAGAAGATATCCTGACATTGACTCTCACCCGTACAGGAAGCCACAGTGATTTGTTCGGATAATCAGCAGGTACTCTTTGTGACACAATATTTACCAAGATAAAATCCCTGTTGATAAAATGGACTGACCTCCAATCATCAAGAATAGCTCCATGTCTTTTCTTGCAAAAAAAGGCCCGCAATCTTCTCAAGACTGCGGACCTGCTTTTTTTGCCCCCTGGGCGGCCGGGACGGGCTCCCCTGTGGGGAGCCCCTACCACGTTGGTGTCAAAGGACCAACGGAAAATCAAAGAAACGGGATCGTCGAAATATTCGTCTTTAAGACTGTTGGACCAAACGTTCGATTGCAGCGCCGTAGGGGCGTGCCGCAGGCCCGCCCTTCCCCGGCCTCCCGAAGGGTTCTGTTCGGGAAAATCCCCTGGATTCTTGTCCTTTTGTTTTCCTGAACGCTGCTGTAAAATAATATATCAACGATACCTTTCAATAAATGCCTCATAAAAATCGCTACGCCGGCTTAGATCTTCAATATCTGCATCAATGAAAGCCTGTAAATCTTTTTTCATCATTTCATAAAGATGCTGGGATACTAAAGGATCCGAATAGACAGTATGCACCATGTCACCATATACACCACAAGTAATGGCATCATATGGCCGACAGCGTTCCAATGTTATGCGGCACGAACCTTCATATTCTTCATCCTGAAGAATGATTCCACCCTCTGAACCAATAAGATCATTTTTAATTGACTTCCACATTTCATTTTCTCCCTTACTCGGTTCGCAAAAATAATTCATGATAGGCAGTTATCTCAACAGCTCAGATATTTAAAAATCTTCATACTCATCCTTCGTCCCGGTCAGTTCTGCCCAACGGGCTGCCAGAAGTTTTGCATAATCGATATAAAACAGCCCATAACTCCCCAGGGCATATCCGTCATTGACTTCGATAAGCAGGGTTTTGCCGGTATCCGTCAGGCCAAAATCCAGAGAATAGCCGGCTGGCGCGGTTTTGTAATCCTGCACGGCTTTCTTGATGACTTCCGGATCCGGCATTTTCTCCCAGGTTCCCCGGTAATGTCTTGCATCCTGGATTTTTCCATAGCGGATAAAGCAGCGCCACTCTGTTATGAACTGGACTGGTTCTGAACACCACACAGTCACATCGTGCTCCCAGTTTCCGCAGCCGACCAGATCTTTAGGGGAACGGATCAGTACGCCGGTGATTTCTTTATCAGCAATGGATTTTACAAATACAGGCCACTGTTCCGGATGAGAATTGATGGTATTGATGGTAGATTTCCAGATTTTCCTTCCCAGACAATATTCCAGCTCTGCCGGATAATCCAAGTCTGGATAGGAGAAACCCATTTCGTCCAAATGTCTCTGGACTGCTTCTACATAACCGACCAAAATATCTTCTGGCTCAGCCTGCCGCATTTCCGTTGGATTATGAAAAAAGCGGATTTCAGCCCCCAGTTCTTCAAATCCGCACATGGCCTCAAAAAAATTCTTGCTGGCAGGACGATACCCTTTGTGTGACTGTATCCAAACTCTCATTTTGTCCACTTCCCTTGCTTTCTGGTGATATCCAAATCTTTCTTATTCTCAGTATATCATATGAGCTGTGCAAAAAAGTGGACAGAAAGCAGGCCCGCAATCAATTCGACTGCGGGCCTGCTTTTGTGCCCCCTGGGCGGCCGGGATGGGCTCCCCTGCGGGTAGCCCCTACAGTGTTGGGGTCGGTGGTTCTCGTTGGATCGGTGAGACGAGATTCCGTCCGTACCGGCGGGATGACTGGGCGGCACGGCTTCGCCGGCCTTGTTCATCCCCTACGGCTTCCGTCGGACCCCCGCCCCCATCCGTAGGGTGCGCACCCAGGGTCGTGAAATGATCCCGCCTGGTGCGCCCGTTTCGCCGTTTTACCGATGATCACCGTGCCCCCGCACGCCCTGTATCTCCGACCGTGACGGCGTAGGGGCCGCACAACTGGCGCCCCTACTTTTGCAACGAGCTCCGAGGTCGACGGTATGAGAATTCACCCCAGGCAAACCTGTCCCGTCCGCCACCATAAACTCAAAGTCAAAGATTCGGAATCAGGAAAGCCAGTGTTCCTTCCGGTCTTTTATTTTTCACTGTTTCATGAACCCACCAACCACCGGCATCAACCAAACTATATTTTTTCATAAATTCTTCCATTCGCCTTCTCGTCCCTACATTGGGAGCTTCTGGTAGAAGCAGCCCTTTCTTTGCTGCAATCTTCATAAGCCGTTCTTCGAGTTCATCCATAAGCTTCATCCATTGGTCGGTTATCTGAACTGCTTCAGCATATTCCTGTGTTCCTTCAGAAAAGTCATATTCATTATCTTCACCCCACACAAACTCATTAGAAACGGCTGCGTAAAGATTCACCAAAGTTTCTGTATCTACAGTCTTAGCCGCCAAATCCTGGATTTTATCAATTAAATATCCTTCAAGTGGTTCGGAAGCCATTATATAAATTCTTTCCATTTTTTGCAGCTCATAGGAAATTTCAGATAGGACTTTTTCATCGACCTTATCAGAATTTGTCATTATTTTCCTGTCTTTCGTCAGGTCAACCATGGATGTTCACCATAATCTTTTTTTGTTCAATACCAGATAACCGTATATTTTTCAGGATAAAATCCCTGTTTATAAAATTTACAAATAGTTAAACCTGCGTGTCCGAAATAAGCATCCCACCACTGTGAATCTCGTTTAACCAGTTCAAGTTCTCCGGTTGTTTTATTGACGGAAATCAGTCCATAACCGTATTCGTCTTCTTTACCTTCCGGAACATATTTATAGATGACCTTTTCCGCTGTAATTTCCTGCAAAAACAAATCGACCATTTTTACACTCCTTCTTGGCTGCCCTTCCCGACCAGCCAGTAAGCCCAGGTTCTTTATGCGATTGCGGTTCTAGTAACTGAGTGGCGAAGATTTACAATCCTATCGTTGGGTCTGCCCCAAACCATGTTTCAACATCCCGTTTACGGTTGTCTTCAGTTTGTTCATTCCAGCCTACGTTATCGATCCAGGATATCCCAAACACATAGTGTTTAGTTTTTGTATTCCTGTCAATCAGGAAAGTCATTCCATTTTTCAGATATTCCACATCATAATCATATCGATCAGAGAACCGTACACTTCCTATGTATCCTGACTCACATTCAAGACCGATGGACATTTTAAACCCGCAATCATTATAAAAGCTTTGACATTCCAGCCGATCACCACTTTCCGGCGTTCTTTCATAGGATAAACCAGTTTCAAAAACACATGCCAGGGTATGATTCTCTCCATCAGGGGTAAAATGGATGGCAATCTGATATCTTCCCAGAACATGAGGACACATTCCTTCCAAATTCCTTCCCCTTTGTGCAACATAGGGGATTGGTTTTCCATCGACCAGGATTTTGATCTCACCAAAAGGTGTTAGAAGCGTTTTCGTTTTCTTTCCATCATCAGCCGTCATTAAATTCACCGTCCTCTTGGGGACATTTTAAATTTTCAACATCTTGGGCAGACCCATAAAAAATCGTATTTTCCAATTCGTCCCATGGATTCAATGAAGCACCTTTTTCCTGTTCAATAGAGTAGATTTGATGATCCGTCAGACTCTTAACCTGCTGTGAAGGTCCAACATATCTTACCTTCATTTTTCTCTCCCTCTGGTTCTTTTTACCCACAGCTGAATTTATCTTCCTACGTTATGTTCATTATAGCAAATGCCCTATCCAAAAATCCCGACAGAAAAAGGTCCGCAATCACTACGACTGCGGACCTGCTTTTTTGCTCTCTAGGCGGCCGGGACGGGCTCCTCTGCGGGGAGCCCCTACACCGTTGGAGTCGGGCACTCTCGTTTGATCTGTTGGACGGTGACAATATGGGCATCGGGGTACGATAAAAAACGAAACTCCCTGCCCTCCCTGGTCCCCCGATCCTGACGGAGATTATGATTATGTGAAGCTTATAGGGTTGATAGCCGGGATTTACCGGATGG
>ERZ791858.723-NODE-723-length-24715-cov-3.076440_pt1 | contig 24715 bp, 18 predicted proteins | sample MGYA00510284_ERZ791858 | MGnify/ENA primary metagenome ERZ791858 (study PRJEB30046, sample SAMN00792077) | human gut metagenome | study: EMG produced TPA metagenomics assembly of the A metagenome-wide association study of gut microbiota in type 2... | reverse complement strand
TAGAACACCAGCCTTCCAAGCTGGATACGTGGGTTCGATTCCCATCACCCGCTTGTGCGATAGTGGCGTAGTTGGTAACGCGCGACCTTGCCAAGGTCGAGACCGCGGGTTCGAGCCCCGTCTATCGCTCTTCGGAACTCTGAGGATGATCAGAGTTCTTTTTTGTTGCGAAAAAATCCTCTGCTTTATTTTTATGCAGCAGAGGATTTTTCGCGTTATGTGTTACTGCGTAGCTTATTCAGTTGTTTCACCCTGATCGATCAGAGTATAGAAGGTCAGAAGATAAAGCCCGCATAAGCCTACAAGTCCGTAGATGATCCGGGAGAGCCAGCTCATGCTTCCGAACAGGAATGCTACCAGATTAAAATTAAAGAAGCCGATCAGACCCCAGTTTATGGCACCGACCACAGCAATGGTCAGGGTGAAGTACTGCAGACATTTATTTGACATAAGTCACCATCCTTTCGTTATACAGGAAATAGTTTTTCATGGAATCGAAAAAATATACACAGGAATGAGAAAAAGAAAAACGGAAATTTCTGCCAGCCATGAAAAAATCATGAAGGAGAAATTTCCGTTTTCCTTTCATATGCAAGATAAAATGTAAATTTCCGGTTTATCGAATTTGGATCGTAAATATCCGCCAGGCGATTCCGATATCTTACTTCAGCTTCAGAATCTGAGAGGTTGTCTGTCCGCCGCTTACATTCAGAGTTTCTTTGCCCTGAAGCGTTACATCATTGGTAGTATCCTTCAGAAGAAATACCTGGCATACAGTGACGGTTTTTCCGGGATCAATGGTGCTCATGTAGTTATCTACAGCATCATCGCTGGCTTCCGGATAAGTTCCTTCCAGAACTTCTCCGTTCTGGGAAGCCTGCAGGGTGAAGTCTACAAATGCACTGGACTGGGAATCGCCGGAGTTTGTATAGTCGTAGTAGATCATCAGACAGGGATTTCCGCCGTAGTCCTTGGAAATCGCAAACTGTTTGAAACGGACGGAGAATTTGTCAGTTGTAATATCAATGGATGCACTTGTACCCTCAGCAGAGGCCGTGCTGCCTGGGGTGGAAGAATCCTCTGCAGCGGCAGAACTGCTATCTGTGCTGTCATCCGTAAGCTGGGATGATATTTCGTCTTTTACGCTTTTGAAGTTTGCGCACATAACCTTGACTGTGGTGTCATCCAGAGAAACGATCTTCCAGTCGCTGCCGATTTTGATCAGAGGATAGGTAATATCGATCTCACTGTATTTCTCATCAGCTGTGGAAGCATTTTCGGCAAGAAGTGCAGCGAGCATTTCCTGGATATCATCCTGTGTCATTTCCTTTCCGGCATAGGCTGCGACAGCAACCTTACGGGTGTATTCCTGAATAGTTGCTGCATAGATATTGGTTCCGTCAATATATTTCATGTGAACCGTTATCCTGGCAGTTCCGTTCTGGATGTCAAATTTGTTTTTGGTGATCTTGTAGGTCATTTTTTTGTTGACGGTAGTGAAGAAATCTGTGTAAGCAGAATCACGGATATCTGCATCATCCAGAGCACTGAGATCATGACTCTGGAGAAGGTTCTCCATTGTGGTAAAATCCATGTTCTGCATGCCTGTGAGAAATTCTTCTGTGGCTTCTACCGGTTTATGGCGCTGCATCATATACCAGGCGGTTCCGCCGGCTGCGGCAGCGATCAGAAGGATGATCAGACAGATCACAAGAGGCTTTTTGCTTTTTTTCTTTCTGTGGGGAGTGTCGTCTTCAAAATCATTGGAGATCAATGATCTGGAGAGCTCATCGTCATAAAAATCATTATTGTCTTCTGTATTCATTATTCCTCCTTACAATAAGTCATTCTGGTTTTCGGGTGGGTGGGTCAGAGGATATCTGTTTGCATTTGCGGGCAAACAGCATCACCCTATGTTACCGTAACGATTATATCATAGGTTTACTGTTTGAGAAACCCCCTGTGTTATGATATACTGGAAGACACAGAAAAAGTGGTTGAGTACAGGTGACAAAGCGGAATGCGAATGCCCGCTTTATGCAGCAGAAAAGGTGAGGTGAAATATATGTTACGGACAATTCAGTATTCATTTCCTTCAAAAGCAGACGGATTGGAAATTTCCTGCCTGGCAGTAGTGCCGGAGTTGGAACGTAATGAGAAATACCGTGGGATTATACAGATCGTTCACGGAATGAGTGAGTACAAGGAACGCTACATTCCTTTTATGGAATATATGGCAGAGCGAAAATATATAAGTGTGATCCATGATCACCGTGGCCATGGGAAAAGCGTACGCAGTAAAGAGGATCTTGGATATATGTACGGTGGTGGGGCGGATGCCATGCTGCAGGATATCCATACGGTGAACTGCTTGATCAAGGATCATTTCCCAGGTATTCCGCTGATCCTTTTCGGACACAGCATGGGCTCTCTGGCAGTTCGTGCCTATGCAGCGCATCATGACAGCTGTATGGATATGCTGATCGTCTGCGGCTCACCCAGCTATAATGCATTTCGGCCGGTCGGAGTAGCTCTGGCAAAGGCGGGAAAGACTGTTTTCGGGCCTAAACACAGTGCGGGTCTGATCGAGATGATGTCTTTTGGAAGCTATGCAATGCACTTTAAAAAAGAAAAAAACCGTTTTTCCTGGATCTGCTCTGATCCGCAGGTTGTGCAGGATTATTCGGATTCAGAATACTGTGGATTTACCTTTACGGATGATGCATATCTGGCACTTTTTGACCTGATGAAAAGAGCCTATGATGTGAAGCACTGGAAGTGTACAAAGCCGGAAATGCCGGTGCTGTTTATTAGTGGGGCGGAGGATCCCTGCATGGGAAATGTGAGACAGTTTGCGAAGTCTGTCCGTGCCATGCGTTGTGCAGGATACCGGGATGTCCGGGGAAAATTATATCCGGGAATGCGCCACGAGATCCTGAATGAGAAAGACAGGGAAAAGGTTTATCATGATATATTTACATATATCTGCAAAAAAGGACTTTGAACGCTCTGTGACAGAGTGATATAATAAAAATCTGAGTGCTCCTGCAGACATCTGTGAGAGGGCGCAACTACTGAGAAAACAGGAGGATTCGTAAATTATGAGAGCAAGTGGGATTTTACTTCCAGTGTCCAGTCTGCCATCGAAATATGGGATCGGATGCTTTTCTGAGGAAGCATATGAGTTTGTAGACCAGCTGGCAAGAGCAGGACAGAAATACTGGCAGATTCTTCCTCTCGGACCTACCGGATATGGAGATTCACCATACCAGTCTTTTTCTACCTTTGCGGGAAATCCGTATTTTATTGATCTGGAGGCTTTTGTAAAAGAGGGATATCTGGATAAAAGTGATTGCGAGGACTGTGACTGGGGTACAAACGAGAGCTATGTGGATTATGAGAAGATTTATAATTCCAGATTTCGGCTTTTGAGAAAAGCCTTTGAAAATTATGACTGTGAGACAGATCGGAAGTTTGTAAAAGAAAATGCTGCCTGGCTGGAAGATTACAGCCTGTATATGGCAATCAAGGACAGTCTGAATGGGATCAGCTGGATCGAATGGCCTGCGGAACTCAAAAACAGAGAAAAAGCTGCATTGGCTGAAGAAAGAGAGAAGCTTGCAAAAGAAGTGGGATTTTACTGTTTCCAGCAGTTCTGCTTTTTTAAACAGTGGACAGCACTGAAAGCCTATGCAAATGACAAGGGAGTGGAGATGATCGGAGACATCCCGATCTACGTTGCGTTTGACAGTGCGGATGCCTGGGCACAGCCGGAATTGTTCCAGTTTGATAAGGAAAATATTCCGATCGGCGTTGCCGGATGCCCGCCGGATGCTTTTTCCGCAACGGGGCAGCTCTGGGGAAATCCGCTTTATGACTGGGAATATCACAAGAAAACAGGCTATGCATGGTGGACACGCCGAATGGCAAATTGTATGAAGCTTTATGATGTGGTAAGGATTGACCATTTCAGAGGCTTTGATGAGTATTATTCCATTCCGTACGGAGATAAAACTGCGGAGTTCGGTCACTGGGAAAAGGGACCGGGAATGGAGCTGTTCCGTGCGCTTGAAAAGAATCTTGGAAAGCTGGATGTGATCGCAGAGGATCTTGGTCTCCTTACAGACAGTGTGATCGAGATGGTGGAAGAATCCGGATTCCCGGGAATGAAGGTATTGCAGTTTGCTTTTGACGAGAATGAGGACAGTCCGTATCTGACGCACAGATATGAGAGGAATTGCATTGTTTACACAGGTACTCATGACAATGAGACAACAAAAGGATGGTTCCGCAATCTGAGCCAGCATGACCGGAATTTTGCCAGGGCCTATATTGGCTGTGAGGGCAAGCATGAGACTGCAGCAGTGTGGAGTATGATACGTGCGGCGATGTCCAGTGTTGCAGATCGCTGTGTGATCCCGGTACAGGATTATCTCTGCCTTGGAAATGAGGCAAGGATCAATGAACCGTCAACTCTTGGTGACAACTGGAAGTGGCGTATGAAAAAAGGCCAGCTCAATGAAACAATTATTCAGAAGATTTATAAAATGACAAAGCTTTATGGAAGACTTGTAAAAGAAGAAACGGAAGAGAAGGAAAAAACAGAAGCTGACATAGAAAAGATATCTGACAAATAGAGAAATATAAGGATATCAGAAAGGACAGAAATACATCATGGAAGAACAGAAAAGAGAAAATAAGGAAGAACTGCAGCAGGAAACTGCTGAGGAAAAGAATTCCGGACAGGGAAATCCTTCCACAAGAAGCAGTCTTCTGTGGATCTTTGCCGGAGGCTATCTTGTGTATACAGGATATCGTCTCTGTGCCAGTGTCATAAGCGGAGCAGAAGATTCTGGTGTGGTATTTCTGGCAGCGGGAGGTGTTTTTGTTGTGATCGGGGCAGTGCTTCTGATCATGGCAATCCGTAATCTTGCAAAGGCTGGCGCACAGAAACATGAGCTGGAAGAAGCAGCAGCGAAAAAAGCGTCGGAGAATGCTGCTCAAAATCCGGAAATATCGGAAAAGAAAAAAATGTCAATTGCGGAGCGGGCGCATCTCACGGAAAATCTGGATGATGCACCGGATGAAAAAGACGAAAAATAAAACCGGATGCAGGTGAGAGTAAAATGCCTGCTGAGATATGACAATTAGTAATAGCAAAAACGGAACATCATAAGGCGAAAAATTCCTTATGTATGTTCCGTTTTTTTGATCAGGCAGATCGCAAAACAGTTATCTGCGTCTCTGCGTGTTTCTGCGTTTTTTTCGAGATTTTTTTCTGCTGGGGGTATGTAAGGTAGACCAACAGAATGCCTGCACCAGCAAAATTCCGATCATTGCTCCGCAGCTGTCGATTCCTACATCTCTTACGGAAGGTCCGCGGGCCTCTACAAAAGACTGGTGGTATTCATCCAGTCCGGCAAATCCCACACATACAAATCCGGCAAGGAGCATCAGCCAGATTCCCCGAACTCCGTATACATAGAGGGGGAAGGAAATAGATATGGCCAGCAGGCAGTATTCTGTCATGTGAGCAGCCTTACGGACATAAAATTCGATACCGGCAGCTTCCTGGGAAAGCTGTTCCGGGACTTTGCCGGAAGCTAATATTTCGTTTTTGGTTTCTACGATCTGATAGCTGACCTTGTAGCTCAGGGCACCGGAAACATCTCCGGTCTGTGCGGAAAAAGAGTAGATCACGTACATCATCAGGATCGCAGGTGCAAAAGAAAAAGGTTTTAATAATGTAATCAGTATTTTCATGGCTCTTAATATAGCACTCCCGCATGGAAAAGTCCAGAAAAATACAGAAAAAGGACAGGGAAAAGGAAAAACAGTAACAAAACAGTAACAAAACAGTAACAATGGGACAGGAGGTTAAAGGGGAAGTGGACAGTAAGGGCTGAAATGTGTTAGAATATGAAATAAATTTCAGGGGCATTTTTAAGAAAAAAGCAGCCTGGGATCGAACAGAAGAAAATTACAGGAGGAAATCAACAAATGAGTCTTGCAGATAATATATTCATTGACATGTGCAAAGATGTCATAGAAAACGGAACCAGCACAGAGGGTGAGAAGGTACGTCCTGTGTGGGAGGATGGAACTCCGGCTTATACCATCAAGAGATTTGGTGTTGTGAACCGTTATGATCTCCGGAAGGAATTTCCGGCACTGACTTTAAGAAAAACAGCGTTAAAGAGTGCCATGGATGAGATTTTATGGATCTGGCAGCAGAAATCCAATAATATCCATGATCTTCACAGCCACATCTGGGACAGCTGGGCAGATGAGAACGGCTCCATCGGAAAAGCCTACGGCTATCAGTTAGGTGTGAAGCATCAGTATAAAGAGGGAATGATGGATCAGGTAGACAGAGTTCTTTTTGATCTTAAGAACAATCCGTACAGCAGAAGGATCATGACCAATATTTATGTACATCAGGATCTCCATGAGATGAATCTTTACCCATGTGCCTATTCCATGACTTTCAATGTAACCAAGGAACCCGGAAAAGACAAGCTGGTCCTCAATGCGGTGCTGAACCAGAGATCTCAGGATATCCTGGCTGCAAACAACTGGAATGTGTGTCAGTATTCTCTTCTTCTCATGATGATCGCGCAGGCCTGTGATATGGAAGCCGGAGAGCTTGTTCATGTGATCGCAGACTGCCATATTTATGATCGTCATATTCCGGTAATTAAAGAACTGATCTCCAGAAAACCGTATCCTGCACCGACAGTAAAACTGAATCCGGAGATAAAGGATTTTTATAAATTCACCACCGATGATCTGATCGTGGAGAATTATGAGACATGGCCACAGATCAAAAATATTCCCATTGCAGTATAATTGCATAAAGAAAGGAAGAAAGAATGAATATTATTGTTGCAGCAGATAAAAACTGGGGAATCGGAAGAAATAATGAACTTCTGGTAAGTATTCCGGCAGATATGAAGATGTTCCGTGAGGAAACTACAGGAAAAGTGGTTGTTATGGGAAGAAAAACACTGGAGTCTTTTCCAAACGGACTTCCTCTGAAAAACAGAACCAACATTGTGATCTCCGGCAACAGGGATTATCAGGTAAAAGGTGCTGTGGTCGTTCACAGTATCGAGGAGGCGCTGAGGGAAGTGGAGAAATATCCGGCAGAGGATGTGTACTGTATCGGCGGAGACAGTATTTACAAACAGATGCTTCCGTATTGTGATGTAGCTCATGTGACAAAAATCGATTTTGCATATGAAGCGGATGCGTATTTCCCGAACCTGGATGAGGACCCGGATTGGGAGATTACGGCAGAGAGTGAAGAACAGACATACTTTGATCTGGAATATGCGTTTGTGAAATACGAGAGAAAAGATAGATAATGTGAGCGCAGATCATAAAGCAGAATGAAAAATAATAAAAAACAGACCACTGATAAAAATACGGCGGTCTGTTTTTTGTATTTAATGTTATGTATAATGAAGAAAATCCGGCAATTACTCGATTACGTGGATCCATCCTTTCGGTGCTTCGATGCGTCCCATCTGGATACCTGTCAGTGTGTCATACAGCTTCTGGATGACCGGACCCATTTTTTCCATTCCGCTTGGGAAGCAGATTTCTTTGCCGTGATCATTGATCTTTCCGACAGGAGAGATAACTGCAGCAGTACCGCAAAGACCACACTCTGCAAAATCTTTAACCTCATCGAAGTAGACCTCACGCTCTTCAGCTTCCAGTCCAAGATACTCCTTTGCAACGTAGATCAGAGAACGACGTGTGATGGAAGGAAGGATGCTGTCAGACTTCGGTGTTACAACCTTGCCGTCTTTAGTAACGAAGATGAAGTTTGCTCCGCCTGTCTCCTCAACTTTTGTACGAGTCTTGGGATCAAGGTACATGTTCTCATCAAATCCCTGTTTGTGAGCATCTACGATAGCGTGAAGGCTCATTGCGTAGTTCAGGCCAGCCTTGATGTTGCCGGTTCCGCAAGGTGCGGCACGGTCATAGTCGCTGACACGGATCGTGATCGGTTTGGCGCCGCCTTTAAAGTACGGACCAACCGGTGTTGTAAGGATACGGAACTGATATTCGTCAGCAGGTTTAACACCGATCACGGCGTTGGAACCAAACATGTACGGGCGAAGATAAAGTGTTGCGCCGGAACCATATGGCGGAACCCATGCAGCATTTGCCTTAACAACCTGCTCAACAGCATCGATAAATCTTTCCTTCGGGAATACCGGCATTTCAAGTCTTGCCGCAGATGCAGCGATACGCTCTGCGTTCAGGTCAGGACGGAAAGTAACGATATGTCCGTCTTCTGTTGTGTATGCCTTCAGACCCTCGAATACACTCTGAGAATACTGAAGCACACCAGCACACTCGTTGAGTACGATATTAGGGTCTGTGCTTAAAGTACCCTCATCCCATTTTCCATCTTTAAAATTAGACACGTATCTGTAGTCGGTTGGCATGTAAGCGAATCCGATGCTGGACCAGTCGATGTTCTTTTTTTCCATAACGATTCCTCCGTTTACAATTTTTACTTTTTACCATTGTAAAACTTTTACGTGATGACTTCAATAGTTTTTTGTTCCTTTTTTTCATTTGCTTGTAATTTTAATATGATTTCGATATAATAAAAATTATCTATGGACTGGAGGGAAAAATGGACAATCACGAATTTGAAGACCTTGGAAAAAGGATTCAGGATATTGTAGATAATGCAGTGAATTCAAACAGCTATCACGAATTAAGCCATACGATCAGCCAGACAGTAAATAAGGCCATTGATTCCGGAAGCGAAGCGCTGAAAAATGCGATGAATTCCGTGTTTGATCCGGGTGCTGATCCGGAATTCCGTAAGAAAAGCTATACATATCAGAGTCCTTATTACGGAAGAAGCAGAAAAGCAAAGCAGCAGGCTGCAAGAAAACAGACGGAACTGCTCTACGGAAAGACTACCGGTGAGAATCTCAAAGGCATGATGATGGCAGTTTCCGGTGGGATACTTTTAAGTGGCATGGGGCTTGGAGCCATGGTGCTTCTGATCTGGATGGGCATAGGACACAGCGGTGCACTTGCAGCAGGTGTGCTTGGAGTGATGTGTGCAGGCGCAGCAGGTGGCGGTGCTCTTTTGGGAGCAGGAACAAGCCGCCTCGGAAGACTGGGACGTTTCCAGAAGTATATCCGTGCGCTGGGAGATCACACCTACTGTAATTTTCAGAAGCTTGCCCAGGCAGCAGGAAAGAACGAGAAATTTGTAAAAAAAGATATCAGCAGAATGATCCAGAAGGGCTGGTTTCTGGAAGGTCATGTGGATGAGCAGGGAACCTGTCTGATCACCAGTAATGAGACCTATCAGCAGTATCTGGAAACACAGAAGCAGTTGGAGCTTCGTGAACAGGAAGCGGATCCTAAGGTTCAGCTGGAGGATAATATGAGTCCGGAAGCCCAGGAAGTCCTGAGAAAAGGAAATGAATTTCTGGTAAAGATCCGTAAGAGCAATGACGCCATTCCCGGAGAAGAAATTTCTGCAAAGATTTCCAGGATGGAAATGATCGTTCAGAAAATTTTTGAGCGTGCAGGAGAGCATCCGGAGGTGATTCCGGATCTTAAGAAAATGATGGACTACTATCTGCCCATGACTGTGAAGCTTCTGGATGCTTATGAGGATATGGATGGACAGCCTGTACAGGGCGAGAATATCACTGCTTCCAAGAAAGAAATTGAAGAAACCATTGATACACTGAATATTGCTTTTGAGAAACTTCTGGATTCCATATTCCGGGATACCGCATGGGATGTATCCACCGATATTTCTGTGCTGCATACGGTTCTGGCACAGGAGGGGCTGACAGAGGATGATTTCGAAAAAATGAAACAGAATGCGGAAATGAAATAAGTACAACGAGCAGATAAGAAGCTGGAATACAGACATCTGCCGGAAGGTACAGCTGATCAAGGAGAATGCTTATGGGAGAAGAATTTAAAGACTTTGAGGTAGAAGCACCGGTACTGACTCTGGAACCGGATCTCACGGAAGAAAAAGAAGAAATTACAAAAAAAGAACCGGAGAAACCCCAGGAGCCTGCAGTAGAGGAACCGGTGTTATCTCCCCAGGAACAGAAAATCGTAGAAGATTTTGCAGCAAAGATCGATATTGAAAATACAAACCAGATCCTGCAGTACGGAGCCGGCACTCAGAAGAAGATGGCAGATTTTTCTGATGCAGCGCTGGTAAATGTGAAGACACAGGATCTTGGGGAGGCTGGGGAGCTTCTTGCAAATGTGGTAGGAGAATTGAAGGATTTTGATGCCACAGAGGAAAAGGGATTTTTCGGCTTTTTCAAAAAACAGACAGCGAAGGTGGAAACTCTGAAAAACCGTTACACAAAGGCCGAGGGAAATGTGACGAAGATCACGGAAGCTCTGGAGCAGCACCAGATGCGTCTGATGAAAGATTCTGCCGTGCTGGACAAAATGTATGAGCAGAACCTCGCATACTTTAAAGAACTTTCCATGTACATTCTTGCGGGTAAAAAGAAGCTTAAGGAAGTCAGGGAGGGAAAGCTTAATGAATTGCATCAGAAGGCAGCGGCAAGCGGACTTCCGGAAGATGCACAGGCTGCCAATGATCTGGAAAGCAAATGTGACCGCTTTGAGAAAAAACTTCATGATCTGGAGCTTACCAGAACTATTTCCATGCAGACTGCACCGCAGATCCGCATGATCCAGAACAATGATACGACGATGATCGAGAAGATCCAGACAACCATTGTAAATACCATTCCTCTCTGGAAAAGCCAGATGGTGCTGGCTCTGGGGATCGCGCACTCCACAGAAGCCGCACAGGCACAGCGGCAGGTTACGGATTTTACTAATGAACTTCTGAAGAAAAATGCGGAAACGCTTCACCTGGCATCTGTGGAAACTGCAAAGGAGTCCCAGCGAGGTATTGTAGATATTGAAACTCTGAAAAAAACCAATCAGGAACTGATCCAGACACTGGATGATGTGATGAAGATCCAGCAGGAAGGCCGTGAGAAACGTCAGGCAGCAGAGGCAGATATGAGACGTATGGAAAACGAACTGAAAACAAAGCTGCTGGAGATCCGACGTTAGGAGTAAGAGTAAAAAGATAGTTCGGAAAGGAAAGGCAGGGCGTTTGAAGACACCTGCCTTTCAGGATTCATAAAGGAGATTTTTATGTACAGAGATCATACAAAAGTAATAAAAATTGGAAATCGTGTTATCGGAGGAGGAAATCCGATCCTTATCCAGTCCATGACCAATACGAAAACTGAAGATGTGGAAGCAACGGTTGCGCAGATCCTTTCTCTGGAAAAAGCAGGCTGTGATATTATCCGCTGCGCAGTTCCTACTATGGAAGCTGCGGAGGCTTTATCCCAGATCAAAAAACAGATCCATATTCCGCTGGTTGCGGACATCCATTTTGATTATCGCCTTGCCATTGCAGCTATGGAGAACGGTGCGGACAAGATCCGTATCAATCCGGGAAATATCGGTTCGAAAGAGAGGATACAGGCAGTTGTGGATACAGCAAAGGAACGTAATATCCCTATTCGTGTAGGTGTAAACAGCGGTTCCCTTGAAAAAGAACTGGTAGAAAAATATCACGGTGTTACTGCCGAAGGACTTGTGGAGAGTGCGCTTGATAAGGTGCGCATCATTGAAGAGATGGGATATGACAATCTTGTGATCAGCATCAAGTCTTCTGATGTTCTCATGTGCGCCAGAGCCCATGAACTGATCGCAGAAAAAATACAGTATCCTCTTCATGTGGGAATTACAGAAGCAGGAACTCTGTATTCGGGAAATATCAAATCAGCTATCGGACTTGGGATCATTCTGTATCAGGGAATCGGAGATACCATCCGTGTTTCTTTGACAGGTGCGCCTCTGGAAGAAGTAAAATCAGCCAAAAGGATCCTGAAAACGCTGGGACTTCGCAAAGGAGGAGTGGAGGTTGTTTCCTGTCCGACCTGCGGAAGAACAAAAATCGATCTGATCGGCCTTGCAAACCAGGTAGAGACCATGGTACAGGATATTCCTCTTGATATTAAGGTTGCGGTTATGGGTTGTGTGGTAAACGGGCCGGGAGAGGCGAAGGAAGCAGATCTCGGAATTGCAGGCGGCGATGGTGTTGGACTTCTGATCCGGCATGGAGAGGTTGTAAAAAAAGTACCGGAAACGGATCTTTTGGATACACTTCGTCAGGAACTTCTTACCTGGAATGAGCAGGAGTCATAATGGAGAAAGATTTTTTTGATGTATTTCCGCATCTTAAGGTGAAGAAAGAGCTGGAAGAACTTCTGGACATGGTATTTGTGACAAAGGTTTCCATGAACCCCGGAAGAACTCATCTGAGGGTTTATATTGAAAGCAGCCGCTGGATACACAAGAAGAATATTTTTGCGCTGGAGGATGAGATTGAACGGCAGTGCTTTCCGGGGATTCCCATGACTGTAACAGTTGTGGAAAAATTTCATCTTTCCGAGCAGTATACACCGGAGAACTTTCTGGAAAGCTACCGTTCCAGTATGGAGATGGAGTTGCGCAGCTATAATATGCTGGAGTACAATCTGTTCCGCAGATCAAAAATCACTTTTACAGGAAAAGATACCTTGTGTATGGAGCTTCCGGATACGGTTATTTCCAGACAGAAAAGCGAAATACTTGTTGAATATTTTCATAAGGTTTTCTGTGAACGCTGCGGTATGGATCTGAAAGTGGAACTGGATTTTGTGGAAGTGAAAGAGAGTAAATACCGGAAAAATGCTGCACTTCAAATCAAACAGGAAGTGGAAAATGTCCTGAAGCATGCCAAACTCAGCGGTGATCAGGAGCGTGAACCGAAGCAGGAGGAGGCAGCCAAGGAAGAGACAAAGAAAAACTCAGGAGATAATAAGGGCGAAAAGACAAACGAGAAGAAATCTTTTGACAAAAAACAGCAGAAGGTTCAGAAGGGAGATTTCCGCGGCAGCTTCGGATTCCGCAGGGACAGCAATCCGGATGTGGTTTACGGCAGAGATTTTGATGGAGAAACGATTCCGCTGGAGAGCATTACCGGTGAGATGGGTGAGGTTATCATCCGATGTCAGGTTATGGATGTGGAAGCTCGTGAGATCCGAAATGAAAAAACGATCCTGATCTTCCCTGTGACCGATTTTACGGACAGTATTGTTGTGAAGATGTTTTTGCGTAACGAGCAGGTTCCGGAAGTGACAGAAAGTGTAAAAAAAGGCGCATTCCTGAAACTGAAGGGAGTTACCACCATTGACCGCTTTGACAGCGAGCTTACTATTGGAAATATTACAGGTATCAAGAAAATCGCCAATTTTACCAGCACAAGAATGGATACCAGTCCTCAGAAGCGTGTGGAGCTTCACTGTCACACCAAGATGAGCGATATGGATGGTGTCAGCGATGCAAAGGCATTGGTAAAACGTGCTTATGAGTGGGGACATAAGGCTATCGCTATCACTGATCATGGCGTGGTGCAGTCCTTCCCGGAGGCAAATCACTGCTTTGATGCCTGGGGCGGTTGTGTTCCAAAGGAGTCTGATTTTAAGGTGCTCTATGGAATGGAAGCGTATCTGGTAGACGATCTGAAGGGTATGGTCACCAATTCCAAAGGGCAGCGGCTGGATGGTGATTTTGTTGTTTTTGATATTGAGACTACGGGATTTTCAGCACTGACCTGCAGGATCATTGAGATCGGCGCGGTAAAAGTGGAAAAAGGACAGATCACAGATCGTTTTTCCACCTTTGTAAACCCGGAAGTGCCCATTCCATTCCGCATTGAGCAGCTGACAAGTATCAATGATTCCATGGTCCTGGATGCACCTGTGATAGAGGAAGTACTGCCGAAATTCCTGGAATTCTGTGAGGGCTGCGTGATGGTGGCCCATAATGCGGACTTTGATATGAGCTTTATTATTGAAAACTGTAAACGGCAGGGGATTTCGGAGGATTTTACTTATGTGGATACTGTTGGTATGGCCAGATTCCTTCTTCCTGCCCTGAACCGTTTTAAACTGGATACGGTAGCCAAGGCAGTAGGTGTTTCTCTTGATCATCACCACAGAGCTGTGGATGATGCGGCATGTACCGCAGAGATTTTTGTGCGGTTTGTAAAGATGCTGGAAGAAAGAGATATTTTTGATGTGGATGAGATGAACAGTCAGGGTGCGGTTTCGCCGGATACCATCCGAAAGCTGCCCACATACCATGCTATTGTTTTTGCAAGAAATGAAACCGGAAGGATCAATCTGTACAAGCTGGTAAGTCAGTCCCATTTAAAGTACTATCACAGAAGACCAAGGGTTCCAAAAAGTGTGCTGGAAAAATACAGGGAAGGCCTTCTGGTGGGAAGTGCCTGCGAGGCAGGAGAACTTTATCAGGCACTTCTTCGCAATGCACCGGATCAGGAGATCGCCAGACTGGTAAATTTTTATGACTATCTGGAAATCCAGCCTCTTGGGAACAATGCGTTTATGCTTGCGGATGAAAAGCACGATATGATCAATTCTGAGGAAGACTTAAAAGAGATAAACAGGAAGATCGTAAAACTTGGAGAGCAGTTCAAAAAACCGGTGGTTGCCACCTGTGATGTGCATTTTATGGATCCCCAGGACGAGGTTTACCGACGGATCATCATGGCAGGAAACGGATTTTCTGATGCAGATAACCAGGCTCCGCTTTATCTTCGTACAACGGAGGAAATGCTGGAGGAATTTTCCTATCTGGGAAGTGAAAAGGCGGAAGAGGTGGTGATCACCAATACCAATAAGATCGCGGATATGATCGAGAAGATATCACCGATCCATCCGGATAAATTTCCACCGGTCATTGAGAACTCCGAGCAGGATCTTAAGGATATCTGTTTCACGAAGGCCCACGAAATGTACGGAGATCCGTTGCCGAAGATCGTGGAGGACCGTCTGGACAGGGAACTGAATTCTATTATCTCCAATGGTTATGCGGTAATGTATATCATTGCACAGAAGCTCGTGTGGAAGTCCAATGAGGACGGCTATCTGGTTGGATCCCGTGGTTCTGTAGGTTCTTCTCTGGCAGCGACCATGTCCGGTATCACGGAGGTAAACCCTCTGCCGCCTCATTATCTCTGTCCGAATCCAGACTGTAAATACAGTGATTTTGATTCCCCTGAGGTGAAAAAATACGCGGGTATGGCAGGATGTGATATGCCGGATAAGATCTGTCCGAAATGCGGCACCAGGATGAACAAGGAAGGTTTTGATATCCCTTTTGAGACATTCCTTGGTTTTAAAGGTGATAAGGAGCCGGATATCGACCTGAATTTCTCCGGTGAATATCAGGCCAATGCCCACCGGTATACAGAGGTTATCTTCGGAAAAGGGCAGACATTTAAGGCGGGTACCATTGGTACCCTTGCGGAAAAAACTGCATTTGGTTATGTGAAGAATTATTATGAGGAAAGGGGGCAGCACAAGCGCTACTGTGAGATCAACCGTATCGTGAAGGGCTGTACCGGTGTCCGCCGTACCACTGGCCAGCATCCGGGAGGTATCATCGTACTGCCTATGGGTGAGGAGATTGAGAAATTTACACCTGTGCAGCACCCGGCCAATGATGTGAACAGTGATATCATCACCACACATTTTGATTACCATTCCATTGATGGAAATCTTCTGAAACTTGATATACTTGGACACGATGATCCGACCATGATCCGTATGCTGGAGGATCTGACCGGCATCAGTGCAAGAACAGTTCCGCTGGACCAGAGAGATGTCATGTCCCTGTTTGCGGGAACGCAGGCTCTGGGGATCAGCCCGGAGGATATCGGCGGCTGCAGGCTGGGATGCCTCGGAATCCCGGAGTTTGGTACAGACTTTGCCATGCAGATGTTGATCGATACCAAGCCGAAATATTTTTCCGACCTGGTACGTATTGCCGGACTTTCTCACGGTACGGATGTATGGCTTGGAAATGCTCAGGTATTGATCCAGAATGGTACAGCTACCATTTCCACAGCAATCTGTACGCGAGATGATATTATGATCTATCTCATCGGAAAAGGAGTGGAAAGTGGTTTGGCGTTTACCATCATGGAGAGTGTCCGTAAGGGAAAGGGTCTTCGTGAGGAATGGATCCAGACTATGAAAGAGCATGATGTTCCGGACTGGTATATCTGGTCCTGTAAGCTGATCAAGTACATGTTCCCGAAAGCCCATGCGGCAGCTTATGTTATGATGGCGTATCGTATCGCCTGGTATAAAGTGTTTCATCCACTGGCTTATTATGCAGCATTTTTCAGTATCCGTGCCACATCCTTTTCCTATGAACTGATGTGCATGGGAAAAGAACGTCTGGAATATTATATGGCGGAGATACGAAAAAAAGGTGATGAAGCATCTAAGAAGGAACAGGATACACTGAAGGATATGAGGATCGTACAGGAAATGTATGCCAGAGGTTTTGATTTTGTACCAATCGATCTTTATAAGGCAAAGGCACACCGGTTCCAGATCATCGGAGATAAACTGATGCCTGCTCTGGATACCATAGAGGGTCTTGGAGATAAGGCAGCAGAGGCAGTTGTGGATGCTGCCGCAAAAGGCAGATTCCTTTCCAAGGATGATTTCCGTGACCGTACCAAGGTCAGCAAGACCGTTATCGATCTGATGGATGACATGGATCTTTTCGGAGATATCCCGCAGTCCAATCAGATGTCACTGTTTGATTTTACGGGTTGATATATGATACCGGAAGGGCTTACAATAAATAAAAAATACTGCCGTTTATCCTAAAGGCTGATCTGGCAGTGAGAACTCTCAGGAGGATACCAGATACTATGAAAAAAGAAGAACTAAGATACCTGCAGCGACTTGCGGAGTTGTATCCTACTATAGCAAAAGCTTCAACAGAGATCATCAATCTGCAGTCTATATTAAACCTTCCGAAAGGTACCGAGCATTTCATGTCGGACATCCATGGAGAATACGATGCGTTTTCTCACGTTCTTCGGAATGGATCAGGGGCTGTACGAAAAAAGATCGATGATGTATTCGGACATACTTTAAGCAACAGCGACAAACGTTCTCTTGCCACACTGATCTATTATCCGAAGGAAAAGATGGAGGTTGTAAAAAAGCAGGAAGAAGACATGGAGAACTGGTACAAGATCACACTTTATCGTCTGATCGAAGTATGCAAGACAACGGCATCAAAATATACCCGTTCCAAGGTCCGTAAGGCACTTCCTGCAGACTATGCCTATGTGATCGAGGAGCTGATCACAGAGAAAGCGGAAGTTCTGGACAAAGAAGCATATTACGATGCCATCGTCAATACGATCATTGAGATCGGCCGGGCAGAGAATTTTATCATTGCCCTGGCAGAACTGATCCAGCGTCTTGTTGTGGATCATCTTCATGTGCTGGGAGATATTTATGACAGAGGTCCGGGCCCGCATTTCATCATGGATCGTTTGATGAAATATCATTCGCTGGATATCCAGTGGGGGAATCATGATGTGGTCTGGATGGGAGCTGCTACAGGACAGAAAGCCTGCATTGCAACGGTGATCCGGAACAGCATCCGTTACCGAAATATGGATATTCTTGAGGATGGATATGGAATCAATCTTATGCCTCTGGCAACTTTTGCAATGGAGGCTTATAAGGATGATCCATGTACTGCTTTTGAGATGAAGGGAGATGCCAATAACTACAGTATTCTGGAAGAAGAGCTTGGACGGAAAATGCACAAGGCTATTGCCATTATCCAGTTTAAGCTGGAGGGACAGCTGATTCGCCGGCACAAAGAATTCCATATGGAAAATCGTTGTTTGCTTCATAGGATCGATCCGAAAAAGGGAACGATCACACTTCCGAACGGAAAAGAATATCCGCTGACCGATACAGCTTTTCCTACTATTGACTGGAAAAAACCATATGAACTTACCACAGAGGAAAAGGATGTAATGGAACGATTGGATTCCGCTTTCCGAAACTGTGAGAAACTGCAGAATCATGTCCGGCTTCTTCTGGACAAGGGAGGCCTTTATAAAACTTATAATGGGAATCTTCTGTTCCATGGAAGTATTCCGCTTAATGAGGATGGAAGTCTGAAAGAAGTCCAGATTTATGGAAAAACCTACAAAGGAAAAGAACTGTACGATGTTCTTGAGACTTATGTGCGCAGGGCGTTTTTTTCTGTAAATGAGGATGAAAAGCGTAAAGGCAGGGATATTATGTGGTATATCTGGGCAGCTCCGAATTCACCGCTGTTCGGAAAAGACAAGATGACCACCTTTGAACGTTATTTTGTTAAAGATAAGGAAACACATAAAGAAACTAAAAATGCCTACTATCATCTTCTGGAAAATGAGGAAATTGTAGATGATCTGCTCCGTGAGTTCAGACTGGACCCGGAAAAAGGTCACATCATCAACGGGCATGTGCCGGTTCACCAGAGTGAGGGAGAGAGTCCTGTAAAATGCAATGGCAAAGTTCTTGTGATCGACGGCGGTTTTTCCAGACCATATCAGAAAGTTACGGGAATTGCCGGTTATACACTGGTTTATAACTCCTACGGGCTGATCCTGTCTGCTCATGAGCCTTTTACTTCTGCGGAAGAAGCGGTAGCCAAGGAGCAGGATATTGTTTCCAACAGGGTGGCGGTTCATTACAATAACAAACGTACACTGGTAGGTGACACCGATACCGGAACTGCTCTGAAGGAAAGGATCAGTGAGCTGATCCAGCTTCTGGAAGCTTACAGAAAAGGTATCATCAAAGAGAAAAAATAAGCAGAATTGAGAAATACAAGAAGAGTTTCCTGTATGCTACAGTAAACAGAGGTGATGCAGATGAGAAAAAACAAAAAAAGAAAAAAACAGCTGAGAGCAGTTCTGATCCTGTTGATCATTCTGTTTATTCTGGCAGGACTGGGAGGGATGCTGTATGTTTCCCATAGGGATAAGGTGGAAAAAGAACAACGAAGAGAGGCCGCATTGGCTGCATTGGACAGTATTCCGGAGGTGACAGCAACACCAGTAGCAACAGCAACACCAGTTCCGACAGCGACACCGACACCGTCATTGACACCGGTTCCGACAATCCTTCCGGCATTTGAACCGGAAAATTATCAGGGAATCTGGTACAGCGAAGACGGGCTGACAACAATCAATATTTATGATATCAGTCTGAAATCCATTTCCTTTACCTATAAGAGAGTGAATGGAAAAGATCCTTCAATGACTGCAGAAGCGGATGTGACTGCGGAGGTAGCAGGAAATGCTACTCAGTTCCGTTTTAAGGATTCCGAAGGGAATAAGGCAAAGGGAGAGTTTGTTTTCGATAAAAGTGGTGAGCTTTATGTGAAGGTAAAAACATATGAACGGAGATGGATCTCTAACCTATCCGAAAACAGAGTCTATTATGACCCGGCAGGAGCCATCCCTGGAAGTATCCGAAAATTCCGAAGAAGATGCTTCCTATAATGAAAGCAACGAAAGTTCCTATGAACGGGAATCCTACAGCGAAAGCAGTGAAGATTCTTCCGATGAAAATACAGAAGAATATGAGATTCCCTACGGAGAAGAAGAAACCTATTATACGGAATAATCAAAAAAATAAAAAACGGTAAAATAAAGAATCCCCGGATTTTGGCAATCAGGGAATCCCGATACAGGAATTCCCGAAACTGTTCCACATTTCCGGGGATCTCTTTATTTGATCATTTTTTTGCGGTCTGTGCGGCCGACGAGATAATCGATGCTGGTGTCGTAATAATTTGCCAGCCGGATAAGCATTTCGATAGGAATATTACGGGATCCCGTTTCATAATGGGAATAAGAACGCTGGCTGATATGAAGAATCTCACTTAATTCTCGCTGGGACAGATCCGCGTCTGTACGTAAATCCTGAATACGCTGAAATTTCATTGTGCTCACCTCTTCTTTCTATTGAAAGTATAAAACAGAACGAAATGCACCCTTGCAAAAGGGAGCAAAATGGACTATACTAAATTTATTATCTTCTAAAATTCAGAAAATGTCTATCTGAAAATTCCCTTGTTTTTAATCGAATGCGGATTGTAAATATCCGCCTGATATGAAAAGACGAAAAGATGGAAGATCGGGATTCGTTTTTTCGCAGAAAGGAATGTATTTGTTTGCGAGTGTTTTATCAGCAGCGATCTACGGAATGGAAGTACGTGAGATCCAGGTTGAGGCAGATGTCAGTGATGGTCTGCCTTCTTTTGCTATGGTAGGATTTCCCTCTGCCCAGGTGAGAGAGGCCCAGGAAAGAGTCCGGACTGCATTTAAGAACAACCGACTTTGTCTGCCACCAAAAAAAGTAACTGTAAATTTTGCACCTGCCGATATGAAAAAGGAAGGAGCTGGTTTTGATCTGCCTGTGGCGGCTGCAGTACTTGCGGCTGCCGGAATTCTGGAGCCGGATCTTCTGGAAGGAGTTATGCTCGTAGGAGAGATCAGTCTGAATGGAGGAATCCATGGAGTTGCCGGAGTTTTGCCACGGGTGATCCGCGCAAGAGAGCTGGGCCTACGCTTTTGTGTTATTCCGGAGGAAAATATTCGGGAGGGGAATCTGGTGAAGGATATGCCGGTGTTTGGAGTAAAAAGTCTGAATGACATGATCCGATGTCTGAGAGACCCAAACACTTATACAAATGAGTATCAGGAAAAAGAAAAAACAGAAAATAAACCGGAAAAACCAAATGTTGATTTTGCGGACATCTGCGGGCAGGAAGGAGCCCGGCGCGCGGCCGAGATTGCAGTGAGCGGTTTTCATAATATTCTTTTTATCGGACCGCCAGGATCCGGAAAGACCATGCTGGCAAGACGTCTGCCTACTATTATGCCGGAGATGACATTTGAGGAAAGCCTGGAAATCACCAAGGTATACAGTGTGGCAGGACTTCTCACGGAAAAAGATCCGCTGATCCGGCAGAGGCCTTTTCGAAGTCCGCATCATACCAGTTCCCCTCAGGCTCTGGCAGGTGGCGGCAGGATACCGGGACCGGGGGAGATCACTCTTGCACACAGAGGTGTGCTTTTTCTGGATGAGATGCCGGAATTTTCCAGAAAAAGCCTGGAGATCCTGCGTCAGCCGCTGGAAGATAAAGAAATCCATTTGTCCAGAGCTGCCGGAACTTATATTTTTCCGGCCAGTTTTATGCTGGCGGCAGCAATGAATCCCTGTCCCTGCGGATTTTACCCGGATATGAACAGATGCCGTTGTACGTCGGGGGAGATCGCGCATTATCTTGGAAAGATCAGCCAGCCTCTTCTGGAGCGTATTGATATCTGCACAGAAGTTCCGGCAGTGAGTTTTTCAAAAATGAAAAAGAAAATTCCCGGGGAATCCTCTGCGCAAATAAGAAAGAGGGTGGAAGCAGTACAGGAGATTCAGAGAGAACGTTACAAAGAAGAAAAATTTTGCTTCAATGGGGAGCTCGACGGAAGAAAACTGGAAAAATACTGTGTAATGACGGGAGGGGCAGACAAACTTCTGGAGCAGGCATATGAGCAGTTTCAATTCAGTACCAGAGCATATCATAAGATACTGAAAACAGCCAGGACCATCGCAGATATGGAATCTTCCGAAAAGATAAAGGAAGAACATATCTGCGAAGCGTTGGCTTACCGGGCATATGACAAGAAATACTGGTCATAAAACAGAAAAAAGGAAGGTATTTTATATGGAAGAAATACAGCGAACAAGGATCCAATGTGCCAGTAAGGATAGCAGTCTTTATCCGGCAAGACTTCAGGAACTTTCTGGTATGCCAAAACAATTATATTATATTGGAAGATTTCCGGATGATGACAAACCTACAGCTGCAATCGTAGGAGCAAGACTGTGCAGTCCTTACGGACGGATACAGGCATTTAATTACGGAAAATTCTTAAGTGAACATGGGGTGCAGGTGATCAGCGGTATGGCGGCCGGCATTGATGCTGAGGGTCATAAAGGTGCTCTGGAAGGTGGTACCCCGACATTTGCGGTTCTGGGAAACGGTGTGGACATCTGTTATCCTTCATCCAGCAGAGGTATTTACCGGAGAATCCCAGAAAAAAACGGAGGGATCATCAGCGAATATGAACCAGGTACCAAAGGCAGGGCATATTATTTTCCGGCAAGGAACCGGATCATCAGCGGACTGGCAGATCTGGTGCTTGTGGTGGAAGCAAAAGAAAAGAGCGGCTCACTGATCACAGCTGCCTGTGCACTGGAACAGGGGAAGATGGTATATGCCATTCCGGGAGCAGTAAATGATGCTCTGAGCAGAGGCTGTCACAAGCTGATCTACGACGGAGCAGGAATTGCATACTCTCCGGAAATACTTCTGGATGAGTGGGGATTATCTGTGAAAAAAAAGACAAATTTGTCTGAAAAAAGCAAGTTAGGACTTGCAACGGATTTGGATTTGGTGTATAGTTGTCTCGATTTACGACCAAAAAATCTGGATCATATTATAAGAAGAACCGGTTTTTCACCGGGAAAAACAGCCGGGATCCTGGGACAGCTTATTTTGATGGGGCTTGTGAAGGAAACCGGGAGACAGTATTATATCAGACTTGAATAAATGCTTTTTTGCCCGGAGATTTGGCAGGAGCTTTTAAGCCGGACAGGAAGGCAGAATGAGATTAGGAGAGGTAAAATGGCCAAAAATCTGGTGATAGTAGAGTCACCTGCTAAAATGAAGACAGTAAAGAAATTTCTGGGGGCAAATTATACAGTAGAAGCGTCCAACGGTCATGTGAGGGATTTTCCAAAGAGCCAGTTTGGTATTGACGTGGACAATGATTTTGAACCGAAGTATATTACAATACGTGGAAAGGGTGAGCTTCTTGCAAAACTTCGCAAAGAAGCAAAAAAAGCAGATAAGATCTATCTTGCAACTGACCCTGACCGTGAGGGAGAAGCAATTTCCTGGCATTTGATGCAGGCTTTGAAGACAGATACTGCAAAGATGCACAGGATCACATTTAACGAGGTAACAAAAACAGCAGTTAAGGCTTCCATCAAGCAGGCCAGGGAACTGGACATGAACCTGGTAGATGCACAGCAGGCAAGGCGTATGCTGGATCGTATGGTAGGTTATACCATCAGTCCGCTGCTCTGGGCCAAGGTAAAAAGAGGCTTAAGTGCAGGCCGTGTACAGTCTGTGGCACTGCGTATCATCTGTGACAGAGAAGATGAGATCAATGCATTCATTCCCGAAGAATACTGGAGCCTGGAGGGTGAATTTCAGGTAAAGGGTGAGAAGAAGCCGTTGACAGCCAAGTTCTATGGAACGGATAAAAAACTTCCGATCAGAAACCGTCAGGAAATGGATGAGATTCTGAAAAGTCTGGAAGACTGTAAATATGAGATCACAGAAGTAAAAAAAGGTGAGAGGATCAAAAACGCGCCCCTTCCGTTTACCACAAGTACTCTGCAGCAGGAAGCTGCCAAGACATTGAATTTTTCTACGCAGAAGACTATGCGCCTGGCACAGCAGTTATATGAAGGTGTGGATGTAAAAGGCAGTGGTACGGTAGGTCTGATCTCCTATCTGCGTACAGATTCCACTCGAATTTCAGAGGAAGCAGATGCGGCAGCAAGAACTTATATTTCTGAGCAGTATGGTTTAGATTATGTTTCTCAGACAGAGAAGGCAATCAAAAACGGACAAAAGATACAGGATGCTCATGAGGCAATCCGTCCTACAGATATTGCGAGGACACCAGTTCTGGTGAAGGAATCCCTGACCAGGGATCAGTTCCGTTTATATCAGCTGATCTGGAGACGTTTTGCGGCAAGCAGAATGGCACCGGCACGTTATGAGACCACGTCTGTCAAGATCGGAGCAGGTGAGTATGTGTTTACGGTTGCGGCATCCAAGGTTGCCTTTGATGGTTTTATGTCTGTATACACAGAAGAGGGCGATGACAAAAAGGGCAATGTTTTAAGTCAAAGTCTGGAAAGGGGTATGGAGCTGAAGCTGAAAGAGCTGAAGCCGGAGCAGCATTTTACACAGCCGCCGGCACATTACACAGAGGCGTCACTTGTAAAGACCATGGAAGAGCTTGGAATCGGACGTCCAAGTACGTATGCGCCGACCATCACAACGATCATCAGCAGACGCTATGTATCTAAGGAACAGAAAAATCTTTACGTCACAGAGCTTGGAGAGGTTGTTAATAATATTATGAAACAGGCTTTTCCAAGTATTGTGGATGTAAACTTTACAGCAACTATGGAGGGGCTTTTGGACTGCGTGGAAGCTGGTACTGTACAGTGGAAAACGGTTGTACGTAACTTCTATCCGGATCTGAAGCATGATGTGGATGAGGCTGAAAAAGAACTTGAGAAAGTTGATATACAGGATGAGGTTACGGATGTGATCTGCGACAACTGTGGCCGCAACATGGTGATCAAGTATGGTCCTCATGGAAGATTTCTTGCATGTCCCGGATTTCCGGACTGCCGTAATACAAAACCATATTATGAGAAGATCGGGGTTGCATGTCCGAAGTGCGGCGGCGAAATTGTCATGAAAAAAACGAAAAAAGGCAGAAAATATTACGGATGTGAGAATAATCCGGAATGTGATTTTATGTCCTGGCAGAAACCTTCTGCAAAGAAATGTCCGAAATGTGGTAATTATATGCTCGAAAAGGGAAATAAACTGGTTTGCA
>ERZ791858.699-NODE-699-length-25459-cov-5.672099_pt1 | contig 25459 bp, 25 predicted proteins | sample MGYA00510284_ERZ791858 | MGnify/ENA primary metagenome ERZ791858 (study PRJEB30046, sample SAMN00792077) | human gut metagenome | study: EMG produced TPA metagenomics assembly of the A metagenome-wide association study of gut microbiota in type 2... | reverse complement strand
GACAAACAGGTTGCAGAACATGATTTTTAAAAGGAAAACAAAAGGGGAAGGAAGACACACAATATATATACACACGCACGTACGGGCGGGCGTATGGGCGGGCGTACGTGCGTGCAATGTATATTCAATGAAAGGGCAAACAAGCCTGCAGCTTACAAGACAGTGCCGTTGGAGAGGATACGCAATTTCACTTCCCTGTCTCCTGCTTCCAGTTCCACCAAGTAATAGGCCTCTTGGGGCGTTTCCACAAAGTCCGCATCATCTATCTCGTAATTTGCATACGATTTTTTGATGGCATCGGATACAGCCGCGGGCAGTTCACTCACCCGTACTTCCCATTGGGTTTTCACCCACTCCTGTGCGCCGTTGAAATAAACATCCTTCTCGCGAGCATCGTGGAAGATTTCCACTTCCGTCATGCCATTTTCCATATCCGTCTCAATGATACGGGCTCCCGCATACTTCTGTGCAATGAAATCCTTGATTTTCCCGGGCAGCACGCCACCGGTATTGTTTCCGGGATCAGACGGACTGTATTCCATGAGCGACAACACGCCAGCAGCGGTGATCTTCACCTTGACGTCACCTTTGACTGATTCCAGTTCGAGACGGTAGTATTCCTCTTCCGGAGTTGCGTAATGATCCACGTCATCCACATGATAGCCTGCATATTCCGAAGCCTCAAGCGCCTGCTTCACCACTGCCGGCAATGCGGCATAAACGGTTTCGGTCTTGGTGAACAGCCAGTTGCTTGCCTTGTCGAACAGCAGTTCACGCACCACCTGTCCATCCAGAATCTCCACTTCCGTCATGTTGTCCTCCCGGTCGATGTCCAAGATACGGGCATTGGGGAAGTTTGCTTTCAGGAACGCTTCGACGCCTTCCACCGGAGCAGCGGGGATATAGTCGCCATAGTCATAATCGTTGTCAGCATCCACCAGCTTCTTCACCAGCACGCCGTCTTTCGAGTAATACAGATCTATTTCCGTCTCTACGCCGTCCACTTTGTTTTTCACTTCGATCACGTAGACCTCTTCCGCGCCGTTGCGTTGCACCCGTTCCACCTCGTCGATGGTCCAAGCGGAGTATTCGCCCGCCCGGAAGGCAGCCTTCACTTCTTCCGGCAGTTGCTCAAAGAGGATTTCGCTGTCTGTTGTCATATACCATCGGCCTCCATTGTCGAACCAAGCGGCATATTCGCCTGCGGCAGAAGAAGCAGACAGATTGAAGTCCGCCACCACATAGTCTCCTTTCACAGTCCACTTCACGTCGGTGGCATGCGGGTAGCGTTCGAGCAGTGCAGCCCGCACCTCGGCGCTCACCTTGTCATCTTCCGGATTTCCGGTGGCAGGAACATCGTCGTTGCTGCAACTCCACATACCGATAGCCACACAAGCGATGGCAAACATTTTTCTTTTCATAGTCATCATACTTTTTATTGTTTTTATTACATCACAAAGCTACCGGACAAATCTGGAAAGAATCTGGAAAAACACAGAAAAGCAGAAGAAATCACAGATAAGCGGGGTTGGGAGGAACAGAATCTTGAAGAATGGATGCCGCATCGAAGCAAGGGCATGCCTTGATCCACTCTTCGGGTTCTATTTCGCCGTTACAGTCGAGGTCGGGGCTGAGGTCGCGGTGCCCGCAAAGGCGGCTGCCGGGATAGTCGCGCAGCAACAGCATGACAAGCACCCGCAGGGAATGTTTCTGAAAATCGGTACGGGTATCGGCGGGATGCCCCCTTTCGTCGAGCCCGCCTTCATAGCAGATGCCGACAGAATGGGCATTGTGGTTTTTGACGTGCGCTCCGGGCTGTCCGATGGGGCGGAGTGTTTTTATATCCCCGTTCTTGCGGATATAAAAATGATAACCTGCGCCGGAGAATCCCCGGCGCAGGTGGTCTGTTGTCAGGTCATGTTCCGTATAGCTGCGGTCGCAGCGGGTGGCGGAACAGTGGACAACGATGAGGTTGATGAATCGCATGTGAATTACGATGTATGAAGTGTGAATTAAGAACTACGAATCAGGCGGGCATGGCCTGTGCGCCAAAAGCGCCGAGAACGGCCGATGCCACTGCGATTACAATTTTAAGGAGTTTGTCCCACCAAGTTGATTTTACTGCCATGTGATTTGAATTTTTGAGTTTTGAGTTTGGAATTATTCAGAGAGTGCATCCGAATAATGATCAGGACACACTCCCCTTCATCAGAAAGAGCAAACGGAGAACGGTTTATCCGAGAGGATCGTTTTCCTCACCGTCGCCGGGGTTCTCGCTGCCACTGCCGCCGGAAGAGCTGCCGTCGGCAGGCTTGTCCAGTGCAAAGGCCACATTGGCCGGGCTTCGGGTGGCGGCGGTGCTGCCGTTCACCAGCTTCAGTTCCTTGTCGGGGACAAAGCGTATGTTCACTTTGGAGATATTCCTGACGGTGCAATCCTCCGACTTTTCCACGCCGGGGCAGCGGAAAGTCATGTGAAGCGTGCCAAGCAGGTTCAGCTTCACCTTGTCGCCGTTGGCAAGGTTGGTCTGTATTTCCTCCACAAGGGCTTCGATGACGTGCTTCACGTCGCCTTTTGTCATGGCGCAATTCTTTTGGATATTGGCGGCGAGGACATCGACGTCCACCGTACCGCAGGTTTTGGGCTTCTGACGGAGATAATACAACTGGGGCGAGTTCTTGTCGCTCACGATTTTACGGCGTTTGAAACGCTCTACAAGTACATCCATAAAATTAAAAGTTAAGGTTTAAGTTCAATAAAAATCGCTCCCTGCCTGAAGCAGAGTTTGAAAGAAACATCTCAAAATCGTAAAGATATATCTTAAAAGAAAAAGTTCGGCCGGAACTATTGTAAACAAGGTGGGTAAGAGGAGGGATAAGGCGCTCTATAATCAATGATTATTCCTTTTCTTAAGCACATTACAAAGATACAAAATCAGCGAGGCAAAGTCAAGTATTTCGTCGTTTATTTTCAAAAAAAGGGTGATAAATATCAGGTATTAATTATTAATGCGAATCAGTAGTTGAATGAGGCAAAACATTCTGTCATTCAGAGCGTAGCGAAGAATCTGCTCTCCTTATACCGGGATGAGTATTGACATGAGAGAGTGGATTCTTCGCTACGCTCTGAATGACAGATACTATCGAGTAGCAAGATTAATATTTACTTCGCGTTTCGCATCATCCATTCCGTCGGCGGCACATACTCCCCTATTTTGGTCATGGCAGGATTGTGCCCGAAGTACACATCGCCGGTCTCGCCGTTGCGGTGTTTGGCAAGGATCACCATGCCCAGTCCTTCGGAGGGGAATTTGCTCCGGCGCTCGGAGGTCAGTCCGTAGAGGGCGGGGCGATAGAGCAGCATCACCACATCGGCATCTTGTTCTATGGCGCCGCTCTCGCGCAGGTCGCTCAAAGCAGGGCGCTTGTCGGCGCGCATTTCGCACTCGCGGTTCAACTGGCAAAGCAGAATGACGGGAATATCCAGTTCTTTGGCAATGAGTTTGGCTTTGCGGCTGGCTTCCGCCACTTCCTGTTCGCGGTTACGGTTCTTCTGTCCGGACTTCATTTCGCAGAGTTGCAGGTAGTCGATGATGAGGAGGTCGCAGCGTCCCTTGCTTTTTTGCAGCAGGGCGGACGAACGGATGTGATCCATGCTCATCTTCGGATTGTCGTCCACGTAGACAGGCAGGGCCGACAGCAGCCGGGCGGCTTCCAATGCCTGTTGCCGTTCGCCGGCATCGAGCTGTCCGGTCTTGAGGTGTCCGGCATCCACGTTGGCCGCTTGGGCGCAGAGCCAACGGTCGCCCAGCCTTTCGCCTTGCATCTCAAGGCTGTTCACCAATACATGCTTTCCGGCGCGTCCTGCCGCCAGTGCCAGATGTAGGGCAAAGGCAGTCTTCCCCACCGAGGGGCGGGCGGCGATGATGTTCAGGTCGCCCTGCTGCCAGCCCGCCGTAAGCCTGTCAAGCTCGCGCAGTCCGGTGGGAATACCGGTGATGCCGTTCCGGTTGTTTTCCACACGCTTGTCCATTTGCTCAAGGGTGTCCTGCATGAGGCGTTCCATATCGCGCAGGCAGTTGTTGGAGACAGCGCCGCTTTCCAGATGTCCGGCAAGGCGGTGCAGATCTGCCAAAGCATCGCTCAGGTCCACCGACTCATCGGCAGCGCTGGCAAGCAGAGTGTGCAGCCCTGCAATCATCTCACGCCTGATGTACATCTGCCGGAGGATGAGCGCATGGTATTCCAGATGGGCGGAAGACGCCACGCGCCCCGCCAAGCGCACCAGCTCGTAGGCGCCGCCCACCGCCTCCAGCTTGCCGCGTGAAGCGAGTTCGGCACGCACCGTCACGAGGTCTATCGCCTTGCCGGAGTGGTACATGGAGAGCAAAGCGGAGTAGATTTCGCCAAACTTCGTCTCATAAAACATTTCGGGAGAGAGTTTATCGCCCACAAGCACCATAGCGGTGGTTTCGGTGAGACAAGCTCCCAAGATGACCGACTCAAGATCGTCATCGTGGGGATTTAGGATTTCGGACATATTTTCTATTTCTACAAGCTAAACAAGGTTTATGGCGGACAATTCTTTTGTCAGCGCATCTATACCTCTTTGAATTTTTTCCAACTGCTGCCTACGGGGTTTATGTACACCGGCAGCATAGTGCCACAACTGACGTTCATTAATTCCTGTAATGCGGCTCAATGCAGCTTTGGTAAAGATGCTACTGTAATAATTGATAAAAGTAGCGGCATCTATCTTGAACTTTAAATCAAACTCTCCGGACAACACCGCACAAGGATTAGGATTATCCTCCAGATACAGCTCGATTGCTTCTTTCATATTATCCTCAATCTCTTTCATGTCATTACCCACAGTAATAACCGGAGCACCTACGATATAAGCACTCAAATTCTTTCCTGCATGTTCAACGATTACCTCAACAGTTTTCATGTTACCTCCTTTTTTCTAAAAAATTAAGAGAACAAGGGGGCTACTTCAGCCCCGCTTGTCTCAAAATGCTGTAATAAGTGCCTTTCTCAACGCCTTTGCTGTTATGATTCGGTACAATAACCACTTTGCCATCTTTCTCAAACTTCATGTGACTACCTTTCTGACTCTTTAGGACAAAACCGTTTTCTTGCAACATAGTTACAACGTCTTTCACTGATTTGTAACTCATAACGTTTTGGACTTAATTACAATACAAATGTAGTAATAATACGAATACTACCAAAGCATTTATTCATTATTTTACTATGAAAAGGATTAATTAAAACCGGGAAACTCATTCTCAAACATCCTATACTCCAAATATTTGGCTACCTGATAGCAGTAGTTCGTGTTGTTCAGGCTGAAATAATAGTCCTCCACTTTCTTATAGGCGAGTTGCCGTTCGCCGGAGGAGAGCTTTCGCCAAAGGCTGCGCACGTAGCTGCCATTCTCTATGGGGAGGTGCGTGGTGCGGCTGTAATAGGCAAGAAAATCCTTCAACGATTCCTCAAAGGCATCGGGAGCCTTCGGTTTGGGGGCCGATGCCAGCTTCATTGTCCATGCATCATAACCGGGTATGCGGATATGGCTGGGACAGTCGTCCGAAACCATCTCAATGAGTCCCGTACGGCAACAGTTTTTGAAAAAATTCCGGGTGCGCCCCCTTGTCCAGCCGAAGAGATCGGCCCAGCCCAAGAAAGAGATGACCGACTCGCCGCGGGCACACTGCAGCTCCACTCCGTTACAGAACACCACAGTCGGCTTGAAATTCACATTTATCAGCACCCGCAGAAAAGCAGCCTCATCACAGCACGCCGCACCCTGTTTCTCGCAAACCTTTTGCAGCAATGCCCGAGAAACCATGACATAGCCCTTTTTTAACAGATTATTCTCCATGAAAAGTTATATATATGACACTTAATTTTTACGACCACAAAAAAGCCACCCCCTAAGCCACCTTAGTATATTAGTTATCAACGAGTTGAATATACCTCATAGCCACCCCTACAACCAACAAGACGACACAATATAAATAATAAGAAGATAAGATATACTATCGTATATCTACCGGGCAACGCGGAAAAGACGAATGATGCATTGAAAAAGACGAATGACGCGCCGAAAAACAAACGAACGGCGCATTGAAAAAAAGGGTGATGTGTTGAAGAAAAAAACGGATGATGCGTTCCGCCCAAACAGATGATGTGTCCGGGGCAAACGGATGATGCGTTTGCGGTAAACGAATCATCCGTTTTTCTCCGGCACAATGATGCATAATTTTCTGAATTCATTATCTTTGTCAGTTGTTTAAATTTATACACACTGCACAAAGGTCTTTGCGCCCTTTTATCTGCAATGCTTGGGCAAAGATATTAAATGAGAATAACGCAAGAAAAGTAAATATTTACAGTTATGACAGTGTAAACATTTACCAAGCAAAGGGTTAAGTCCGGAAAAGTGTATTTTTTTACATGATTATACGGGGGGGGAACCGGAATGATAACGGAGTCTCATCCTGACATATCTCCCCCTAAGCCTTATGCACATAGAGCAGGTCTTCGATGAGCAGGTCAAGTTCCTCGGCACCGATGCAGCCCTCGTGATAATGGAAGTAGTGGCTGAGGAGCAGCCGCACCTGCCTGACGCGGCATGTCTCGGTGTAGCCATGCCACTGCCCCACCCCCGCATCGAGCGCACGACGGATGACGCCCACCATAGGAGCGATAGCGGCACGCACGTCGTCACCGGAAAGAATCTGTATCTTCTCCTCCGGCAGAATAATGGTGACTTCGGGATGATAGGCGCGAACTACGCGCAAGGCTTCCGTCCAACGGACATGTTTGGCTATGACGTCACGCGTCTCTTTCTTGGGTTTCTTCATAAAAAATTACTATTTATCGGACAAGTGACGCCCGGTTACGCTTCCTGAAACGGTTCTCAAAAAACTCCACCAACAATATGGGTAAACCGAAAACGGCTACGAAGCCCGCTAAGAACAAGACGCTTCCGTAAGCGGCCCCGTAGCATATCCCCCGGCGGATAAACAAACAAACAAACAAAACAAAAATAAGACGCACTGCCTTCTTTCATTGACAAGGGGATGTTTTCGGTTTTAGTTGTAATCATATCAAATTTTATTTCTAATTCTATTGCTATTTCTAAATTCTATATATAATCTTATTTCAATTCTATTCCTATATATAATTCCATTTTTAATTCTATTTTTAAATTCTATTTCTAAATTCAATTTCTTGCATGCTCTCTCAAGTACAGCTCCACCTGTTCCACTGTGGCATCTTTCAGCAGCACGCGCTTGTCGGCATCGAGCAGATAGAGACAGGGAACCGCTTTCAGGTCGTAGAGCCGGTGGCGGCTGATGGCCTGCGAGGCGTCGTGCACGTTGAGCATGCAGGGCGGATAAGCCGCCGCACGCCACTGCTCCACATCCTCATCGGGATAGACGGCCAGGATAACCAGCCGGGGACGGCGGGCGGAACCCTCTCCCGTCATACCGGCCAGGTACTCCGAAGCGGCCATGTAATCCTTCACCCGGCGGCAGTCCTCGCAGTCGGGCGAGTTGAAGAACAGCAGGGTATAGCTTGACTTTATCTGCCGGAGGCTGCCGACAGTGCCGTCGGCAAGGGTGTAGGCGAAGTCCGCCGCCACATCGCCCGGACGGTTCTTCAACGCCATGTCCAGTCTGAACCTGGGGCGTGCCTTGTCCGGTTCGCCCAGACGGGGCGAAGCAATGACGTGGCGCAGCACAGGGATGTAGTACTCCTCGTTGCGGAAAGGCGAGTTGGGCTCGTAGAGGTATTTCCTCGACAACTCCACGAAGTGAGCGTACATGGCACTGTCCACAGCGGCGGAGTCCATCATTGCCGTAAGGCTGCTCTGCGCTTCTGCCAACGGCACGTGCGAGAGGATATCCAGAAAATCGGCCAACGCCTGCTCGGTGACTTCCGGACGGGAAATGAGCGCAGTATCGCGGAAGTTGAACCCTTGCCAGTAGTGCGCCGCCAGGTAGGAAGCGCGCGCCTGGGGGGTGACGAGCAACGGGGGGATGTCGGGCAATGTGAATGCCGCTTCGGAGTGCGCCGTACCGCGCTCCGTTTCTGCGGATTGCGGAGCGCATCCGGCAAACAGCGGAAGGAGCAACAGCAGCAACAATACAACAAGTGCAAACCAGCGCAGCGCACGAGGTGTACGGGAACGGCGGGGGTAGCGGCGATAATGGCGAAGGGGGTGGTGTGAAGGCATAAGGGGAGAGAGTTTTAAAGTTTGTTTTAGGATGACTATGCCAAATTGCTAAATAATTAATCTGCCTATGACATTACAAATCTTTGATACAACGCGCATTACTCTTAGACTTCTTGCTTTCATAGATTGTAACCGCATTAACGTTGCCTACAGTCCAACTGTTACCGGCGTCGACCTCGGTAGCAGCCCAATAAGCCAAACTGAAAGAATGAAATCCGCCTGATGCCTTCAATTCCGATTCCAGAATACGCATTAATTGCCACTCCCGCTGCGTGGGAAGGCGCCAACCTGCCCCTAAACTCTGACACGCATATACCGCATTGATCCAGGTGAGATTGTCGCTACTAACGTTAGCTCTCGCCACTTCAAACTTGTAATACACCTTCTCATTACTTACTTTCGATCCGATATTACCTGCATTATTAGTCCCTAATGTTTCATTTGTACCATTGGTTCCGGTTGCTTTTTTCACCTTCGTTGTATTCCGTAATCCCGAAGCATCAATAATCACTCTATTACTTTCCACAATAACTTTCTGAGCATAGCTATCGGTAATCATCAGACAACCCACGATAAATAGCATTGATGTTAAATTCCGCTTCATTGTTCTTTTCTTTTTATGTTTTTCTCTGTTTTACTTTATTTCTTAATAGCTTGCAAACATTCCATATAATCTATAACAAGACATCTTGAGTTAGTCTTTCTGCGGCATTACAAGTCCCTGATACAAAACACACTAGCAATATTATCTTTGTGGCGGGTACGTAGATAGCCATCATCAAAACTCACGTAAAAATAGAGTTCGGCTTGGCTCTCGGAAGAGGAAATCAGCATAGTGCGTTCTAAATTATCTTGTATCCCCGCAATCCATGCCATCAAAAGCTGGTCGTTTGCCGGCATATACCACTTTGCTTCCGATTCATCGATAATTCCGTCACCATTCACATCTCGGTTCTTCTCATGGCAATAACGCGCTGCAGAACTTTTGTAGATGGGGTGATAGATCCGCCCATTTGCATCAGGATAATAGTAGGGTGCCCCGGTGTTTGTCCCTGAATAAGCGGGAATAGCATCCTTATCTCCACCAAATCTATTATTCCCATACATGGGCCTGTACGAATTCTGCGCTTTTCCGAATCCTGCGGGTTCGTGATTTGCGTTTCGTTGCACATCCGTATACACCGCATTTGCCGTTAAAAATTTTCCGTTTCGGCGGCTATCTCGTTGGCTATGGAGATAAATTCCTGAAAAGCCCCACTGTGTGAAGAATGTCCGCTGTAAACTCGGATCTATTCCGGGATTCAAAGTCAGCTTAAGCTCTTTCTTATTTTCAAACACGAACTGCTTCTTGATGTTGCTGTGCGTTCCGTCTATATTGAAAAGGGCCAACCCCGCATCAGGATTCGTCTCATCGAAAATCGGGATATACCCATCCTGACTGATATTGAATATTCTCACCTCAGGATTTTGTGTACTTCCGTCTTTAAGGAATGTAAAACGCACTTGCGCCCTGCGTATATTTCCCTGCTGTTGGAGGTACTCGTCAGCATATACATACAAAGTGTGATTTGTGACAGCCGCAGAATTGTCAAAGGGAATGTCTGTAATCTTATAGCACATGCGATAGGTGGCCTTGGCAAAGGTCATCTCGTTGTCATCGTCATCCTGAACAGTCGCAGCTATATCGGGATAGACGGCCCACCATTTCTGAGCCTCGGTCAGTGTCTTTCTCACGCTTGTGTGCGGGATGCAACGTCCTCTGACGATCTTACTCGTCGGATTTGCATCCTGCTGCCACTTGGTGGCAGCGCCTGTCTGCTTCACTTGGTGAAACATCAGATTCAGTGGTGAGATTTTAAGCCATGTAGCATCAAAATTCGGGTCATTATAAGCTCTGCCCGCATTATCCAGAATCTCCATTATGACTTTTCCTTTGGGAGCATGGATACGCATAGGACGGAAATCGGGGTGTGCATCCATCGTGAGGTTGTCGCCATGATCCACCAAAAGTTCTCCCAAAACATAATCCACATTCGAGTCCACTTTGATGTCATTCAGCCCGTTCACCGTTACGGTAAAGGTGTAGTGCTTACCACGTTCTATGTTGTAGTCGCTATGGTTGTCGGCTCCCAAGTAGATATGAGCCTTTACCTGCTTCGTTTCAAATGTGGTTTTGTGCATGGCCTTAATGACAATGGCAGTGGCACGTGCGGGCTTGAACCAGCCTTTGCCGCGGTGGTCTTGGTCATTAAAAGACATTCCGGGATACTTGTTTGCGGCTCCGGTAGGGAGTTGTCTGTTTACACGTCCCCCTCTGCGGTTTTCAAAGACATAGAGCGTCTGGGAGACTGTTTTGTTCGGTTTGTCCTCCGCCTCAAACGGATAGTCCACATCCGTTGTCAGCCAGTAGTCGTCCTTGTCGGCGGTAGTGCCGGGCTGGTTGATATCCGCAGTATGCGGAAACAGGTAGCTGCGGGCGGGGGCGTTCTCCACGTCCCAGCCTATGATGCTTACCCCCTGGGCGGCGGGTGTTTTGTCTATCACTATCAGCGTCACTTTGGCGGCAATGAAATGAAGCTGAATAGGAGTGCCGTAGGTGCTGTTGCCCGGAGCGAAGGTCACGTTCTCCTGCTTTCCTATCATCATCAGGGGGTGCGTGGTGTTCATGCCAAAGTCCAGTTGGGTGGCGGTTGTCACAATGCCTTCCACCTCCGGCAGAGAAGCGGCAGACTGCAACTTGGCCTCTATCTCCGCACTGCTGACGTTGGCAATGAAAAAGAGCGTGTAGTTGCTGCCCGAATAGCTGTCTACCGTAACTCTTGTGCCGGAACCGGCATACTTGCGGTTGGTCACCACCGAACCGTCCGGTCGGAACACCATTACCCGGATATTGTCAATCTTACTCTCCTCTTCGGGGGTCAAGGCGCGGGTGGCGGGGTTACCGCTCATCACAGGTATAATCAGGTTGAGCTCTATCCGCGAAGGCTCTCCTTCTGCCACAGAGCCTGCACCCGGAAACTTCTCGCTGACGCATCCCGCCAGAAGCAGGGCGGAGAGAAGCAGCACATGGAGGAAAGGCATCGTATTTCTTATCTTTCTCATTTTATATCTCTGCATTTTTTTAGTGTATCTTATTGTTCTGTCTTATCATTCTTGTCCTGCCCTCAGGGTTAGAACTCTTTCCATATCTCCTGTTTGCCCCAGTCGGTGACTTTGACTTCTACGCTGATAGCACCGTCGAAGTCGACAAGCACGTTGAGCAGGCGGCCTTCTGACACGCGCAGGGGTTTGCCGTTGCTGTCGGAAATGACGGTCGTCCGGAGCACGCCCCGGTGGTAGATGTCTATGCGGAGCTCCTCCTCAGTGGGCAGGATGTTGAAAACGGAGGAGACGAAATCTCCCCGGTCGTTGAACGAGGCTTCGGGGCGGTAGCTCACATCTGTGCCGTTGGGCAGGCCGTAGAAGTCGAGCATATTGCCCGTCTTGCGCAGGATGTAGTGGAAATCGCCGTCGGAGCTTCCCACGTACTCCTTGAGGTGGCGCGCCGTAACGACTACGCCGGAGACCTTGCGCCGCAGGGGAAGTTCCCTGGCGGAGAGGGTGCCGGTGGCGGAGAGCGCATCGGCGGAGGTCTGTATATCTATGATGCCGTAGAAGAGGTCGTCGGGCGAGCCTGCTACGGGGTAGGTTATCCGGGTTTGGGGTTGGTGGATGAGCGACACGAAGGCCGTCTCCAGGTGGTCGCCCTGCCGCAGTGCGGGCAGCGTCTGGCCGCCTTGTCGGCCGTTGCCCCATGCCACCAGTTTCAGGAGGTCGTGTCCGGGATAGTCCAGCGTGACAAGTTCCGAAAGGGAGGTGTGGAGGGTGTCGAGCAAGGTTTTGTCTTTGTCGAAAACATAGAGCGTGATGTCTTTTATGGTCCCGCCGTCAAGCGTGCCGCCGTCGGCATCGAAGGCCTTTACCTGCAAGGTAAGTCCGGAGACGTGGGGAGAAGGACAGCCCGAAAGGTCGTCCTTGATGCAGCTTGCAGATACAAATGCCATAAGAAACAGTACAGGCAGTATTTGCAAGCAGTTACGGAATTTGTTCTTCTGCATGATTGGGTGGGTGTATTGATAGTGAAACGAAAATATTGTAATTATGAAAGGCGGGGACGGGAAGCATCCCCGCCTTTCCAAGCATCCTTATCAGGGATAAAGACAACTTCTACGGGAATTTCTTTTAATTAAAGTCTTTGGTGACGGTTACGGGACTCCATGTAGCAGCAGTCACAGTCACTTCTATGGAAGAAGAGACAACAGGCGCTTCCGGGTCGGTAGTACCACCGCCGGCACCGGCTTCCACATCACCATTCAGGGTAACAGTCACTGTATAAGCCTTGCCCGGTTCGATGGTCTCGCCTGCATCGGCTGTCGTAAAGTGAACGGGGTAGTAAATAGTAGAGGGAGTACTGTTCACAGTCTTTGTTGACTTGATGGCAAGGATGGTGGGTTGAGTCGTACCGTCGTTACCGAAAGTGTAGAAGTGGTTGAAAACAGTGTTACCTGTATTATCTGTGAAAGGAGCACCTACTGCATCGGACAGAGCCGTAGATTTCGTTACATTCGTATTAAAGGCATTATTATAACTGTCATCTCCTGTATAGAAGTGAGTTTGTACAGACTTTTGGGTTCCGAAGAACTTTCCACTCTTACCTGCAAACAGCAATACAACTTCTTTGTCTTCAATCTGAATAGTACCACTGCTCATATTCTTACGGTTATCCTTGACGATAAGCTGTATTTTTGCCGCTACGTAGCTTAAGCTCACAGTAAGCTGAGCGTTAGTGCCGGTAAAGGTTACATTATCCTCTCCCGACATCCAAAGGTTGTCTTTCGTCTGGGTTGAAAGGTTATTAGTATTATCCATCAGACTACCTGCCACCGCCAGCAAGTCGTCTTCCGTTTTAACGGCTGCAAAAGGGCCGTTAGCCAGTGCGCCCGTATTGGCTATCACATACGCTTTCTTAGCGGCAGTAGTACCGTCGGTGATTGTAACAGTTGCACTGGAATTACTGTAATGGGGGGGACAGTCCAAAGCACCGCCTTCGCGGAACAGGAACACAAGGTAGTTATTAATCACAGCATCGTCTGCATCGACAGCCTCTCCCATAGCTCTTGACTGCGCCTGACTGTTACCGGCTCCTTCTACCTTGACGGTGAGGACGGACTTTTCGCCCGGAGCGTTGTTTCCTAAATTGTCTACTTCCTCGTTAGTGCACGAGAACAGGGTGAAGGCTGCAAGAGCCACTGCTAAAAATTTAATCTTCTTCATTGTTTTTTAATCTTAAAAATTAGTACTTAAATGATTATTGTTATTGTATATAATACCTATTGAAAACTCTTTTTATCCTGTCTTTTTATCCTGTCTTTCTATTCTGCCGGAACCCGTTCCGCTTCGGAAAGCCGGTATTGCTTTATCTGCTTCTATTCAGCAGTTCTTCCAGTTGTTTCAGGTTCTCGGCAGCTTGGGGGTCACCGGCGGCCACCGCCTTTTGGAACAAGGTGCGGGCCTTTTCCGTATCGCCGTTCATCATGTGGCACACGCCCCGCAGGTTGTCGGCACGAAAGTGGGTGTTGTCTTGAAGCGTGTGCAACGCTTGGGCGTACTGTTCGGCTTGCAGCAGGTCGATGGCTTTGTTGAGTGACAGGAGTTCGGGGTCGGGCTGTGCCTCGTAGAACACCTTGATGTATCCCGCGTTGCGGAGCTTCGGGAAGAAGTGCTGCTTCATATAGCGGTAGGGCTTGCCCCCGTTGAGCTTCATGAGAAGTCCCAAGCGACCCACTTTCTTCTTGGCATCCCACACCGGAGCGGTGTCGATGATGTGCAGCACCTGCTGCCGGAAGTCCATGTCGCTGTCTGCAACGAGCCTGCACAGAAATCTCCACGACTCTTGGTCGTTTTTCACCTCGAAATAGGAAGGTGAGAGCCGGGTGCGGCTCGTGATGTAATCCACCAACACCTGTGCCCGGTTGGCGGCAATGCGGGCGTTCAGCTCGGCAGAACCGTCGGGCGATGCCGAACCCACCACCAATATCTTGGCAATGCGGGAGTTTTTGTCTTCGGCTATCTTGTCGAGAACGGAGAGCAGATGTTCCAATTGGGCGCGGTTGTTCTCGAACTCCGGAACCACCCGTACGCTACCCACAGGGAAGTAGACCACCAGAGTGGCTTCGTCTTTATAACGGTCGATGTCCTCCTTTGTGCCCACGCTGCCCGTCCACACGCCCAAGAACTTGTTTTCCTGCGCCAGTTGCTCCACAACGGGTATCACAGGCTCCGACCGGGGCACTACGGGAACAAACAGCTCGGCAGGGGTGGCAAGCATCGCATTGTCCAGCAACCGCAGGGACTGCAATGTCTCTTTGCTGCAACAGCCCTCGCTCTGCGCTTCCAAATGGAGGGAGGCGCCTTCCATCCAGTCGTTGTAGGGGAGCGTATGGGTGTAGAGCAGTTCTTCGCCTGCCTTGTTGTAGGCAGGAGCAACCGCCTGCGTCTTTTTCATGCCGCCCTCGCGCCACTCCACTATCTGCGCCCGGCGGCTGCCGTAGTTCAACTTCGGAAGGCATGCTTCCTGCCCGCCCTTGCCACGCAACAACGGGGTAACTTTCAACACATAATCTCTGCCCAGCCCGCCTACATTCAGCCTGAACGAAACGCGCACGCTGTCTTCACTGCGAACCATCTTTACATCGTCCGCCGATAAACGCACCTGCTCCTTAGCCGACAGGCCAACCGCCTGCATCAGCAGCAAGCCACATAATAGCACACTACACTTCATATCTTTATTTCTTCTTTCGTTACTTTATAATATAGATAAGGGAAACGGCAGCCTTAGTAGGGCCGAAGTAGTTCTTATTCCCACTGCCCAGCTTGTCGCCGCACGTCTTGCACTCGAAACGGTCGTAGCTGAAATGTACATAGCCCAGTCCGAGGGTAGCTTCCAAATTCCAGCGTTTGCCCAGCACCCAACTGTAACCGTAGCCCACTCCTGCTCCCGCCAGCCAGCCCTGATAGCGCTTACTGCCCAATCCCGACGCGGAGGGCTTTATGCCGAAAGGAAGCATACCGCCGTAGTTGTATTCGCCTCCAAGCAAGTGGGCTTCCCAGAAATGTCCGGCGAAACGGCTGCATGTCCAATAACGAACTCCGGGCTGAAGCATCCAGAGCTTCATTTTCTTATTATCAGAAAAAGTCCACGCATTATAGTTGCCGGACACCTCCAACGTCCAGCGAGGAGACAACCCATATTCTACTCCCAAGTTTATCGTAGAAGTTGCATCGTACAACAGATTACTCTTCACCGCAAACTCTTGAGCCGAAGCCGTTCCGGATAAGAGCGCAAACAAGGTAATCATGAAAATCGTCACTTTTTTTAGCATAGTCTCTTATTTTATTATTCGTTGTATTTCAACTATTTATTTACGTTAATTTCCCTTTCTCGGCTTTCACATTTTTCATCTGTCTGAATAACACAGATGAGATACATATATAGTATTGATAATTAATGATTTACGCAGATAAAAAGATTCAATGTTTTTTCACTGTACCATTTCTTTCTATTATAGATGTGGATAATACGCTATGTATGAATGACATAAGGCACAGCTTTTCTGAAACATAAACTGAAACATTGGGCATGAAATGCCTGAATTAATAACTTTAAATTGAGTATACAAAATGGAACTGAACTACATTAAAGAGCACACATCGTGTGTAAACTACAAGACAGAAGAGTACAGCGGCTTTTCATTAGGACAAGCCCTGACAGGAGAAAATTTCGACAATCAGGAGCAGGAAATAAAAGCCAACCACCTGATATTTATATTGTCTGGAGAGGTCGAAATTACCAAAGATGAAAATGAAAAAGCAAGGGTGCATGCAAATGAATTTGTGTTTATCCCTATCTCGTCCCACTATGTCGGAGAGGTTATCCTTCCGGGAAGATACATCAACCTTACTTTTTTCCATAACAACATTTCCTTATGCGATAAACACATGTTAAGCAGCTATTTAAAAGAAGAATCAGATGTACCTTTGTACTTCGAGGCACTCCCCATAAAGGAGCCGTTAAACTTGTTTCTTGGTCTGCTGGAAACTTATCTTCAGGCAGGTGTGAGTTGCAAACATCTGCATGAAATTAAAGAACGGGAACTGTTCATTATCTTTAGGACAACCTATACAAAAAGAGAAATGATCAGACTGTTCCACCCCATAATGGGAAAGGAGTTTGACTTCAAAATAGCGGTATTGCAACACAAAGACCAAGTGTACAGCAAAAAGGAACTGGCGCAGTTATTGGGAATGAGCAACTCCGACTTGCAACGAAAGTTCATACAGGAATTTGGAGAACCTGTTTCTGTCTGGTTACAGAAACAAAAAAACCAGAAAATACTGTCAAGGTTAAGTTATGATTCAATTTCTATCAAAGAAATTGCGCATGAGTTTGGCTTCTTGTCAGCATCCAGTTTTAATAAGTATTGCAAATGCAATTTTGGTTACAATCCCACTGAATTAAAAAAACAGATAAAAGAAAGACGAATAGAATCATCTGTTTTTCAATGTATTAAATAATAGGTAAAGCGATTGGTTTATTTGGACAACTAATTTATTTTGAATAGTCCATATCTTTGCAGCATCAAAAAAAGCAACATTCTACGAGTATATGAACTCACTGAATAGTACGCTTTTTTTGATGCTCTTTTTATTTTTTCATCTGTGTTATTCAGACAGATGAAATTCCACCTCCCTGAACTACTGCAAAAACGCAACAGGAAAACGCAATCCACTCACGTAGAAAACAGCCGTCCCCTGTAATATCTCTGCCCGTTCTTGGCATCTCTCTTTTATCTTCTCGCATAAGCGCGTCACTCGTACAAAGATATACTAATAATTCATTCCGAAATTCCAAAGTGGAATAATATTTCCATATCCGGTCTCAATATCATCTTTTATAACATATCCCTCTTGTGCTTTGGCAATCTGCTGTTGTCCTTTGCCCTTTCCGCCAATTTCGAATGTCCGCTCTCCAATTTGAAAATCAGAGACTTTGGAAGATATAATATCCTGTTTCACCCGCATCTGGTTATAAAAGAATGTTTCGCGTATATTACCGATATTGGAATTCTCTCCCCCTAATATATAAATAAGGTTGGTATTATCCAGATATATTTTTTCCACTTTACCCAGACCTCTGATCCCTCCGGTTGCGTCCCGGACTTGTGCTATCATACCGGCTTTCTCTATATAGAGCAAATAGTCACTCAAGTAATTGCGGCTTACTCCTATAATATCAGCAAGCTTTTGCATGACAGGTTTAAATGGAACACTTTTTGAAATAATCATCAATAACTGTTTCAGCTTTCGTCCTGTCGACACATTCATATTTGCGTATTGGGGTATGTCATTCTCCATAGTCTGATTGATTACTTGATTCAACTCTATTTCAAAAGTGACATCTTTGCCGAATGGATAATAGCCGTATTGGAGATATTTGGAAAATAATGGAAGCGGATGCGCTATCCCCGGAATCTCAACTTTATGTTCCAATATCTCTTCCAAGGTGTAGACCGGTACATGAATTTGGTGGAACATGCTTAAATATTCCCTGAAAGACAGTCCTTGCATTTCATAGATTGGCGCACGTCTGCTCAAGTCTGCCGTTCCTTTATAAATATCCAGAATAGAGGAGCCTGTGAAAAGTATTTGCATATCCGGATAAGAATCGAATATTTGCTTCAATTCACGAGACCAATTAGGGTATTTGTGTATTTCGTCAATGAATAAATGTCTGCCACCCTGTTTATTGAACTTGTCTGCTAAGTCAATCAGGGAATTATCGGCAAAATACATATTATCTGCTGAAACATACAATGTCTCTTTCGGATTCATGTTCTGCTTGATATGTTGCAGGAACATGGTGGTTTTGCCTACTCCGCGTGGCCCTACAAGTCCGAGCATATGGCTGTCCCAGTTTATTTCAGCATACTTGTACCGGATGAAATCGGTGCTTGTCGCCTTAAGGAGTTTATTGAAATTCTCGTATAGTCTATCCATGATTAGCATATATTTATATGCAAATATACATTAATTGCACAACAAAAGTGCAGAAAACTGCAAAATTCTGCACTTTTATAGTGCAATCTGTGGAGCAAATCAAATAAAACGGATTATGCTTTCATCTGTGTTGCTCAGACAGATGAAATTCCACCTCCTTTTTTTATGCAATTGCCTACTGCCGCGGCAACGCTTTCATTAACCCTGTTCACAGCATCAACGGGAAACGACGCCAAATAGATCTGTGTCGTTTTCTCGGACGTATGCCCCAGCCCTTCGCTGATGAGAGAAATCGGTATTCCCTCATTCTTTGCTATGGTGGCCCAAGAATGGCGTGCCACATAGGTGGTGAGCGGAAGGTCTATGTGCAACAGTCTCCCAAGCTGCTTGAGGTAACGGTTTATCATCCCCAAAGCATAGCGATACTGCGTATAAACGGATCTTGAAGAACCGGAGTCGATATAAGGAAAAATATACGGGCTGTCCGTCCGGTATTTTTCGATAATCTTTTGCAAATCAGGCAACAGCCCCACCTGCAACCGTTGCCCGGTTTTGCTGCGTGCATAAAAGATCGTATCCTTTACCACCCAATCATTCCTAAGATGAATGACATCCACAAACGACATGCCGCGGCAATAGAAACTGAACATGAACAAATCCCGCGCCTGCTCCAACCGGGGATGCCGCCTGAGATTGACCGAAGCGATAAGTGCTATTTCCTCCTTGCTCAAAGCCCGTTTCACCGTCTCCCGCCTGCGAATGTCCAAATCGGCAAACGGATTGTCCTTGCCAACCTTCACCCCCTGCTTGCGTGCCTTGTTGCAAATCGCCCTGAAATTGCTGAGGTACATGTGGACAGTATTCTCCGCAACCCCTCGCGCACGCAAATAGTGCATGTAGTCCGTAATGAAAACATAGTCCACATCCTTGAACTTTATCTTCCGCGGACTGCAAAAACGCAACAGAGAACGCAACCCGCTCATATAAGCATCTGCTGTTCCCTGCTTCCCTTCCTCTCTCAAAGAGTCTATATATTGCAAAATGAACTTTTCCACATACTGGTCGTGCCGTTCCTTGTGATGTCTCTGCATCAAACGCTCCAAACCAAACCCCGGCTCCGTCCTCTCCAAAAAAAGAAAAGACTTCACAATCCCCTCCTTCTCCTCCATAATAAGACGATTGATGCTGCCGGGATCTCTACGCTTCAAAATCCCCTCCGGAGAATACACCACCCGTTCCCCATCCACCCGATAGTTGGACCGATGAACCTGCCTGCCCAACGAATATTCCTTCTTCTTGCGACAATACAGCACACGAATCGCAAGAGAGTAAATTTCATCACCACTTGCCTTGCAAGGATTTAATATAACATGAATACTCAATTTCTTCTTTTTGTTTCGCAGGTCCATTTACCGATTACACATTCTACTTCTCCGTAAAAGTACACATTTTGAACTTAAACATAGAATTTGTTATAAAAATAATAGATGAAAAATCGACTTATCAACAAACCGCAAATCATATTTGTTTAAAAACCAAATCTTTATCCGGCAAATATATAACATCATAAATCAAACCCCGAAAAGACGGATGCTAATTGTCTGCAATAAGTGACATATTAAGTCACTCCGCCTGTCAGCGTGTACAGGCACAGCAAATCATCCGGAGTGTAGGCAGGATTATAATCACGTAAAATCTCTATGAGCACAGACATCTTAAACGGTTTCAACACAAATTTAGACGTCAACCGTCCGAACAAAGGTTCTTTGTGGTCCTCAAAAATGTGCTTCATCAAAGAATAGATAGAACCGCAAACAATGAAGTTGATTTTCGCCAAAGGTGAATACCGATCCCACATAATTACCTTTGTTTTATCATTAATTAAACAGCGGTTAATTTAATGGCGGTTAAATTAATCGCCATTAAATTAATGCAAAGATAATCATTTTTTCCACTCTCTTATCCGATTTATTGAAATTATGCCGCAGAACAGGAATTAACAATGCAGCAAATATTTAGGGCATATCATGTGACAAAAACGAAAAACCTTGCGACAGATAGGGAAAATATCAACCTAATTATTTATCTTTGTTAGCTTAAAAAAGTTAGCATACCAAAAACAATAAGACAATGAAAGATTTCTTGAAATTTACGCTCGCCACCGTAACGGGAATTATCGTATCGAGCGTCGTTCTGTTTTTCATCAGTATTCTCGTAGTTTTCAGTATGGTATCCTCCTCGGAGTCGGAAACGCAAGTGCGCAAGAACTCCGTTATGATGCTGGATCTGAACGGTACACTGGCCGAACGCAGTCAGGAAAACCCGTTGGACATCCTCATGAAAGACGATTATAAGACTTATGGTCTGGATGATGTTCTCTCTTCTATCAGGAAAGCCAAGGAAAACGAAAACATCAAAGGCATTTATATTCAGGCCAATTCTCTGAGCTCAGGCTACGCCTCCCTTGAAGAAATTCGCCACGCACTGAAAGACTTCAAGGAATCGGGCAAATTCATCGTAGCCTACGGCGACTCCTACACACAAAGCCTCTACTACCTGTCCAGCATAGCGGACAAAGTGATGCTGAACCCGCAAGGTATGCTCGAATGGCGGGGATTGGCAGCCACCCCGATGTTCTTCAAAGACCTGCTGGAAAAGATCGGCGTGGAAATGCAAGTGTTCAAAGTGGGTACATACAAATCGGCAGTTGAACCATTCATCGCTACCGAAATGAGCCCTGCCAACCGCGAGCAGGTGAACGTCTACCTGTCGTCCGTTTGGGGACAGATTACGGGCGACATTGCCGAATCGCGCAACCTCTCCGTAGAAGCCCTGAACAAAGAGGCCGACCGCATGCTGATGTTCTATCCCGCAGAGGAGAGCGTGAAAAACGGATTGGTAGACACCCTGATCTATAAAAACGATGTACGCGACTACCTGAAAACCCTTGTAGGCATCGACAAGGACGACGACATGCCGGTGCTGGGCATTCAGGACATGGTAAACGTGAAAAAGAACGTACCCAAAGACAAGAGCGGAAACGTGATTGCCGTATATTATGCATACGGTGAAATTGACGGCGGTTCGTCGGCTTCTACCGAAGAGGGCATCAACTCCGAAAAGGTTATCAGAGACCTGCGCAAGTTGAAAGATGATGAAAATGTGAAAGCCGTAGTGCTGCGCGTCAACTCCCCGGGTGGAAGCGCCTACGGTTCCGAACAGATATGGTATGCCGTAGAACAACTGAAGAAAGAGAAACCGGTAATCGTGTCCATGGGCGACTATGCAGCATCCGGCGGCTACTACATTGCCTGCAATGCCGACACCATCGTTGCCGAACCCACCACTCTGACCGGCTCTATCGGCATCTTTGGCATGATGCCCAACGCCAAAGGACTGACAGAGAAACTCGGCCTGAACTTCGACATCGTAAAAACCAACCCTTATGCCGACTTCGGCAACCTCACCCGACCGATGAATGACGGTGAAAAAGGACTGATGCAAATGTACGTCAACAACGGCTACAAACTCTTCCTGACCCGCTGCTCCGACGGACGCGGCATCAGCATGGAAGAGCTTGACAAAATTGCACAAGGCCGGGTGTGGACAGGAAGTACCGCCAAAGAACTGGGCTTGGTGGACGAACTGGGCGGTCTGGACAAGGCTCTGGAAATCGCCGTTGCCAAAGCTGGCGTGGATGCCTATACCGTAATGAACTATCCCAAAAAAGAGGGCTTCTTGGAGAGCCTGATGAATACGAATCCCGGAAATTACATCAAGGCTCGCATGCTGAACGGAAAAATAAGCGATGTATATCGTCAGTTCGGCATCATCGAAAACTTCGACAAGATAGACCGTATACAGGCACGTGTGCCGTTTGAACTGAACATACAATAATTCTAAATGAGAGATGCATCCGTAAAAATACATCATTGGCTATATCCCCTCTCCTGGCTCTACGGGATAGGGGTGTGCTTGCGAAACAAACTCTTTGACTGGGGCTGGCTCCGGTCGAAGAGTTTTGACATTCCTGTGATATGTGTGGGCAACCTTGCCGTAGGCGGAACAGGAAAGACACCGCATACGGAGTATCTGATAAGATTATTGCAGAACGAAGGCATAAACGTGGCTGCATTGAGCCGCGGCTACAAACGGAAAAGCAAGGGCTACATACTGGCAACCGCCGAAAGCAGCGCAGGGAAGATCGGTGACGAACCGTATCAGATAAAAAGCAAATTCCCGGACATACGGGTAGCAGTGGATGAAGACCGCTGTCATGGCATCGAACAATTGCTGAAACTGAAGAACCCCGCTGTGGATGCTGTGCTACTGGATGATGCCTTCCAACACCGTCGTGTGAAAGCAGGTCTGAACATTCTGCTGACAGACTTCCACCGACTGTTATGCGATGATGTCCTGCTCCCTGCAGGAAGACTTCGCGAACCCGCCGGAGGGAAGAACCGCGCACAAATAGTCATCGTCACGAAGTGTCCGGACAATATCAAGCCGATAGATTTCAATATCATCACCAAACGGCTGCATCTATATCCGTACCAGCAACTGTATTTCTCCAAATTCCGCTACGGATCGTTGATACCGCTATTCCCGGAGATAGGGAAAGGAACTGTTTGTACCGGCAACGAACAAGTGCTTCTCGTTACGGGCATCGCCTCTCCCGCCCCATTGGTGGAAGAAGTGAAATCGCATACTCCAAACGTCAGCCTGCTGGCTTTCGGCGACCACCACGACTTCAGCACGAAAGACCTGCAACTCATCGAAGAACGGTTCTTGCAGCTGGAAAAAGACAAAAGGATGATTATCACAACGGAAAAGGATGCCACCCGGCTGAAAAATCACCCGGCCCTGAGCGAAACACTGAAACCGTATATATACGTGCTTCCTATCAAGATAGAGCTTTTGCAAAATCAACAATATATATTTAACCAAAACATTATTGGCTATGTTAGAACGTATTCAAGAAACCGCAGCTTATCTGAAAGGTAAGATGCACACACATCCTGAGACGGCAATTATCCTCGGAACCGGACTTGGCAGCCTGGCAGGCGAGATCACCGAGAAGTACGAAATAAAATATGAGGATATCCCCAACTTCCCCGTATCTACGGTAGAGGGGCACAGCGGCAAACTGATTTTCGGCAAGCTGGGCAACAAGGATATTCTGGCGATGCAGGGCCGCTTCCACTTCTACGAAGGCTATTCCATGAAAGAAGTTACGTTCCCGGTACGTGTGATGCGCGAACTGGGCATCAAAACCTTGTTCGTGTCCAACGCCAGCGGCGGTACAAATCCGGACTTCGAAATTGGCGACCTGATGATCATCACCGACCACATCAACTACTTCCCCGAACATCCGCTGCGGGGCAAGAATATCCCATACGGCCCGCGCTTCCCGGACATGAGTGAAGCATACGACAAAGAACTGATTCGCAAAGCAGATGCGATTGCAGCCGAAAAAGGGATTAAAGTTCAGCATGGAGTGTACATCGGCACGCAAGGCCCCACATTTGAAACTCCGGCGGAATACAAGCTGTTCCGTATTCTGGGAGCAGATGCGGTAGGTATGTCCACCGTCCCCGAAGTTATCGTTGCCAATCATTGCGGCATCAAAGTGTTTGGAGTATCAGTCATCACCGACCTCGGCGTGGAAGGCAAAATCGTAGAAGTATCCCACGAAGAAGTGCAGAAAGCCGCAGATGCCGCACAGCCGAAGATGACAGAAATCATGAGAGAGTTGATTAACAGAGCGTAAACGCCCCCGGCTCCCCTAAAGGGGTTAAAACAAGATATCTGAATGAGAACAGAAATAGCAACCCTCGGTGAGTTCGGCCTTATCCGCCACCTCACCGAAGGTATCGAACTAAAGAATAAATCCAGTCAATACGGCGTAGGCGATGACGCCGCCGTCCTCTCCTACCCTGCGGACAAAGAGGTGCTGGTCACCACCGACCTACTGTTGGAAGGCATACACTTCGACCTGACATACGTACCCCTCAAACACTTGGGATACAAATCGGCCGTAGTCAACTTCTCCGACATCTACGCCATGAACGGAACTCCCCGGCAAATCACCGTTTCCCTGGGCTTATCCAAGCGCTTCAGCGTAGAGGAAATGGAAGAATTGTATGCCGGCATACGCCTTGCCTGTGAGGAATATGGGGTGGATATTGTAGGCGGCGATACGTCTTCCTCCTATACGGGACTCACCATCAGTATCACCTGCATCGGTGAAGGCGAAAAGGGCAAAGTGGTTTATCGCAACGGCGCCAAAGACACCGACCTTATCTGCGTCTCCGGCGATCTGGGCGCCGCCTACATGGGACTGCAATTGCTGGAACGTGAAAAGAGCGTGCTCAAAGGCGGCGACAAAGATCTGCAACCCGATTTTGCAGGCAAAGAGTATCTGCTGGAACGGCAACTGAAACCGGAAGCCCGTCGTGACATCATCCGGAAATTGGCAAAAGAAGGTGTGCAGCCCACCGCCATGATGGACATCTCCGACGGCCTGTCTTCCGAATTGCTGCATATCTGCACGCAAAGCAAAGCAGGCTGCCGCATCTACGAGGAGCATATCCCCATCGACTACCAGACAGCCGTTATGGCAGAGGAGTTCAATATGAACCTAACGACCTGCGCCCTCAACGGCGGCGAGGATTATGAGCTTTTGTTCACCGTCCCCATTGCCGACCACGAGAAAGTGTCCGAAATGGAAGGCATCAAGCTGATAGGCCATATCACGAAACCGGAGTTGGGCTGTGCCCTAATCACCCGCGACGGTCAGGAATTTGAACTGAAAGCACAAGGCTGGAACCCACTGAAAGAGTACTCTTCCACTCCCGAAGAAACGGAATAGGCCGAAACTCCCGGACGAAAGCAGAAAGGAAAAAGCTGAAAAGCCGGATGCTTATCAACTTTTTTGTATTTTCTATAAAAATATAGACACTGATAATTAGCCACATAGCCAATTATCAGTGTTTTTTATTTCCTAACCTCTTGCATAGTCCAAAACTTTCACTACCTTTGCAACCGCAAAAGAGATAGAAATGGTGCCATAGCTCAGTTGGTAGAGCAAAGGACTGAAAATCCTTGTGTCCCC
>ERZ791858.683-NODE-683-length-25798-cov-135.917026_pt1 | contig 25798 bp, 20 predicted proteins | sample MGYA00510284_ERZ791858 | MGnify/ENA primary metagenome ERZ791858 (study PRJEB30046, sample SAMN00792077) | human gut metagenome | study: EMG produced TPA metagenomics assembly of the A metagenome-wide association study of gut microbiota in type 2... | reverse complement strand
GTGACGGTGGTGGACGACCAGTACGGGCGTCTCACGTTCACCAGGGATATGGCGGCCGCGATCTTCCATCTGCTGGATTCCGGCGCGGCGTACGGCACGTACGATCTGACCGGGTCGGGCGCGGTGAGGTCCTGGGCGGATATCGCGCGTATGGTGTTCGATTTGGCGAACGGGAACGGCGGCAGGGTCGAGCCGATCAGCACTGCGGAGTATTTCGCGAACGCGAAGGCTCCGGTGAGCCCGCGTCCGACGTATTCCGCGTTGGACTTGGCGAGGATCGAGGCGACCGGGCTGGTGGTGCCTGATTGGGAGGAGTCCTTGAAGGCATACGTCACCAAGGAACTCAACAAGTAACGGACCATTTCCGGACGGCTTCCTTCGCGGGGCCGCCCGAAATCCGATAATACGCAATAGGGAAGGGGAATCCACATGAAGGGTATTATTCTTGCGGGTGGTTCGGGCACGAGGCTGTATCCGTTGACCACGGTCACGTCGAAGCAGTTGCTGCCGGTATATGACAAGCCGATGATCTATTATCCGCTGAGCGTGCTGATGATGGCCGGGATCCGTGACATCCTGATCATCAGCACACCGAAGGATCTGCCGAATTTCCAGCGGCTTCTGGGCGATGGTTCGCATTACGGGGTGCGGTTCTCGTACAAGGTGCAGCCGTCTCCGGACGGTCTGGCTCAGGCGTTCCTGTTGGGTGAGGAGTTCATCGCGGGCGAGCCGTGCGCGTTGGTGTTGGGTGACAACATCTTCTACGGCAATGGTCTGGGTGCGACGTTGCGTGGCGCGGTCGCGAAGGCCGAGTCCGGCGGTGGTGCGAGCGTGTTCGGCTATTATGTCGACGATCCGGAGCGGTATGGCGTGGTCGAGTTCGATGAGGATAGGAAGGCCGTGTCGATCGAGGAGAAGCCGGCCCGTCCGAAGTCGCATTACGCGGTGACCGGCCTGTATTTCTATGACGAGCATGTGGTCGAGTATGCGAAGCGGGTGGAGCCGAGTGCGCGTGGTGAGTTGGAGATCACGGATCTGAACCGCATGTACCTGGACGCTGGCATGCTGAACGTGCGTACGTTGGGTCGTGGCTACGCGTGGTTGGATACCGGTACGATGGATTCTTTGTTTGAGGCTGGTGAGTTCGTGCGTACCGTGCAGCGTGCGCAGGGTCTGCCAATCGCGATCGTGGAGGAGATCGCCTACGAGAACGGCTGGATCACTCGCGACCAGCTCATGGAGTCCGCGGAACGCTACGGCAAGAGTCCCTACGGGCAGCATTTGAAGGGCATCGCCGACGGCGATATCATGCTCGTGCCCAATCAGAAGAACTGACGAAGGGCGTGTTTTCCGAGGCTCATACCCGAAGCCCTGTTCATATAGCGGGTGTTCCGGTGGTGGACATTCCGGTCACCCGCCTTTCAGCGGCCCTGTGCCAGCTCTCATACCAGAAATCCGTGCGACCACTTTGTGTCAGTTGCACGGATTTCTGTTTATCAATGGTCATCTGTAGTTCTCATCACGCTTGAGCGCGTCGGTCGACAGATAATTCAAGTTAGTCTCTCGAGCCTTATCGACAACTTTGCTATATCTTATTTTGGCTAGTGCGTCGTGTAGTCATGTTTTTTGATGTACTATCTCAAGTGGACTTACAACGTCGAGAAGCTGTCGGCTGTGTGTTTGGGTCCGTTGGCGAGGCGCCTTCACTGAGTTGCCAGGTGCTCTTCTTGACCTGAGAGAGAAGCACTATTGGCGGCGACTGTGGAGGCGCTGTTTTTATTTAAATATTGCTTCCCATATGTGAGATAATCGTATATGCGGATACATCTTCTCATCTCTGAATCCTCGAGCATTGATTCGAGTTTGTTTCTGCGATCCTCTGGCACATCAGAACAAGCGACTTCTCGAAGATATTTATATAGACAATCTGGGTCTATTTCGTCTTCATAAAGACAAGTCAGATGTTTAAATGCGGTTTTCTTACCGAATGTTGAGATAAGTCCATCTACGCTTTTTTCTTTAAGCCTCTTTCTGTAACGAGGCTGGTCTTTTTTATTGCTTGGCGATAAGTATGCGTCATAGCAGCAATATTCTTTGATGTTCTGACGGATCTTTTCTCCGGTAACAGGGATTTTAGCTAAAAGCAGATATTTATACATTGGTAATCCTGAAGGATTCTTCTTCAAAAGATTATCCATGTACGCGCCAATGATGAGGTCTGATTTAAATCCCTTGTTGTTAAAAAGTAGATCCTCATATAATTCCTCATAGCGGATTGGCTTCCCGTAGTCACGCTGGTCGAGTCCTATAATTACCGGCGTATCTTGTGGAAGTGAATCCAATTCAGACCAAGCGATGGGAAGCATCTTTTCTGCTTTTTCGGATGTGCTCGTACCGACGAAGACTTGTCTTCTAAACTGACTGATTACACGTGGTGTATAGCGTTGCTTCATTTCTGCTATTGCTGAATAGATTGGAGAAAAATCATTTGTCTTTATAGTGGTCATAGATACAGATTTTCCGACATCAATTGAGGAAGGCATGATGGCGAATTTATCTTGCGAGTAATCCACGAAAATGAATCTATTTTCCATTTCGCTGATTCTTTCAGGGCCAGCACAATCTGCAATTGCTCTGACGATTTTTCGTACATCGGGATCGCTTATTGAATATCCAAGAAAGATTACAGGATATTCTCCAAAGATGGTTAATATTTTGGCGATGAGGTATTTGGCTTTTTCATTGAACTGTTCATAGTCTTTTGCGTCGAGAACCATGGATTCAGGGTGATTGATTGACCCGTGTATTTTGTATATTTCGCCGATTCCTGCAAATTGTGTGAAAAGTAAGTCATCTTGTTCCTCATAGACTTTGTATCCGTTGAATAATTCCTCCATGAGAGTGTCGTAATTGGTCGTGATTATTCCTGCGATGCTTCTTGTGGCTTTCTTCAGAAGTTTGAGTTCGTTGGTCATCAGCCTAGTGCTGAAATCATTGCGCAAATGGTCGGCTATGAACAATTTCATTGCTGGAACATTGTCGTAAATATCGGAGCTACGCTTTTCTGTCCATTCTGTAAGGGAGTTATTTTCTAACGCGTTGAGAAAATCTATTTCCATGCGGCTGGCGATCGCGGGGTTAGGGCCTAATTCATTGTCGTAGCCTGCTGCTTGAATCATTTGCTTGTATATGGCGTATTTACGCATCGGTGTTCCGACGATGTTACACACCCACTCAAGTAAGTCATTCCAATTTTCTGTCCCCATGTAACGCCGAGAAATTCCTGAACCGACAAACAGATATGGAATGCGATTGGTCCTTTTTAGAGCGGACAGCACCGCATCGTGCACTTTCTCGTTGAACTCGGTTGTCGCCATAGTGATCCCTTTGAATTGATTTCCGTGCTATATGCAACAATACCGTAGGTTATTTTGAAACGATGTTGTACGTGGGCAAGTTGATTTAATGCTCTTGCTATTGTGGGATTGAATAGGCTGATAGGTAATTCGAATTGAAATTGTTGTTGCGTTTCGCAATGGTATGTATCTGGTGAAGTCTGGGTTTGTGCAACTGCTAGTTTTGGGAAAACAAGATGCACTATAGGCATAAAACGAATCTCAGTTTTGTGAAATCTAAAACAGAACCAGTGGAGCGTACATCGAAGTTGTCTATGAGGGGGTAACAATGTCTGGAACTCTTGGAGTTAAGATTCCAGCTGAATCTCGGAGGGGAGAAGGCGGCGAGAGCCAGGTAAGGGCCTTTTTCTCTGATACTTTCCAATGGTGCGTGATGTCCAAGGACCTTGATTTTGGCACTGATTTATGGGTGATGCCGGTGAACGCTGAAGGAGTGCCCTCATTCGCAGTCCTTGGCGTGCAAGTAAAAAAGGGCGCAAGCTATTTTAGGTATCCCAAAAAAGATGAGCAAGGCAATTTGGTCGGTTGGTGGTTCGTGTTTGACGCCAATCATGAAGTTTCATGGACTAATGGGAGAATTGCCCATATTGTTGTTTTGATTTCTGATGAAGGGACAATGTATTGGTCCAAGATTGAATCTTCGCAGATCGACCACTCTTGTCAGATGCCCAGAATTCTTGTACGTAAGGACCATGTGCTGAAAAAGACGGACGAGGAGGAGCTCTCCGAGTTCGCGTGCAGCACGTATGAGAAGTCTGCATTCAACGGAGTTGTGTGGAATGGCCTGAAAAACATTAAAAACCAGGATCGCATTCGACTCGCAATGCTCGCTCCTCGTGTGATAGCCCCGCATGTGAATAAACATATAGATAACTTAAAAGGTCATGAGGCCTTGGCTTCCTTGCTATATGGGAATGAGTATGGATTGGAGTGGTACTGGAGAGCGGGAAGTGGTTCCATGGCTGACGTGGCCATGCAGAAAGGGAAAAGAAAGGATGAGGCATGGGCTTCATCTGACTGGTGCTGGAAGGCGGCCGCGGCTTTTTATGATTACCTTGATGGGCAGGGTGGACGCTTGGATGAGCTTTTTTCGGTTGCGAAATCTCCTGAAGAGCGAGCCGCATCGGCGGTAATGCAATTTGCCTTTGATATAGATAATAATGATTGGAGTGCCGCTCTTCAACATATTGAAGCTGTTATGACTTATGATCTTTATCCTGTAGATAAAGCGTGGCTGCTGGTTCACGAATCATGGGCGATGTTTGAACTCGGTCGTAGGGATGAAGCTATTTCTGCCGGTTCGAATGCAGTGAGTCTTTGCTTGCAGAATCCAGATGATATTACCGCTAATGGAATCTGCGGTGTGGCGGTAAGGTTGCTATGGCAATACGATTGGATTTGGGGAAACGTTAAGTCATCTGAAAAGCAGGTTGATGTAGCTGCGGTGATTCAGTCATCCGACAATCCAATTTTCTGGTGGCTCGAATTGGGAGAGCGTAGCATTGCGGGTAACGCAGTGTCGAATCGGTGGCTTCATAGTATCGGAGAAAGAGAGAAAAACTATTCGCTAAAACGGCATTTCACCTCCCTTATTCTTCAAACGGCTTTTCTTGGAGATAGAGGTGGGTGGAGAAGATATTGCTGTATGCAAGCGGAAAACGCTTATGTACAGATCGAGAACGGTAATGAAGAAGGGGCAGACATTGTCAATGTGCTTGAAGCATTTCGACGGTGTTCTTCCAGAGATGATTATCGGAAAGCGCTTCGGTCCGCCATCCAGAGAACTTCAAACTCCAGGATTGTTGAATATGCCGAAACTGTATCGTTGGATGAGTCCACGCATTCAACGGCACTGAATGATCTGACGTTGTTCCAGTGCATAGGTGATTATCTTTCTGCAGATAAGGCTGATGAAGTTTGCCGTTGGTGCTTGACAACGATGGCGTCTGTGCGGGAATACGTCCGAAAGGTTTCTGCGACGTTCAATATCCCTATTGAACTGTTCAAGACGCTTAAAGCTTGTTATATGGCTACAAGTCGAGATGTACAGGAAGAGATTGAGCAATGGTTCTTGGAGCTGCCTTGCGTGGGAGAAAGCTATGCCTCAGAAGCGCAGAATCTGACGATTCTGTTTCCGGAGTCCTTTTGGGGTGATGACAATCTGGCAATCTTGCTGCAACGAGGCGATGCAGGCTCTCTGCAGCAATGGTACGAATATAAGCAAAGCTCTCATGATGAGGAATCGGAAGCGCAATGGCACGTAAAGGTGAAGAGCGGTCAAGTTGATGTAATCAAGAGAGTCGATGATGCGCAAAAACTTTCCGAGGACGAGATTCGAAGGGTTTCTGATTGTTTTTCTGCATATTGTGCTGAGGCAATAGCAAGCTACGAACAGTCTGGGGTTATTGCTGTTCATGATGTGGATCACATGCTGAGCGCATTCCTCTTCTGCGGATATGCTCATCCGGAATTAGTTGATTGGGATTCATTCGCGAAGCTTATGCTGTCCAACGCTGAGGCGCTTCAAGACAAAAGATGGCCTTTGAAATTCCTTATACATTTCAGTAATGAATTGCCTGATGGAATTCGAGAGGAACTTCTCAGCATGTTGTCGTGTTTTGTCAAAAGCTTTGAGGATAAGGCCAATATTGTCTATTGGCTAGCGTATGAGGCGATGGCATCACTGTGTGAGGATGAACGTCAAAATATTATTGATTATCTGATATCGAATAAGCGATATAATGCGGTCGCTCGCATAGTGCAACGGTTCCCCGCTGAGAGGTACGTACAGTTGATGGTCACCATGCTGAAAATGGGACCTGCTGGCATGTGCGATACTGCGGCCGGCGCGTTGACCAAACTCGAGCTATGCAATTTCGGTGGCGTGATCGTAACCGAAACTGTTGAGGACATAATGGCGAACGGTACGCTTGCTCAAAAAGAATGGGTAGCTGAAGCGGTGATCGAATCTACTGAGGAAATTCCTGCCAGAATGAGAGAACGACTGATTGCCCTGGAAGATTCAATAGGTTCTTCTATGAGGAAAGCATTGAAAGAAAAGCTGGACGTTTAGCCCACAGATATTTTAAAAGGTGATCTGGAATCAGCAGAGTAGTGACCGAGAGGTTGCGCACCTAGGATTTTACGTCACATGCATGATTCCCAAATGCGCAACCTTGTATATCTAGTGGCTGAAGAATCCCCAAGCGTAATAAGATTCGCGAAATACTTGTTATTTTGTATTGCTTAATGGAAGTTGGATTTCTTCAAAAGAAATTCTGCCACTATTTTCCAAGGTTTGATACGTATTATTATCAGATTCGTGAGCTAAATCGTATTTATTAAGCAGTTTGCGTAAATCTTTTATTGCAGATTTTCTGGATATGCCGTTCGTGTAATATATACCCAACGTAGAGTCGGATTTGTCAAATTTTGCAAGATCAAAATATCTTCTGAAATAATCAAAATCAGCATCGCTGAATGAACATCCGAAACATTTGATTTCGTCAATTTGTTTTTTACTTAATTCATTAATGGTTCTTGTAGATTGCCTATCTAAGCATTCTTTTTGTTGTCGTCTTGTGTCTTTGAAGAAAGAAGAGCGGTAACCTGATGTAATCTTCATCTCAGTTTTAGTAGGGTAACCGTTGTCGTCTGCGATGCCAAACATGGCAGTGCCCTGATTCTCTTCACCATGAAGGTTAACGTAGTTAGGTATGTCTTCCAATGGCCGGGTGTAGTTAAAAGACATTACAAATTCTTCGTGGGGCTCTTTGGGCATACTGGACATATGTCCTCCGATGGTTCCAAAGGTAACATATTCAATCCGTTTTGAGGTCTCGGCTTTCTGAATTTTTTCAAATAGTAGCTTTGCATTGGCTTGATAGTTGAGATTTTGGTCTATTGTCCTTAAATATTTTGCAAAATCGTTTTCAAGATTGCTTAGCTCTTGATCAAATATGTCAAATAAATTTTCTTCTGTACGGAAAGCGATATCCTTCTTTTGGAAGTAAAGTGTTAAAAGCTCATACATGCTCTTTTTTTGAGGAGGTGTATTTTCTGGGCTATTGGAAAAATATTTAAAATATTCGCTGATAGATATCTCGTTTTCTTGTGGATGATCCTGTAAAAACGTATCGATATTTTTTTCTATATCTTTCCAAAGAACATAATCATTCCTATAACCAGGTTGGTCATGTTCATAGGCAAAGACAATGAACCAAGCAGAGGGAATATTCTTGATGCCTCCGTCTTGAATTTCTTTATAAATTGCTGGAATCGCTTTTGAATCAGAAAAGTTATATCCTTTGTACCATTTGAAACGTGATTCAAAATAATCTGCATAGCGAGATTTCAACCCGCATGCTAAGTCGAAGCCATTACCAAGAAGATACAGCGTTCTCATGTAAATCCTTTCGATTATATTTCATAAAGCTAAACTAATGCAAGACGGATTGTCATCGTTTGTTGTGGCTATACCGTGCCATAGCTGTGCGCGAGTTTCTGCATACTAGAAATCCGTGTGACCATTCATCTGATCGCACGGATTTTTTAATGTCTGAATCGTAATGCGGTGCTGTTTCCGTATCTTACGAAGGCGTCACTATAGGGATTCTGCAGAGGATAGGACTTTCTCGACGATGAGATTGTCTAAAAGTCCTTCTGCATACCGTATGGGCTGTTGTGTGTCCTTGTGATAGCGCACGATGACTCTGCCGTAGAATTTGCGGTATTCGGTCAGTTCCTCTCCCTCGTAGCCGACATAGTGGGGGTCGTCGTCTTCGCTCTTTTCCTTTGGGCATTCCGATGGGTCCCCGATACGCTTGAGACATGTGAGCCCCCATAGGTCGTTGTTTTCTGGAAGACGTACCAGGCCGATCACGTTCTCCCCCTTGTGCAGGTGCTCCGCATCTTTCCCGTTGTCGTTCCTTTTTCGGGACAGAAGCCAATCGGTGTTGAGCTCATCGGGATCTCTCCTGAACACCTTGATGGGTTCGGTGCCATTGTAGTTGGTCATGAAACGGATTTTCGTCCTGCTGATCTCCTCGTCAGTGAGGTGGAGCAGGTCATTTAATTTAATATCTTCACTCATATCTACATGATAGCTCGTGAGGGCGGGTAGTGTCCGAAAAGTTGCGCACTTTGGATCATGGCCGTCCATGGCGCGATGATCAGTTCGCTTCCACGAGGTTGTCATCGAGCTGGGACATGTCCAGGTAGCGGCGGACGCCCATTCCCTGTGGGTCGGCGGCGTCTTCGAGAGCACGTTGCGCATGAAATGCACCATGCACCGCTGGTACTTCGCCTTGGGCAGCATCGAGCCGACCGTGGCGACGAGCCCGGCGCATCGGTCGCCGACCACGAGCCTGACGCCCTTCAGGCCGCGTTCGATCACCGCGGACTCGAACAGGGTGCCCTTGAGTTTCGGCACCTTCAGCTCGAGCCTGACCGCCAAGGCCGGCAGGCTCGAGCTGAAGGTGCCGAAACCGAAGGACGCGGTCTTCGAGTCGGCGGTGATCGAACGATACCGGCGGCGCGAGCAGAGCGTCGAGAAATCATCGACCGACATGTGCCTGGCCGGCGCGGACAGCTACGAGACCCGCAGCGTCATCTTCACCTCGAACCTCGAGTTCAGCAGATGGGGCGACGTGTTCGGCGACGGGGATGGCCGCCGCGGTCATCGACCGCATCGTCCACCACGGCAGGATCCTCCGCTTCCACGGCGAATCCTACCGGAACAAACACTCCCTCATGAAATAAACCAAACAAACAACAAAACAAGGAACCAACCGCCGTCGGTGTTCAAGTTGAACGCCGACGGTGTTCAGATTAAGTGCCGAACACGTCCACCTCAATTTGACGAAATACATCTGCAACAGTTCGCATACCGGAAATCCATTAGTGTGAGATGCACTGCGCTTTCTCCAGAACGGAAATCCTGTTGAGACACGCTGAATTGACATTGCTGATATGCGTGAGTAAATCTATCAGATGCGATAAAGCTAGGCGTTGTCTAGTTCGCGAAAACCGTTTCCTATCCAGGGAACGGTTTTCGTGCATTAGGGAGGCGTTATGTATAGACCATTTATGGCAGTAGAAAGCCAAGTGCAACAGCTTAACAGGCGTGGTCTGCAGACTGACATGCGCACTCCGTGGATTTTGGAACGTGAAGGCTATTATTCGGTTGTTAACGGGTACAAGGATCCTTTTCTCGATAAAGAAGCCGGAAAAAGAACACATGAAGACCGATATCTTACCGGCACGTCGTTCAATGACTTGTATGCTCTTTTCGTTTTTGATAGGAACTTGCGATTCTTGTTGTTTCGTATGACTACGTTGTCAGAAGCTATTCTGAAGACAATATGCTCATACGAATTCACCAAAGAGAATGCAGATGAGAAAAATCCTTATCTGAATATCGCAAATTATGCGGAAACAGGCAAAGCACACGACAAAGCTGTATTACTTATTCCAAAGTTAGAGAAAATCATCTCTTTAAACAGAAATCCTAGATTCCCTGATAGGAAAGAATATCTTCGGCATTGTCTCGAGGAATATGAGGGGAAGTGCCGCTTTGGGTATTGTGCAATGATCTCACTATTGGTCAGATCTATTGGTTTTTCCAGGCGCAGGGTAGCGTTGTCCGTGGAAATATTGCGCGTAGCTTTACTGCTTTATATAAGGATTCTCACCGTCATGGGGAAGAGATCACTTCTATACAGCTTGACAAGATATACCGGAGAATAAAGGACTTCCGAAATATATGTGCTCATGATGAGCGATTGTATTGTGCACATCCTCATGATAGGAACATCACTGTATTCCAGCTTGTTAAGGATTTGAGGCTGGTCACGGACAAGAAACGGTATTTGGAATTCCTACAGCAGTTTGAATCTTTACTCGTAAATCTAGAAAAGGATATCCCTGATTATATTGGTTATGTATGCTGCGAGATGGGCTTGCAAAATGTAGATGTATTGCAGACTTGGATGCAGACAAGCCGAAAGCTGTAAACATTGGAGAACTTTCCAGGAGCTTCGTAGTTCCGAGAATCTCTGGCCATTACTATGCCTTTCGTGAAACCTTATAGCGAAGATTGTTAATCCCCCTATATCTCATGGTATCCGGATGTTACGTATGTTCTGCTTTATGACAAAGCATACGTTGCTGGGCCTTGGGTGCGTTTTCTTGCCATGGACGCATGCTTCCGGCCGCTTCGGCACGTTCTGCGTCCCTAAATGTTGCACGATTCGAAATTTGCCCCGAAAATCGGAATCGTGCAACAAAATTCGTCGGTTCCTTCCGTGGTTTCTTATTTCTGGCAGGTTCCCGCGGCATCTGTCTTTCAGTATCCTACAGTCTGCATGAATTAAGGAATTCGTGCGTCTAACCTTATATCGGCCGTGCGGATTTCTCTTGGCGGAATCGTGATTGCCGGTATTATCGACGCCCCCTCATGAAACGTCATGCATTGAGCATCATCGCGCTGCTCTACTTGATGCCTTTTGTCGAATAAATCTGCATGCCGTCGCCAGTTATGCTGAACACTATTGGCGTTCAGCATAGACACCGTTCTCATCGCGAAACGTCGGCTTGACTGAACGTACACTATTGCAGATATTCTCCAACCTTGTCCACAAAGTGGCTGACATTAGCTGAATAGTTTGGATAGGCAATGCTTAACTGTTCATGATTTTGGGCGTAAACCAACACAACATTGTTGTATTCGTATTCGGTTCCCTTATTGGTCGCTGCCTCAATTTGGTCTTCAAGATCGCCGTATTTTTGCAATGCTTCAGAAAGCTGATCTTGGCGGAAAGACTCGATATCAAGGAGTTGATCTTCGCGAGAAAGTTTGAGGAGAAACAGCGTTGCCGCTTTACCCGTTGGAGGATTCAAAGGGAAGATGCTGTCTGTGGACGCTGCCAAATCATCCAATAAGCATGATGAGCATTCAAGCGTCTGAAGCTCTTTTACCAATTCCTTTTGGCTGCGTTCAAAGCCGGGAACCTGCGGGGCTCCCTCTTCGAGAGCGAATAGGCTGGAACAATTTGAAAGAATTGAATCCTTTCCTGGTCTTCAGGCCCTACGGCCTGTCTACGAACTTCGGGGCTTTTGTATTCGGTGCCATAGATTTCTCCAGCGGCCTCAACAGCTGTTGCCCAGTAATGTTGAAGCTGTGTTCGAATCTGTACTTCCACCTGATAAGAGCCTGTTTGAGTCTCAGGTTTGAACAAAAGGTGGTGGGATCGGTATCCGGACTTTTGCGGATTGAGGATATAGTCCTTCTCTCCGCTGCCTTTCTTGAGGGGGATTTGGGATTTCAGAATTTCAGCCGCTTGACGGACCTGATTATTGGTCTCTAAAATCAGACGGCATCCTCCGATATCATCCAATTCGCCTAATTTCAGGTGGGTTTGGGCGCGTTGCAGTTTACGAATGATGGAAGCAATTCGTTTGAGACGATAAGTGCAGACGGATTCGGCAAAATCATTTGAGCACTTTAAGACCTCTGAAAAACACTCTTGAGTGGCTTCGATATGCTGATCACGCCAAGCTTGTGCTGTATCGATAGCGAGCTGGTATTCTTCCGGCGAAACTGATTGTGCTCCTGCACGTAAGATTTTCCCAGAATTGTTCGCTCTGTTCCGACTGATAGTGCCGAGGCTGATAGTAGTGAGGGGCGCGTCCATGGCCATCCACTATACTAGACTGATTTCAGATTTCATATATATGAAGGGAGGATTGACATGGCAACTGTGGTGGATGTCGCGGCGTACATTCTTAAACGCTGTGGAGCAATGACCACTATGAAATTACAAAAGCTCGCGTTCTATTCGCAGGCGGAATCTTTGGCTCGTCGTGGACATCCTCTTTTTGACGAAGATTTCCAAGCATGGCGTGGCGGCCCTGTATGTCGTGAACTGTATGCGCAGCACAGGGGAAAATTCCTTATCCGTGAAGGCGAGCTTCCTGTGAACGACTGTGAAAAGACGCTTTCTGAAGAAGAAAAGCAAACCATAGATGCAGTGTGCGCGGTGCTGTCGTCTCGTACGGGAAATGAGCTAAGCATAAGGACGCACGCTGAGAGCCCTTGGAAAATCGCGCGCGGTGATTTGCCGCCTTCCGCTCCATGCAGCACGATTATCAGCAAAAAGACAATTCAAGAATATTATGCCGCTAATCCCATTGTGCGGGAAAGTATGCAGAAACAAGTGCCAACACCGAACACCTTTATTTGATCACTCACAGTCATCTAGGCGTCTAGAACGCTGTTCCCCGTGATTGACGTTAGCTACGTGCCGGTCAACGAGGGGTGGCGGATGGCTCTTGACGGATGAAGTCGAGCAGGATGCGGACCGCGTAGATCGCCAGCAGGATTCCAAGTATTTGAAGAATTGCCAACGGCTTGCTGGTAGAGGTTCTTCAGGTTGAACAGTCGGACCCAGAGCAGTTTCTCAGAAGTTGCGTAGTAGATGATTGTGTTGAAATAGCCCAACAAAACATCACCAGCTTCATCGAGATGGGTGACGTTTCTGGGACTCTAGGTTCCTCTCTGATAAAGCGCATTAAACTGTGGAAAATGTACCCCCAAAGTGGCTTTTGCCCGTTATGACCTGCCATATATAGGCGAAATGGGAGTTTCCATCTCTCGGAATCTGCCGCGTATAAGCGAAATGGGAGTTTCCATCTCTTGAAATCTGCCACATATAAGCGAAATGGGGAGCTGGGCACATACATTCCGTCACTTTCAGGGCGTGGCGGAATGATGATGAAAGCCTGTACCGGTCACTACCAATGATTTGAGGAAATTCTTGGGGTATCTATATCTGGCAAGGCCTAATTATCGTTGTATCCGTGTTTGCGGGTGTCCAGTGCCTGCTTCCAATAGGCTTCTCGGGCGAGGATGACGTTTTTGGGCACGGTGGAATCGTAATGTTCCAAAAGCGTGTAACGAAAATGCGTCTCCACGTACGCTTCTCCTGCTGCTCCACAAGTTTGCTTAGTTCTGTATTGCCGCCGTGGCCATTATCTATGTAGTTTTTCCACCGCTGATATATGCCGTTCCTTCCGGTGGCGCTTCCCACATACAGTTTCCCATTATCGGTATTGGTAATTACATACACGCCTTGCTGACGGGACAGCGTATTCTTCCAGCTTGCCTTGTCGTTCTCCTCAATCTACTTAAGCTGGGCGTAGGAAAGGCTGACAACAGATTTTGGCGGCCTTGTTCACTTGACACGGTCGCCGGTGGCACTTTTTCTTGCGGTCAGAAACAGACCGCCCAAAATCAGCCACTGAATATGCCAAATATTGCCAAAAAGTCTCGCACGCGCACGATATCGACAGGGAATGTTCCTTATTTCACAGCCCATCTGTTTGAGTTCCCAAAAAATGTGTTCAATGTATGAAGGGATGAGGAATAGTTCGAGGGGGAAGATTATCCTTGGAAAGGATATTGTCAACGTGAGATGGGGAAGTTCAGTGACTTCTGTAGAGAACGCTAATGTGCAGCAGCCTACCGCACCGCAAGGGGTAGTTGAGGAAGCGGATGACGGCATCACTCTGATGGATCTGTTCAAAATCATTCGTAAGCATCTGGTCACCGCGATTATCGCATTCGTGGTGGTAGTGGCAGGCGTGAGCGCCTATACCTTCCTCGCTCCGGCGAAGTATACGGCTACGGCTCAGACCATGGCCACCTATAACGCTTCCGATGGTGGCGAAAGCATCGCCCAGCAGTCCACTGGTGGCAGCTACATTTCCAACCAAATCACCTCATATCCGACGCTTGCCACCACTTCGAAGGTGCTCAAGCCGGTCATCGATGATCTTGGCTTGGATGAAACCGTGACGGATCTTGCCGGCCAGGTCACCGTCACCAATCCGACCAACACCGCATTCGTGAACATTGCCGTGGTGGATGGAGATCCGAAGCAGGCCGCGGACATCGCCAATTCCGTTGCCGAATCGCTGAAGAACGTCATTGAAAGCGACCTGTACTCCGGAGATAAGTCCCCGGTGAAGCTTTCCATCGTGCAGAAGGCACAGGTTCCGACGTCTAAGTCTTCGCCGAAGACTGCCCTGTATTTGGCTGTCGGTGTGGTGCTCGGCATCATCATCGGCGTGTTCGCCGCACTCATCAAGGACCTCCTCAACACTAAGGTTGAAGAGACTTCCGATGTGCGTAGCATCGTTCGAGCATCTTCTCTTGGCTCCGTTCCGATGGACGCTTCGCTTGATAATAAGCGTCCGGTGCTGGTAAGCCAGCCTAACGGCGCTATTGCCGAGGAATTCCGCCGTATCCATACGAATATCGACTTCCTGCAGACCGACCGCACCGAAGGTGTGGGCCAGCTGCTTGTCATCACCTCTGCGCAGCCGTCCGAAGGCAAGACCACCATGGCTATCAACACTGCGGTGGCCCTTGCTGAAGATGGTGCGAAAGTACTGCTTATCGACGCTGATCTTCGCCACCCGTCCGTTGCTCACCACTTGGGTATTGAAGGTGCCGCCGGTCTGGCGCACGTGCTGTCCGGACAGATGGGCCCGAAGGACGTGGTGCAGAGCTACTGGAAGCCGAACCTGCACATTCTGCCTGGCGGCAAGAGGCCGGCGAACGCTGGCGTGCTGCTGGGTTCCGAAACCATGAAGCTCATGGTGGAGCAGGCGCTCACCCAATACGATTACGTGATTATTGATACCGCCCCGTTGACGGTGTCCAACGATGGAGCGGTATTCGGCCGTTGGGCCAAGGGCCTTCTGCTGGTGGTCAGCCGCAACGTGTGTGAGAAGAAGTCCCTGCAGGAGGCGGCCGACACGCTCGCCACCGCGCAGGTGCCGGTGCTTGGCTTCATCTTCAACCGTGCGGATCCGAAGAAGGTCAACTCCCACTCCAACTATTACTACTACTATGAAGATGGTGCTCCGCGTAGCAGCCATCGTGCAAACGGCAAGAAGAAGAGGATCTGACGTTTTCCTTCTTCACGGAATGAGGGGTGTATGGCAACTGAGAACGATGATTCCCGGTCTATGAACGGTATTCTGTCCAACATATCTCGGGATGTGGTGGACACCAGCTGGGATATTCCTCCGCTGACCTTCCCCAAATTGCAGCCTACCGATTCGGAAGAAGCCGATGGTGCGGATGAGGCTTCGCTTGCTGAGCCCCGCACCATCGCTTCCTCCGTACCTGCGCAAACGGAACAGCCGGTTTCGGCTGCGCCAACAATCGCGGATATACCCAGTATGCCGCTCGACACCATCGATTTCGATGATGCGGTTGCACCAGCCGATGCCGAGGAAACCGCTACTCTGCCACCCCTCGTCTCTTCGACAGATGAACAGGACGTCGAAGCAACTCAGGCCTTTGATACATCAGGTGGCATAACCGACCTAGAGGAGCTGGCCGCGGAAGATCCGGAACATGATCCGCTGAAAACCATTCCGGTCGCACCGAAAGAGCCGTCTGCGGACAAGCGAAAGATTATTGCCATTGTCGCTGCGATTGCGGCAGTGGCGGTTGCTATTGCCGGTGTCATCGTGGTACGCAATCGTATCAATTCGAAAGAACAGCGTGCGGCAGTGGTGGTATGTGAGAAGGCGAAATCCAAATACTCCAAAGCCAACGAAAAACTGCAAAACGCCATCGAACAGGCAACTAGTCTGCAGGGCACTGCGGCAAACCAGGTGGCGGATGCCGCCACAATCGACCAGCTCACTCAGGCCGTGACCAAGGCGCAAAACCTCAAGACGGTCGGCGGATGTTCGGTGTTGCTGTCCGAAACCACACTGCGTGCGCACGCCCGTAGCATGAGCAAGCAGATCAGCAATATCAAAGAACAGACCAAGGCCGTTACCGCAGCAGCCACAGCTGTGGACGCCAGCAAGCGAGCTTTGGAAGTGAATAAGACGACTGCCGCATTGCAGAAGGCCATTGCTGACGCAAAGACGTTGCTTGACGGTTCTGCAGGCCAGGTTGCGGACGAGTCGACACGTGACGCGCTTGCCAAGGCGATTGACGCTGCTCAGAAACTCCTTGATGGCAAAAGCACTGATGTTATGGCCATGCAGAACGCTTCGAAGGTGATTTCCTCGACTTCTGACGGCGTGAACAAGTCTGTGGCGGAGCAAACTGCGGCTAATGCCCAGTCGAATACCAATTCGAATACCAATAACGGCACTACGAACCGGCGCTACACATATACGTGGCAATTTGGTCCGGGCTCTGGAAACGGTGTGAACGGTGGTGGTTCGACCGGTGGCAATAACAATGGTGGCTCAACCGGTGGTAATGGCGATTCGACCGGCAACGGTAACGGTGGTTCGACCGGCGGTAACGGCGGTTCTAACGACGGTAATGGTGGTTCGACCGGTGGTAATGGCGATTCGACCGGCAACGGTGGTTCAACCGGCGGTAACGGTGGTAATGGCGATTCGAACGACAATGGCAATGGTGGTTCGGACGGCGGTAACGACAACTCAGATACAGGTACTGCTGGCGAATAAGCCATACCGGAGAAGGATTTGGATATAGCGAATGGTACCCCCATAGGTCCCTCTTAATTTCTGGGGGGGGGGCTGTGGTAGATTGTCTGCTGTATGTCAGCTGAAGAGGAGAGAGATACATGCAAGGCGTGAATACCGGTGAATCCGGCGCACCAAACGGCGAGCAAGGTATGAGGACTCAAGAGATTCATATCGTCTCGTCCAATGCGCATCGACAGGCATACGCGTCCATGCAGAATCAGCGTCTGCAAAAGCAGTTCGAGCCGATGACTTTTTCCAATACCCCGTTTCCTGCGGAAAGGAAGGACATAGGCGCGGCAAGGCTGAATCGACTCCCCGGTGGCGTTTCGCCTTCGTCGCCAGCCTGATCGCCATCGATTTGGCAGTGATGCTGCTTTCGTTGACCGTCAGCCTTGTAATCAACGGTGCTGCTTTCGATGCCATCGGCGATGTGATGCCGTTTTGGCTTTTCCTCATTCTGTTCAGCCTGATTTGGTTGCTGTGCTTGGCATTCGCGGGCACATACCACCGCCATGTTATGGCGGACGGCTATGAGCTGTATGCCAAAATCATCAATGCGTCGTTGCTGACCATCATCTCATACTGCAGCCTTGCATTTATTTTCAAACTTGCATTGCCCCGTACTGCGTTGATTATCGCGCCAGTCATCGCCTTCTTCTTGGATATCATCGCACGTTGGCAGATGCGTCAAGCGTTGCATCGTCACCGCAGCAAAGGCTCTTGCAAGTACAGAACGGTGGTCATCGGATCTTCCGATGGCATCAACAAAGCCTTGCAGACCATGCGCAACTGCATGAATTGGGGGTACGAACCAGTTGCTGTATGCCCAATTGAAGCGGATCCAGCTTCAAAAGACGCTTATGTGGTTACCTCATACACACCGGATGCCAATATCGAAGGCTCCAGCAAACTTAAGGTGATTCCTTTCAACTCGGCATTCCCACGTATTTGCGAAAGCCTCGGTGTACAGGAAGTCTATGTGGCTGACGTGCTTTCGCGTGATTCCGAAATGTTGCATGGTCTTTCTCTTGCGGTGGAGTCGCTGGGTATGGAACTTGCCTTGGCGGTCTCCCTGGCGGATGTGAGCGGTCACCGTTTGTATCTGCGAAACACCACGGAACAGCCAGTTCTGTTGGCTTCCCTGCCGCAGTACACGGGAGCTGCGAACGTAATCAAGCGTTTGCTGGACATCATCGGCTCACTGTGCGCGCTGATTATTTCCTCTCCGATTCTTCTCGGCGTCGCCATCGCCATCAAGCTTGATGATGGCGGTCCGGTGTTCTTCTCTCAGACCCGTATCGGACTGCACGGCAAGCCGTTCAAAATGTATAAATTCCGTTCCATGGTCACCAATGCTGAGGAGCTGAAGAAGAAACTCGCTGAGGAAACTGGGCAGGAAGACCGGTTCATCTTCAAAATGAAAGATGATCCGCGTATCACCAAGGTAGGTCACTTCATCCGTAAGACTTCTTTGGATGAGTTCCCGCAGTTCTACAACGTGCTCAAGGGCGATATGTCTCTGGTCGGTCCGCGCCCGGCATTGCCGGAAGAAGTGGCCCGCTATGGTTCCCTATATTCCGCCCGACTGCTGGTCAAGCCGGGCATCACCGGTCCGTGGCAGGTGTCCGGCCGGTCGGATCTTTCACAGGAGCAAAGCGAATATTTGGACGTCTCCTACATTGAGAATTGGTCCATCGCTGGAGATCTTGCGATTCTTGCCAAAACCGTGATGGTAATCTTCACTGGCCGTGGATCGTACTGAGCCAATAAGTGGGTTTTCTGTGATTTTCCCTCTGTTCTTGTGACGGAACAGAGGGAAATTTCATTTGGCGGCCGAAAAAAGGGGTGCCATGTGGCACAATAATGCGCTGGAATAGTCAAATTGAGTGCTTAATGATTTGAGGAGCAAAGCATGGGGCAACATGCTCAAGCAATACGGGAAAAACATACGGCACGGAATGTGACGCTTATTGTACTTGCGGTGCTGATCGTGCTACTTGCCATTGCTGCAGTGTTTGGTATGCAACTGTATAAGCAGGCAAAAAGCGTCAAGGCACACGAATCGCAAGCCATATCCTCACTATCCGCAATCAATGACCCTGCAAAGCTCAAGGATGCCGCCGCGTTGCAGGCGTCCATCGCGCAGGCTCAGCAGCAGACGGCGCAGGCCAAGCAGATTGCGCACGGTTCATTATGGAACGTGGCTGCGAAAATGCCGTTCGTCGGCAGTGACATCGCCACTGTGCAAGGCATGACGGAAGTCGTGGACAACCTTGCACAGCAGACACTGCCATCGTTGACCACTGCGGTGCAACAGCTTGCCGGGGCCAATCTTTCCGGTGCGGAAGGGCAACTCAACCTGCAGCCAATCGCCGATGCGCAAGGTAACTTCGACAAGCTCAACCAGCAGGTGCAGCAGCAGAACAAGCAGTATAACAGTCTTGCCGAGCCGAAAATCGGCATGGTGAAGAAAGCCTATCAGCAGGGCAAGGACCAGCTTGACAATATCGCCGATCTGGTCGGGCAGGTCAGCAACGCCACTCACATGCTGCCTTCCTTCCTCGGCCAGAACGGTGCCCGCACATACTTGCTGGCGGCACAGACCACATCCGAAACACGTTCCGGCGGCGGCTTGGTTGGCTCTCTCGGCACCATGACTGCGGATAATGGCAAAATCGCGGTGGGGGACTTCCACCCGAATGGTGAGTTCGTCAATGGCAACAACGGCACCGCTGAGGAACATGCGGTATTCAACAGGCCGTTGGGTTTCTCCTTCGACGTGCGAGACACCTTCGCGGTGCCGGATGTTTCCCGCAACGCGGAAATGCTCAACGCTTCATGGCAGCGTTCGCAATATGCCTGCAACATCGACGGTTTGATTTCCGTGGATCCGGTGTTCATCCAGAAAATGGTGGAGATCAACGGACCAGTCACCTTGTCCAACGGCACTGTGCTTACCGGCGAGAACACCGCCGAATACATGCTCAACACCATCTACAAGGACGTTCCTGTGGCACAGCAGGACGAATACTTCGAGTACATTGCCAAAACGGTGATGGACGGCGCTTTTGGCAACATGACTGTGGACAAGATGATGAAGGTGGCGCAAAGCATCGGTGATTTGGCCGAGAACCGCCACTTCTACGCCTACACGTTCCACGATGACGAAGCGAAGTACTTCCAAGGTGCTGGACTCGCCAAGAATGCGCCTGAGAGCGAGACCAATCCGGAAACGGGCATTTACATCAGCGAGCAGAATCCTTCGAAGATGGGTTGGTATATCGACCGTACCAGCGAAGTGACCAAGACAGGTGACAAGACCTACCACGTGAAGTACACGCTGACCAACCGTATGACTTCCACGGAAATGGCTACCTGCACGAGTTACATTCTCGGTGGTGAGCAGAAGGGCGTTGGTGGCGTGCCCGTGGCGCCGAGTGGCACATCCGCGCAGCGTGTGCTGATTTACGCGCCTGCAGGTGGTTCGATTGGATCAATCGCTGTGACCGGTGATGTGCGTGACCGTAGCAATGCCACCATGGACGGCAAGCCATTGAACTCCAGTATGGCGTACATCGCACCTGGCAAGAGCGTGACGTACGAGTTCGACGTGACCGTGTCTGACAAGGCCACGGCTGATATGAAGCTCGATCAGACGCCGTGTGGCAAAATGACCAATGATGTGAAATACAACTATTGAAATATGGCGCGGTAATTCTCGACATTATTGGTGCATGATTTCCTTGAATTCATCTCAATGAAAACTTGTTCAATGAAGTCTATGAATTATTGCTATATTCTTGGAAATACAGGGGGTATTTCTGCCGGAAAGCGGAGATACCCCCTATTTTATTAGTGAAAAAAGGGTGTATTTATGCGAATTGTTGTATTATATTGCATGTAATTAATATCCTATATTTTCAAGGGGTTGGCATGTCTGTTCTTGACGGATTTGAAGCAGTGGGAGAAAAGACCACCACCAATAAGATGACCATGACGGTCATGGAATCATCCGTTCGCTTTTCCAAAGGCGTGACCGAAGCGCTCGGATGCCCGGCATACGTGAAATTGCTGGTGAATGACAAGCAGAAGAAGATCGCAGTCCAGGCATGCGACGCCAAAGACGAGAACGCCATCAAGTTCTGCAAGACCAAGCGAAGCAAGGCCGATGGCGTCGACTCTGACGCTGCAGGAAAGGCTTCTTCCGTGACCGTGCGTACCACCGATGTGCTGGTAGCGGTGCAGAAGTATTTCACTTTCCCGCCGGTCGCAGACGACCAGATCGCCTATTTCGCCATGGATGGCGAGTCCTACCCGGATGAGAAGGTTGTCATTTTTGCTGTGGCCGATGCTGCAAAGGGTGTATCCGGCAAGCGCGGTCCCCGCAAAGGTTCGCATCATACGGCCAAAGATGGCGAGTAAGTGAACAATATTCCGCTCAGCTTGAAAAATCGCATATAGTACAGTTCTCTTGATGTGAGTGCTGTACTATATGCAGTATCTTGATAGGCTGTGCGAAACGTCCATAAACGCTAATAATGAGTACGTATGCATCCAGCCCAAAAATCCTGAAAAAGGGAGCTTGGAATGAATGTGGCAGGTAGTGGGCGTGTAGGATCTTCGTTCAGTATTCGAGTCGCTCAAAATAACGTGCTTGGTTGGCGATGGACGGTGGAAAAAGAGCATGACGGCTTTTTCGAGCCCGTTGCGTCTGGCCGTTCGCTCACGCGTAAGATGGCCAAAAGGGCCGAGATAAAAGCGATGAATGAATTGCGTGCATAAACAACCGTAACGCCATGAATGGCCTGCATCTTTCCATATGAAATATAAAAGAGGCATATAAGACAGGAGAGGCTCCGCACAATGTGTGCGGAGCCTCTCCTGTCTGAAAAACTAAAACTCAGTAGCAGTGGTTGGCGAGCCAGTAGGTGTAGGCGCCCTGGATGGAGCCGTAGCGCTGTGCGCAGTAGCCCCAGAACCACTTGAGCTGGGTCTGATAGTTGGTGGCCCAGTCAGCACCGGCGCTCACCATCTTCGAACCGGGCAGCGCCTGCGGCAGACCGTACGCGCCGGAGCTTGGGTTCGTGGCTGCGACATTCCAACCGGACTCATGAGAAATGATGTACACGGTGGCGGTGAAATCGGCCTCGGAATAGCCGCTGGACAGCAGATAATCGTGAGCCCACTGCTGCATTTCGCCAGCCGGCACGGTGGTGCCGATCGACGTTGCGGCCGCGGACGGCGTGGACGAGGAGCCGATGCCGACGAGGATCACCTTGTCGGTCGGAGCCTTCTTCACGAAAGAGCTGATCATATTGGAAGACATGACCTTGCCGCCGGACTTGGTGACGAGGTTCGTGGTCTCCATAACACCGTTCGCGCCTTCGGTCTCGACCTTCTCCTGGCCCTTCGGCAGGCTGGAGGTCTCCTTCTTGACCGTGTTGAATGCGATATCCGTATCAGACACCTCAACGGAAGCGCCGGCACGTTCGATCTTGATGACGGTGTTCTCGTTCACCTTCGTATCCAAAGACGGGGAAACGGTGTCTTCCGTATCAAGGGTGATGTCGCCCGCGTCAAGCACGGACTTCACATCGGTGAAATGCATGCCGGGAACCACGCGGGTCTTGCCGTTGATCTTCACGGTGACGTACGAAGTATCTCCGGAAAGCGCCTCACGGGCGTTGCCACGGGAGGCTTCGATGCTGTCGGTGACGGAATACGCGGTGACCTGCTTGGCAGGAGACTTCTCCGCGGTGGCGTACAGATTATGCGACACGATGCCGCCAGTGGCCAACAGCCCCACTGCCGCAACCGTTGCGACAATCTTCACCATCTGAGATTTGCCCGGCAAGGCAAACGTAGTTGGTTGGGCATGTTTCTTATGGCTAGCCATTCTGCTCCTACATCGGGTACAATTCCTCGGCGGATTCCGTGCCTAGGGCACGGCGCACAACCGCTAGGGTTCCGCCGGAATGCGCGCAACTGCATATAGTCTACCGCACCCCAAGGAACTTGAAGATAACGTATGCAACGCGCAGGCGACGGGCCGAATCATCGTTCCGACTGACTACTTGGCGTTTTCACTTTGGCGTCTCCGCTGGAAGCGGTGTTCCCATCGGAAGCGGCCGCATCCATATCCAACGCCTTGGCCTGGCTGATCAGATCATCCAAATCGGAAGCGCGCAACGCGCCGGCCTGTTGGAAGATGATCTGCTGCTTCTTGACGACCATCAGCGTCGGCACTGCCTGAACCTTGGCCGCGGCGGCCAGATCGGGATTCTGATCGATATCCACCTTCGCGAAATAGACGTCCGGATTCGCCTCGCTTGCCTTCTCGAACGTTGGGCCGAATGCACGGCACGGACCGCACCACGTGGCCCAGAAATCCACGAACACTAGATCATTGGATTCGACGACCTGGTTGAAATCCTGCGAAGTGACTGCATGCGTTGCCATATGCGTTCCCCATTCCCCGGCTTACGCTATAAGCCGATTTCAAAAACAATATCGTGCAATGCTGCGCAATATTGCGAAAGACCGTTTGCGAAAAGTATATAGCCGCACGCCACGCAAACACACTGCCGCACCCGATTGCGCTATGGGAAGAATCGGAAGCACGTGACATTCACATGCCGTGCGTGATAATGGAACCATGCCAGTGATGAATGATGAAGTGCCCGACGAGGGCGATTTCGACGCCAACCGCCATCGCGGGGAATTCGACGACATTACGCCGGAGGATTTCATCCGCGGAATGGGCAACCCTCCGGGATGGCTCCCATCGGGCGAAATCAACCGCATGCGCCACGAAATACCGATTCCGTACGTCGTGGTCGTGCCGGTGCGCACCGACGATCTCGGCAGGGTGGCGCAAATCGGCTCGCTGCTGCGCGTCACCGACGACGGCGGCATCGAACGCACATTGATCGCCGGACGTGTGCTCTATCACGAATCGTTGCGTGAAGCGGTGGCGCGCAACGTCGCAAAAGATTTGGGCGATATCGCCCTGCCGCAGCTGCCGATCAGCCTGCAGCCGTTCACCGTGGCCGAATTCTTCCCGACACCCGGCCTGTCCGACTATTACGATCCACGCCAACATGCGATCGCGCTGTGCTACGTGGTGCCGATCGCCGGCGATTGCAAGCCGCAGGACGAGACGCTCGATGTGGAATGGGTCGACCCGTCCGGAGACATGCTCGACACCTTCGTCGGGCAGATGGCCAATGGTTACGGCACCATCGTGCGGCAGGCGCTCGCATGGACCGGCAAGTAGGACAAGCCGCGCACGCGAGGCAAGAGCTAGTCAAACTAGGCGAACAGGCAGATAGGGGAGGATTAGAAAAAAATATGACGATTGAACTGAACAACAACGTATATGCGGACGGCGGCAACGATACCGAAACCACGCCGATGGTGCTCGTGCACGGCTTTCCGGTGGACCACCGCATGTGGGACGAGTGCGCGGCGGCTTTACGCGACCAAGCTGTGAAACAAGGCGTGAAACCATTTGCGATCTGGGCTCCGGATATGCCCGGCGCCGGCGAAGGACCGATTCCGTCCGACGAAGACAGCGGCGGCAAGGACGCCGACGGCGCGTTCCCGTACGGACTGGACCGTATGGCGGACGCGTACGTGGGCCTGCTGCACGCCGCCGGCTACGGCAAGGCCATCTGGGTGGGCCTGTCGATGGGCGGCTACCTGATTCTCGACATCCAACGCCTGCATCCGGAAGCGGTGGCGGCGCTCGCCCTGTGCGACACGAAAGCCGACGCCGACTCCGCCGACATGCGATTGAAGCGCGTCGCAATCGCCACCGACTGCGAAACGACCGGCACACACGAGCCGGTCATGGGATTCGCCGTGCCGTCGGAAGCCGATTCCACCGTGAAACAGTCGGACGCCTACTGCAGGCAGTTCGAAACGTGGATCAACGAACAGCCCGCCGACGGCATCGCCTGGCGCGAACGCATGGCCGCTGGCCGTCCCGACCTGAACGACGTGCTGCCGAACATCAACGTGCCAGTCGCAGTAATCTGCGGCGACAAGGACCCGTCCAGCCCGCCGGCAGTGATGAAGCCGGTCGCCGACGCGATGACGAAAACCGACGTGACGATGACGGTGATCGACGACTGCGGCCACTTCAGCGCGTACGAACACCCCGACCAGGTGGCCGCCGCGTTACTGGAACTGGTGAAGCGAGTCGGCTGAGCCGGCTGCGACGATTATCTGTGGCAGACCATCCGGCGTATCGACAAGATATAGAGAAAATATATAAAACGTATATACGAAATATGTACTACGTATGTATAACGAATATATTCCGTATATAACACGCATGAAAGAGGCAACACAACCATGAGCGTGTTCTCACCACTGGCATTGACGCAGACCCTGCCGTTCCTGCCACTCGCCCAAGGAGACATCGACTACGAAGTGGCACGACGCGGCGAACCCGACCTGTTCGCCAAAGTCCTGGCGGAACCGGCAACGAAAGTCATCCTCGTCAAAGACGGCAAAGTGGCCGTGCCGCACGGCCAAGGCGCCATCGCCGACTACGCCAACGTGAAAATGCGCCTCGCCCAACTGCCGGGCGCGTACGTTGCCGCGGAACTCGAATCGCACCCATCGGCGCTCGCCATATTCCTCGGCTCGTACGGCGGACGATTGGGCGAGCACGTCGTCGCCGTGGACGTGACGCACGTCCAGCCGAACGATACGACGATTACGGCTGCGACGGCTCGCAGCGGGGGAGCGGACGACGCGTTCGCCGAAGTGCCGGCGCACGAATCGCAGGAAAACGCGAAATCGCTGCTGGAAAGCGCGGCAACCCGATTCGACTGGGTGGACCT
>ERZ791858.672-NODE-672-length-26001-cov-53.283088_pt1 | contig 26001 bp, 16 predicted proteins | sample MGYA00510284_ERZ791858 | MGnify/ENA primary metagenome ERZ791858 (study PRJEB30046, sample SAMN00792077) | human gut metagenome | study: EMG produced TPA metagenomics assembly of the A metagenome-wide association study of gut microbiota in type 2... | reverse complement strand
TGCCATCCTTGCCGTTCGTCCCGGCAGGGCCAGTCAGGCCGATGTGGCCTTCCGTACCATCTTTGCCATCGACAGCCTTGATGGTCACGCCATCCTTGCCGTCTCTGCCCTTGATGGAGATGCCGTCCTTGCCGTCGATGCCGACTCCGGACTGACCATCCTGGCCATTGATGCCGATGCTGCCGGCAGTACCAGGCTGACCATTTTTGCCATCCTTGCCGTTGACAGCAAGCTTTTCAGCCGAGATGTTCTTGTCCATCTTGATGGTGATGTTGCCATCTTTATCGATCTCGGTCGTCAGGTTATCTGCGGTGTATTCATGACCGTCTTTCTTGTCGGTACCCTGAATCTTCACCGTGCTACCCAGTTTTGCCGTATATTCGTCTCCCGAATTAGCCGCAAACTTCAGGCCTTTACCAGTCAGATCAGCAGTTGCACTATTAGTGATTGCCTGTACATCCCCGATGTTGGCAGCATTGTCCTTGGTTTCATCTGTATAGTTACCAGATGCATCTGCGCCACTGCCCACATTAGTGATCTTGCCACCATTGACATCGACATTGCCGGTGTCACCAAGAGTAATCTTGGCTCCGGTCGTTGTGCCGTCTTTCGTCTGCTGATTGCTGATGGACTTGATGCCCGACAGTTCGTCAGCCAACTGGACTTTCAGCTGGCCACCTACGTCGTTGACGCCGATGTTCTTTTCCGTCAGCTTCGTGCTGTCCGCACCGCCAATGATATCGAGGGTGTTGTTCAGCTTCTTGTTGATGATATTCTGTTCTGCTTTTCCTTCACTAGCTGCTACATAATTATCGCCAGCATACTTCATGCCGTCTTCCATCGTAGCAACCTGGTGTTCACCGGTCTTGTCCGTGTAGACGATACGAGTCAGGCTCGTTCCATCCACACCATTCTTGCCGTTGATGCCATTTGCTCCATCATAGCCGTTCTTGACCGTGATATCGACAGCATTGGTGCCATCCTTGCCGTTCGTCCCGGCAGGGCCAGTCAGGCCGATGTGGCCTTCCGTGCCATCCTTGCCATCGACAGCTTTCATAGTCACGCCATCCTTGCCGTCCTTGCCTGTGATGGAGATGCCGTCCTTGCCATTGATACCGATACCGGCCTTGCCATCCTGGCCTTTGATGCCGATGCTGCCGGGCTGACCGTCTTTGCCATCCTTGCCGTTTACAGCCAGTTTTTCAACGGACATATCCTTGTCCATGAGGATCGTGATGTTGCCATCTTTATCAATCTCCGTGGTCAGGTTATCAGCGGTGTATTCATGGCCCTCTGTCTTCTTCGTGCCCTGAATTGTTACTTTACTACCGAGCTTTGCGGTGTAGTCATTTCCTTCATTGGCAGCGAAGGTGAGGCCTTTGTCTGTCAAATCGTTCTGAGCAGATTTCAGCTGGCTTACATTGACTGCATCGGTATCATTGACACCGGCTCTGACATGGATGATACGGCGTTCTTTATCCTTATCACCGATGGAAAGGACACCACGGTTATTATCACTTTCCAGAAGATCGTTAACTTTTACCTGGCTATCGGAACCTAAGGCTATAGCATTCTTAATCTTTTCATCATCCGTTTGGATGTTGCCAACATGCGCTTCCCAACCAATAGCCAAGTTCTGGCTGGACACGACGGTAGCCTTTGTGCCAATAGCAATACTGTTATTATGTGCTGTCGAATAAGTACCTAATGCCACTGCATTGCCACGGGCCTGAGTATTAACGCCTACAGCTAATGCATCTCTCTGTGCACTCGCATTATGACCAATAGCGGTTGCGTTATCACCTTTGTCCAGGGTCATCTGAGGATCTGATGAGCCAATAATGACTGCATTTTTAGTATTTGTCACTATATGGTTATCACCGAAGATAATATTGGACTCATTAGAATACTTCTTGGCAGCTTTATCGTCATAACTGTCACCGGTTACCGTATTATTGGCACCAATAACATAGTCATGCTTGCCGTTAATAACCTCATTGTTGAATCCATCGACGTAATTGTACTGTGAAGATTTATCCTTGTCATAACCCTTGATGGCAGTATCTTTGTTAGTATCAGTAGTCCATTCCCATTTCCCAGTCTTCGCATTCTTTGCATATACCTGATTGCCTTTGACGGTATTACCGACACCGACGACCTGGGTCATATAGGCACTTTCAACGTTGTTGCCGCCGCCCATGACCATGACCTGACCGCCACTTTCCTTGACAGCATCTTTCATGGTTTCGCCAAGTTTAGCGGGGTCATTAACACTGCCCAAAATGGCTGCAGCTTTCTTTTCATCAATGGGACGATAGGAATCCGTGACAATGTTGCCTGCGCCATAGATAATGGCTGCGTTAGAGTTCGTCGTCATATTGGCCTGGCCGACAATACTGTTGGCTACGCCGCTATATGCTTTCGTGGAATCCGTATTCTGGTTGACGTTGACCGTACCATAAGACAGAGCCGCTGCACCGCGGAGGTCAAGGCCCTGAGCTGTCCCCGAATTGATGACGCCGGAATAGGAACCGGTTACTGTGGAAGCAATGCCGTCTGCATGAGTGACAAAGCCAGCGGCAATGCTGCCCTTACCTTGGGCACCATCATTTTTTTCATTCGTATAACCGTCAACCGTCAGCGGCGCGGTTTTAACCGAATAATACTTGATGTTATGGTTCGGCTTGTCCAACGCATCTGCATTGGCTTTGACCTGGGCATCAAGAGCACTAAGGTTTTGGCCAGTGGTGTTGTTTACTTTAACGTAATTCGTAGAACCGGTCGGCTTATCGTAGTCGTACAGCGTCTTGCCCGTTACCAGTTGGTCGGAAATAGAAGCATTTGTGGCAGTAGTGGTCGTGCCTGCAGTGAACGGAGCTGCGCCAAGAGCCTTGCCCCAATCGTCTTTGCTGCCGTTCTGGGCCGTTGTTGTAGCATCCGTTTCCTCGATAGGCTTTTTGTCCTTATCAAGCTGTACATTACCATTTGCATCTGTCTTATAGACCTTGATGTTGTTACCAATGTTGGATGCATCTTTTTCTGCATACTGCTTCAACTGTTCCATGACAACGACGTCGTGATCATCAATACCATCGGCGACTTTGACGAGGCGATTATAATACGCAGATGTATAGGGTGCTTTCTTTTTCACTGATTTAGGAGCTTTTGTATAATCATTAGTCGTTCCATCAATCTCATTTTGTTTCGGATTGCCGTTTTCATCGGTCAAAGTTTCCCATTCATAAGTATAACCGGATTCATCACCAGCATCATGACCAAAAGCAATAGTTCCAGGCTCATCAGCAGTGGCCTGATAACCTAATGCTGTAGAAAATTTATCATAGTGAGTAAGTTTTACATGCCCCATATCAGAATCCGGGTCAACTACATAATAACCAGAGAAACCTGACAGGGATTGCATATCACCTGTTTCCTCAGCTTTTTCCACAGCTTTATAATAATTTTCAATTTCAGTTAAATCTTTAGGGTTATCCGAATCTAAGTGAGTGATTTTGGTCCCACTGTCAGCTACTACAGACTGATACCCAGCGGCCAAGGAGAGCATGGCATCTTTTCCTGTAGAGCCACCTGCTACTCCAGTCGAATACATCCCATTCACACTGGAATATTGTCCACCTAGCGACGAAGCAGCCATACCCGTTACACGATTATAAAGCCCGCCAGCATCATATGAATATGCGCCGGAAGTCACATTACCAATTCCGCCTGATATCATGGAAGTCTCACCGGTAGCAGTATTAAGTTGGCCACCAACAACAGTGGCAAGCAATTGATTGGCTGTATTATGATTACCACCTAATATAATTGAAGCAGGGCCAGATGATGTATTCGTTTCGCCTCCAACGACAACAGCAAGCGTATTATCAGCAGTATTATTTTCACCGCCAAAAACATTCGCAGCAATGCCATTACTATTTATTGTATTTCTAGTACCACCAAAAATTCCAGCGGCTGTTGGATCTCCTGTTATAGTATTTTTTGTTCCACCGAAAATAGATGATAGCCATCCATCCGTTTTATTACTTGTACCTCCAATTACCGTAGAATAAAGGCCTGTTGCCTCATTTCTTTCACCACCAATTAATACAGAACCATCACCTTTTGCTGTGTTTTGTAATCCACCAACGATGATAGCATCTGTTCCGGTTTTTTGTGTTTGTACTATTACGTTCCCATTAGAATCTACTTTTACTTTTTCTTTACCGGTATCAGGATCTTTTTCTGTAACTGGATCATAGGAAACTGTATTAGATGTTCCTCCAATTATCACAGCTCTTGTTCCAATACTTGCTTTTGTTCCTATACTTGTCGCTACTTTTTCACTATCTTTGGCAATATCGTTGTTCAAGCCACCTACGAGAATTGAATCTTTTCCATGAGCACCATATGTAACTTCTTTATCTCTATCTTCCCAACTGTCATTAAGTGCTCCGCCGCCAAGAATCAGAGAATTTTCCCCGTCTGCTTCAAAATTGACTTTGCCGGTACCATACTTACTTCCATAGTTCTTCCCCAGGTTACGCTTCAGGCTGATGACGTTTTTCTTTGTCATTTCTTTGCCGTTTTCATCTTTCGTCGTGACATCTTCGATATTGATGCCCCAGCCAGCATTGACTTTTAAATCGTTTTGGGCTTTGCTCAACTGTTCCATGACGACTACATCGTGAGGATCTACACCATCAGCGACTTTAACGAGACGGTTATAGTAAGACTGCGAATATGTAGGCGGTTGACTATAATCATTAAATGTATTATCTGCATTTCTCAGAGCTTCATACTGTGCTTCCGTAATTTCATTATGATGATCATCATAGTATTTTTCTCCCTCTTTGGTAGCCTTCTGCTTCCAAGTTGTAGATGCTGAATAATTTGCATCACCAGCATCATGACCAAAAGCAACCGTACCTTCTTTGTTAGCTGTTGCTTGATAACCGATGGCTGTGCCATTATTAACAGTTACATTTGCACCATTACCTGCTGCGAACGCATTGTCAGCGGTTGTAGAACCACCAGCAATACCAACAGAAGCGAGTCCAGTCACAAAACTATTGGATCCCCCAATAGCTACAGATGAAGCCCCGGTGGCATTATTCATATATCCGCCAAAAACAGATGAAGCATCACCGTACGCTTTATTCATGCTGCCGCCACTAAGTGTTGCATACGTTCCATAGGCATCATTATCAAATCCACCAAATACAGAGGACTCATTGCCAGCAGCATCATTTGCAGAACCGCCAACTACAGTAGAGTATTGTGCATCAGCCTTATTGGACAAGCCACCTACTACTACAGCAGCATCACCATTTGCTGTAACAGTATTATCGGCACCACCAACTGTGACAGAGTCCTGCCCTAAGGCGCCATAGTCTTTTTCAGGTGTCTGACCGCCGGATGTGCTTCCCGAATTAACACGACCACCAAGGACTAATGCGCTTTTATCCGCATCAGCCTTCAATTCAGCCTTATCTGTCGTATCAGCATCTCTACCCAGATTGCGTTTCAGGCTTATCTTGTTCTTCGTCTTATCTGTACTATCAGTAGTAATTTCGATGCCGAAACCGGGCTTGTACCCACCGAGTTCTTTAGACAATTCTTGCAACTGACCGACCGTAGCTACATCTGTAGCGGCAGCACCGTCAGCGACATTTGAGATGCGGCGCAAAAGCTGATCCGTGTCAGAATTATTGTACCCTACAGAAATGTAAGAAGAAGGAGCAGCGCTACCCGTCAGATAACCTGTTTTTGAGGAATCGAGTGCTACCGTGGCAAGAGAACCGGCACCGATGGCGATATTATTCTGTTTTGCATTAGCATTATAACCTATTGCAATAGACTTATTGTCTTTATCAGGATTCTTTCCGGAGCCTGCATTATCAAAGGTGTCTGCTGCAGCACCAGAACCAATAGCGATAGAACCTGTACCTTCGGCATCAGAATTATAGCCAACTGAAACCACGTTAGTTCCGGAGCTGGGATAAATCTGATTCTTGGCATCATATTTTGCACCTATATAAACACTATTTTGTGAAACAGACGCATTGCGTTCCCCAATGGCGATAGTATTCGTGGCAGCTTCAGTATTAATACCAATGGTAATGGCGCCTACCCCATGGGCACCTTTACCGTTCCAGTTTTTGGCGTTTTTTTGCAACCATATCCCATCATGGGTCTTAGTTGTATTATTATCATTACTATCAATATATTGCTGGTTTACGCCAATAAGATCCTCACTGTTTGGATTGGGATCGTCCGCATATGCCACTCCCGGCATCCCCAAAAACGAGAACGTCCCCAATGCCAGCAGCACCGCCGCAGTCAATGCTGTTTTGCTTTTTACCGTATGACTTTGTGTGGTTTTGCAGTGACTTTTTGCTAGTTCCGATACGACGACGTAGCAGTGTCTGGTTTTACTGTAAATAACCTTAAATATCTTATTCATGTGTTCACGCATCCTTTGCTTATAATGACTTCACCGTATATATCATGTAAGAATTTTCCAATGCACCTTCTTTCATTATTTTGTATTTTTATGTAAATAATATGTACACTTTGTGACATTATTATAACACTTATTTTTCTTATTTAAAGGCCTTATTGTGCTGTTTAATCGTCATTCACAGTTGTTATTATTTCCGTTTGTTACTATATTTTTATTCGTTTTATTATAATTTATTAATATTTTATATTAACAATATAGCAATAAAATATTACAGAAAAAGCTTTGTAAAAAAAGAGCATTTCATGAATCTCTCATCAGAGAGTCTCATAAAATGCTCTTTTTTTTAATAGGTGATAGGTGAACGTACTCCCGCCCATAGAGGCGGGAGCTTCCTGCTTCAACGAGAACAGCGCCACTGACTCCAATGAGTTGCGGCGGCTTACACTCTCTCCACAGGCGTAGATTCCCGTGCGACCCACGGTATTTTATGGATTACGTCAGGCAGATATTCGCCTGGCTTCTTCCCGAATATTTATGGCAGCGTTCTTATCGCGATTATGGTGACTTCCACATTTAGGGCAATCCCATTCCCTTACAGATAAGTCCTTGGTTTCGTGGTTCTGATATCCGCAAACATGGCACAGCTGGCTGCTTGGATACCACTTGTCTATCTTGATAAGCTGTTTGCCTTGCCAAGCCAGCTTATATTCCAGCATGTTCGTGAACATATTCCAGCCATTGTCAGCTACGGATTTGCCAAAGCTGAACTTGCCACCCTTTTTCCGCTTGGCCATCGCTTTGACACTAATATCCTCAATGCCAATGACATCATAGCGGTCTGCGAGATAGCGAGCCTTCTTATGCAGGAAATCCCGCCGTTGATTAGCCACTTTCTCATGGAGAATAGCTACGCGCAGCCTTTGTTTTTCTCTGTTGTGACTTCCTTTTTGCTTGTTGGATAGCTTTCGCTGTGCCTTAGCCAATCTTTTCTCTGCCGTTCGCAGGAAACTAGGATACTTAGCATCCTCCTCATCGGAAGCCACATACAAACCGTGCATCGCAAAATCCAGGCCAAGGAAGGTCTTCGGTATGACCGGGAGTATTTGGTTTTCATACTCCACCAGCATACTGATATAGTACTTTCCTGATGGTGTCTTACTGATGGTTACGGTCTTTATGATACTGTTCTCCGGCAAGGGACGATGCTGGCATAATTTCACCCAGCCGACTTTCGGCAGTTTCACCTTATGGCCCTCGATTCGGACAGAGCCCTTCTGGTTGTTCGTGGAATACGAAGCACGACGATTCTTCTTGGACTTGAAGCGCGGCTTGCCGAAATGCTGGCTGTCATTCCAAAAGTGGCTGTAGGCCTTATTGAGGTTCATTTGGGCATTGGCAAGGGCTAAACTATCTACTTCCTTTAGCCAAGGAAATTCTTCCTTGTACTGCGCAGGCGTGTTATTCAGCTTTTGGCCGGTTTCCTTATAATAGTCAATGCGGTCACTCAGCATCTTGTTGTAGATGAATCGGACACAGCCAAAGGTCTTGGCAAATATCATTTTCTGTTCCGTTGTCGGATAGATTCTGTATCGGTATGCCTTATTCACTATCATCACCTGCCTTGACTTTCCAAATCCTTTCACTCTTACTACTGATTATACTGCAAATCAACTTGTGAAGCCATTAGTTTTCTGATGGCATCGAGCCCTCAGAAAAACCTGCAATTCATCTCACCGCCTAAAGAGGCGGGAGACTTCTTGCAGAATCAGGTTAATCCCAACAGGCAACAAGCGAAAGCATCTCGTACGATGGCCTTATGAAGCCTATGCTTTATAGCCTGTCATGAGGTCGACGATGTTTTCCAGGGGGTCGCCGGCCCGGTAGCGTTTGAGATTATCTGCGGCGATGCGGACGATGTAGTCGTGTGTCGCCTGGAGATGATAGCCGCCGGAGATGTGCGGCGTAATGTAGATGCCCGGCGTCTTCCACAAGGGGTCCGACGACGGCAGCGGTTCCGGGTCGGTGACATCCAGGGCAGCGCCGGCCAGATGGCCCTGGGCGACGGCTTCCTGCAAAGCGGCCTGGTCGACATTGGTGCCGCGGCCGACATTGACGAAATAAGCGCCTTTCTTCATGGCCGCAAAGCGCGCGGCGTCATAGATATGATACGTTTCCGGCGTATCGGGCAGGCACGAAGCGACGATATCCGCTTTCGCCAGGTATTCATTGAAATGGGCCATATCCCCCATTTCGTCGGCTTCCGGCGGTACGGCACCCTGACGGCGGCGCAAGCCGATGACGTGAGCCCCCATGGCCTTGACACGCTGGCCAAAATTGCGGCCGATATTGCCAAAACCGACGACGACGACCGTCGCGCCGTAGAGGGATGTGACCGGCCCTTCGTCGTGCCACAGGGCCTGATGCTGATTGTCATAGTAAAGATAGAGTTTCTTCATCATAGCCAGTGTCTGGGCCAGCATGTGTTCCGACAAGGCCAGGCCATAGGCACCGGTCGCATTGGTCAAGGTGACGCCGGCCGGCAGGATACCGGGCTTACAGTATTCGTTGGCACCGGCACTGTTGAGCTGGAGCCATTGCAGCTGCGAGGCCTTCTTCACCAGGTCAGGAGCGATATTGCCAATGATGACGTCCGCTTCATCCAGCGCCTTGCCGGCCTGGGTCCCATCACCGGGACAATAGCAAAAATCCGCTTCCGGAGCAGCTGTTTCCAGCCACTGTTTCTGTTTTGCATCGACATCCATGACAACTAAAATCTTCAAACGAATCACTCCCTATTGCTTTTTTTGTTTAGCGGCAATGCGTTTCACCGTTTCTAACGGGCATTGGGCAACGTGCGCAATGAATTCATAGGTCACGTCTTCCTTCAATAAGTTCCTGACAATCTGATCGACACTGCACCGTTCTCCGTCCGCATTGACGAATTGGCCCATTTTCCCCGCCTCCTCTGCCATTATAACACAATCGAGAGACCTGCATATATATTGCAACAAAAATCATCCTTCTTTCTTGAGGAGCCGCTGCCATCTATTTGCAAGACAAAAGATAGCAGCCGCCTATTTTTATTTCATTATAGCTTCTCAATAAAGAAAAAGATAGCACTCCATGATAGCTGTAACAGAACTGTGCAGGCCCGGCCATAATATGGCTGATACATGATTGTATCATCTGTACTGCAAGGTCACGGACTCTATATGGCTTAATTTTCTGAGCTGGCCTATATCATCAATTTGCGCATATAGGATTACATTGTCGACGCCTTTACCAAGGACCGTCTGCGTCCTAGCCGACGAAGAATAAGTCATCCATTGCCACATAGAAAAAGGCCGCATCGCCCTGGCTGGCGATGCGGCACGCTATGCCGAATCGGATTTAAAGATTTGAAATACTGCCTATAAAGATAGATGTGGTCTCAGTTCCTTTTTATGGCATCAAATAGATTTTGATGCCAATAAAAAGGCCGTTCCGATGATAAACAGGATAAGCGTTACAATAGCACGAGCTTTGCGGCTATCTGATACTTTCTGAACATCCAATGCGTCTCGAGTCGTCTTTACAGTCGGCCGCTCTTCCACGCTTTCCGAATGAACATGACTTATTTCCCCCACAATAAGGACAAAACGTAAAGTCATCCTGAATTTCCTTACCACACTTTCCGCAGAACATAGTAACACCTCGGTTCATCCCCACGCATGTGGGGCTAATTACTCGGCAAGTAAATCATAAGGTAAAGTATAACGGTTCATCCCCACGCATGTGGGGCTAATTCAGGGCAAAATGCAAAAGCATATTTACCTACGCGGTTCATCCCCACGCATGTGGGGCTAATAAGCTGCCTGCGCGGCAGGTAAATCATGAGAGCGGTTCATCCCCACGCATGTGGGGCTAATGTGTGCCAATAGTTTGGATTTCGCTGATGGGTCCGGTTCATCCCCACGCATGTGGGGCTAATGCTGTCCGTCATCCGGAACCAGGAAAAAATAATCGGTTCATCCCCACGCATGTGGGGCTAATGACCACAACCATTAAATGCGGTCGCTTTAATTTCGGTTCATCCCCACGCATGTGGGGCTAATACTTGAATAAAGCGTTGTTTTAAGCCATTTATATAAGAATCAATGCTCCTAAGTATTACCTAAAAATCCTACAATTACATTATAGCAGGGAAATGCGCAAAAGCCAAAATTCCATCACTGTGCTTTTTATAAATCATTACGTACTTCGATCAACTGTATTCCATCAAAATCAACAATTTGGCGTTTCGGTTCACCACACATTTTCATGGCAAATCCCTGTTCCGTATTCATGCTGTATAATAAAACAGCTCCCCGACGCTCAGAATCTTGATTCACTTTATCCCATAATTTTTCCCGCACCATAGCACTAATATTACCCACTAAGACTCCTGGTTTTACCTCCATCAACCAACGGGTTAATTCACCTCTAAGTTTTTCACTACCGTTATCAATAACCAAGACCACCATTTATTATTCCCCGCTTCCATAATTTTTGCCGCCGTCAATTTCATTGCCATCTTCGTCCCAAAGATTGCCTGTAGATAATGCTTCTATCTGTTCGTTCCCTTCTTCATGGAATAAAGAAGATAAATCACCAGCAATTCGTTTCATCAATCCTTGTCGATGAAAATATCCCCTGCAGATTCTACGAATTTGGGTCGAGTAATCATTGGGATACTTTTTTACTGCTTCAAAAGCGGCTGGAATCGTCATATCTGCTTTATATAAATCGGCAATGTCATATACAAAGGATAATGCTTTCCCCGTATGAATGAACCCTAGTGCCGTAGAATACCCTAAAGAAATAATGGCGGCTTGACAAATACTATAAAGTATAGCGTTAGCTTCGGATAAAGCTTTATTTATATCATCACTATCATCCCAGTTAGTATTTTTATATTTTCTAGCTTTCCAAGTAATTCCGTTTTGTTTTGCTGCCTGCTGATAAGCTTTTCGCATCCTGACACCTTCTATGCCTCGTATTTGTTGTAAGGTCAATCCATCACACTTAATTTTAGGAAAGCGGATTTCATACATTTTTCGCACTACTTGCATATGTAATTTTTCATCCATACAATATTGGGCCTGAATGAGAATATTCTTGGCACTCCGCGTTTCACCTTGGCCAGCAGCATAGAATTTAGCTCCTCGTTCGCCACACCAGACAACCATACATCCGTTATCCGCTAATGCCCGAATCGCTGCATGAGTCATAGTAGTGCCTGGGCCAATCATAAGACAAGTAACCGCAGAAACAGGGACCGGCACTTGTCCTGACTCTTGAATCATAACGATAGCAGAATCCTGTTGTTCAATAATCGCGTGTTCAATATATAAGAAACTAACGCTATCACGTAACTTAGGTAATTCATGCAAATCTTTCATGACTCCATCTCCTATCAATTCATCCCCACATAAGTGGGGGCAACGTGTCTTTTTATTTTAATAATAAAAATCCCATTCCGTATGATTTTCCAGCTCCAATTCCGTTTTTCCAACCTTCAAGAAAGTGAAATACATCTGTAATTTTTAAAGTACCCATCATACGGGTCGGATAATATTGAAAGGTACCACCCTTAGCTTTTCGATGATTTCCACGGATAGGCATTGCTGGATATTCGGTAGCCTGCAATATTTGATACCCATTTTGTTCTCCTTTCCGCTGATGCCATGCCAATCGTTCGTCCATTGTTTTCAATGCACGACGTTGACTATTTTTCTGTTCTTCACTTCCCACTTTTTTAAATGGTTCTGTCAATAAATCAAACTGATAGACTTGTCCAACAATAAACCGTTTTTCAAAAATTTCCATATTGCGTGACACAAGAACGGATAAGGCTTCATTGCACTTTTTAACAGGATAGCGATTCGATAAAATGTAAACGGTTGCTGTTTTCAAATTGACTCGATAAAGTATCTGTCCTTCCTGTCGTGTACATTGATATAAATCTTGTATTCTTTCATGCATCAACTGATAATCCCAAAGACATCTCCTGCCAATCGCAACATCAATGGATATCGCAGCCTTACTGAGATACATCCGTTTTCCTCCCTTCCTTTAAACCATTAATTGTCTTACGTATCACTTCCCGGCTGAAAAAGCTGCGGGATTCCCTTCCCCTTGCATCATTGCGGAAATAACAACTACCTTGTAGATGCCCTGCCGCATTTTTTTCGATTTCAGCCGTAATAATGTCGGAGGAACGCTCTGCTAATGGCAACGAGTACAAGGCTTCCTCTATACTTTGATAACAATCATAAATCTGGTCATAAACAGGCCGTGATGGGATACAGGCTTTACGCCCCAAATAGATTGGCCATTTGGGGTGTTTCAACGCTTCATAAATTTGTTCAAGTTTTTCTCGTTCTCCTTCTAGAACTACTGTAAAATATGCATCTTGCAAATAATTCCGATGACTTATTAAAGTGCTGAATTTTCCCTTTAGCCCTCGATGTTTTCCTTGAGCATTTAATAATTGCTTAGATTGGATTGTATGGAAGTCAGTTAATAAAATGCCTCTTCGATCCGCCCGGACTCCGATAGACAATGCTTGACTTAATGCAAACAAATCAGGGGTATTCCGCTGCCAGCCCAAAGCACATCCCAGCAGTCCTATAATACCAGATTTTGTAGGAAACTCCCAAGTATCCCGATAATCCCATTTACCAGCCTCACCCCAGCTCTGTAACACGCCTTCTAAGCGTAATACCAGTAAGGATTTCATCTATACCGCCTCCTTACGGCTTTAAAAGGTCTTGTACTCCATTCAAGAGCTCTACAAAGTTTTTGCAGTTTTCTGTATTCGGAATATCCAAATCCATAATCTGTCCCAAAGTAAACCAAAATCGCTTTTCTACAGGAACATTATATGCCTCACTGATTTTTCGAATATGATTAGCCAGTGCCGCAATGCTTCGAGAAATCAAATCTTCATCATGTGTAGGATATACTGGCTTAACAAAGGCATTAGCATAACTTACAGGAACGGGATAGTCTTTACATTCTATACAGATAGCGGAAGGCAATATATGGCCTGCAAAAGAATTCTGTTTCCCGCCAGGGTTCGTATAAACCATGGCTTGTAACAGTACAGGAATCGCAGCTTGTATGAGTTCATCATTTTTTTCTGCATACTTCAGATTTTCTCTCAATTTATCAACATCTAACGATGCATACAAATAATAGCAAGATGAATTATAGTCAACATCTCCCATCATCCCGGATCCTAATTCGCTGTCGCCTAAACAATCGTCCATAGCTGTAAAAAAATCCGTTTCCATAGCAACTTTATTTACCGAAAAAGCATGGGCTACCTGCATCGCTGCTTCGACATCGGCAAATGCGTTGGACGTAACCATACGTCCAAATAAAGCAATATCCAAGGAAATTGGCCTGTCTAAAGCATTTTTTTCCAACAAATCTTCTATTTCTTTCGCTTTCATTTTTTCAAATTTTTTAGGACTGCCACACTCCTGGATTTCTTCTTGAACAGCTTGTGCTACTCGTTCGATATCTGCTGGAGAATACAAAATAATTTGGTTCGTTATTCCAGAATTTGTTTCTTTACTGTTTTTATTGCCTATCCCACTCAGTTTCTTTTGAATCAATGGTAAATAACTATCTTCAACGACACCTTTCAACTTCTGGCAAATTAGTTCTGGTAGTTTGCGGGTCCGGATTCCTAAGTGATTTTTTAATTCATGCTGCATCAATGGAGATGTACGCCAGCTTCGTTTCAAACACTGGCTCGAAATACGACTGCGTTGGATACCACCAAACAAGCAACTCTTAGGAGTCCCAGTATCATCGCGATTCAAATTCGTAGACGGATAATTTTTCAACATATGGATTTCAAGTAACATAGTATAACCCTCCTCATTAATCATTAGATGCTAAAAACTCACGTATCCAATTTTTTTGAACGATTCGGCTATCAGAATCCCAGCGAAACAAATCATGAAGAAGCAGCTTACAATCTATAACAGCCCCCTGGGATTTGCAAAATTTTACCAACCGAAATAGTTTTAATGCTAAATAACCATCTGTGTCCCATGACGTATCTAGCGCTAAAAGCATCCGCTTCTGAAAAGTATCCCGCGTATTATCTTTTAAGGTGCTTCCAAATTCAGGAATTCCTTGTGTTTTAAGCGACTCATCAGCCTTCCATAAGCACTGCAAACAAGCAGCTAAAAAGGCTTTATCATCTATGATTGCGGTATTCCCCTTTCCGTCCCATTTTGTTTGTTTAGCTTGGTAAAAAGCCATCATGGTTTCTGCATCTACGTCAACAAATCGTTTGCCGGCAGCTCTCCGCAGGATAGCAGCATATCCTGTATTATTGGCTGCAAAAATTTTTACTCTGTCCAATACCCCATCATAATGATGAACTAGGGATACATATTCTTCCTTGGTCATTTCGCCTCACTCCATTTCGCATTTTTCTTCAACTCACCATAAAAACTTTTTTTCCCTGCTTCTTTCTTGAATAGTTGTTCTGACGTTCGGCAAAAGGCATTGCCAAAGTCATCATAAAGCTGTCCTGCTATATGTCTTAGGGTTAAACTCCATTTTTTCAAATTACGGCAACATTCATCACCATTTTCAGCAATAGCCAGCGAATCGCTTAATTTATAAAAAGGTGCTTCACAAAGAGCATAAAAACGGCAAATATATGAAGAAATCCCAGGTGCATCCTCTATCATATCTTGTAATCCGTTAGACAACACCTCCGCATCTAATTGTGCTTGTTCGACAGCATGGCAAATAAGCTGACTTTTGCAGTAATCTTTGGCAATCCGGACATCTAGCTGCAGCGATTCCTGACGAAGATACTCATAAGAAGCTTGATTGGTAACGGCACCAAAGGTCATAATCTGAATCTTTTTATCCGGGTATTCTTCTAATATGTCGACAAGCTGCTGTAAAATGATTGGGGCTAGCGAAAAGTCTGCCATTAAAGTGCCGATGTGTCTCCAAGCTTCTGTATCCAAACTGGGTTTTAGCGACGAGCGGTTTCCCTTTTTATCCCGTTCATATAATACATAAGGATCATGCCAACTCTCATATCCTTCAAAGTTAAGGCCAGCTTGATAATAAACCTGGCAGACTTTTCTCTTTTCTTCCTGCAATAAGATTCTACGACTTGGGAAAAACATACCATACCAAAAAGAAGTTTGTGTCACTACTTTTTTAGGAATAATTCTTTTCTCACTACGCCATAACGTTTTTTCTGCATCTTCAGCTAAATCATCATCATGCAACGGTGTCATGGACAAAACAAGTGTCTCAAATAAATTTTTCCCTTGGGGAACAAAGAATACAGGCGGTGCCCCATAGACCCCAGACGGTCCCTGTAAGCCAGAAGTGCAAAAAATTAAATTAGTCAATAGTTCAATAAATGCTTTATCCGGGTTCATGACACTTTCATTTTCAAACTGATGAACAAAATGAACGGGGTTATTACCACTGGGAAGGGTATAATCTAAAACTGCTACCGATTTTAGATGCACCTTGGTATCATAAGCTGCATCATAGGGCGCCTGCATAAATGGATGCTTCACATCAAATAAATCAAAAGACACACCCTCATTTTGACATAAAGTAAAATAGGCTTGTATTATTTCATCATCAAAATTTTGATTCTCTAACAAATCAAGAATATCTTCTATCGTTTCTGGACGATAAGCATCCATAATCATCAATACCAAAAAACGATGCACGCTAAAGGCTTCCATAGGGTTCAACCCATCAAATTTTTCAATATCTGGGGCTTGTGAAAAAGCCTCTGCTAAACTAATATTTTGATGACTTCCGTCCCGCATCAGCACAGGAAGCCATGGCTCGTAACGAATATCATAGTCCATCTGATTTTCCTCCTATCCGGAATCCCAATTGATTATCTAAGATGAACTGACTGCCATCTTCAAATTCACAGATACCATCCTCTATGGGATAAATTTTAACACCATATAGCAATCCCTTTCCTTCTATCGGTTCATCCCCATTTTTACATTTCAATCTTTCCTGTTTCTTTATCATCCGTTTCGATACAGATACGCTATACAATAAGATAATTTGTGCTGTTTTTTTACTAATCCAATCCATCTTTTTAATCCTATGGAATAAGCCAGGAGAAACAAATGCCAAACGACAGCTTTCTTCCCCTAATCTGGTTTTTCCTACAACAAAAGCGTCCTCATCATCAAACAGCTCGTTTCCATTATGGGAAAGCCAGAAATTCTTTATATTAGGATTAGGAAGCGCCACACCTTTAGCCGATGATTTATTAAGTTCTTCTTCTAATTTATAGTCTGCCCATTGCATCAAATTTTCTGAAGTTACGTCACGGTCACTGTATACTGCATCAACGAATACGGGAATATCTTCGGGAATATGCAATACATCTCTCTGTTCCAGCCATTGCATCGTTTTTTCTAAAAGCACAGGTGGATAAACTTTCCCAGTACTCCCGAAATCCGAATTATGGGAAACAAATACAGTGACGGATGGCTGGGAAATACAAGATGGGCGCTTTGTTTCTTCATGACGCCATACACGACCAATGCGCTGGAATAATAAATCAATAGGACAGATATCTGTAAATAAATAATCAAAATCTACATCCAAAGATTGCTCGACTACTTGTGTTGCAATAACCAGTAATTTTTCAGGTCGTTGTGATGGATTGGAACTTAATTTTTTTAAACACGCTGTTTCTAACTCATTTCTCCTTTTAGCATGAAAACGAGCATGAAACAAAAGCACTGGCAATTCTCCATCTATCGTCTTCACAGCCTGATACAAATTTTGAGCTTCTTTCACGGTATTACAAAGTAGGCAATAACAACCATTCGTGTGATTTATCTGTTGTACGACCTGAGCAGCGATAGCAGCTGTATCATTTAATATCGGCATCAACGCTATAGAAACATCCATCTTTTGGTGGCTGCCATTTACTGGGAATTGCTGTGTTTTCTCATTCTCATAAAAAGCAGTAATGCAAGGATAAGATTTATTATCCAGGAATGTCGCTTGTGAATCATAAATTTTGGCATAATCTGCTTTTTTCTCAGCCGGTAATGTTGCAGATAACATAACAACAGGAATTTGCAAGGCACGGCACCAATTCAACAAAGTACCAATGATTTCACTCATATAAGCATCATACGAATGCAGCTCATCAATAATAAGGATTTTATCTGTCAGTCCGGCTAATCGCAATACACCATATTTTATCCGCAAAGCTGCCATCATAACTTGATCTACGGTTCCTACTGCAAAAGGTGCAATCAGACCTAGCCGCATGGGCTCCGTCCAAAGTGCAGCTTGAGAGGCTTCTTCGCCATGATAGGTCATATTTTTATCATTGACTAACCAGGCCATAGAATGCATCAATTTTGCTCGTGATAACTTAAGCCGCATTAGCATGTCGTTAACTCGTTCATACATTTGATTCGATGTGGCTGCCGTCGGTAAGGCGACATAAAAGCCCTCTTTTTTCCACAGCCCCGCTAATTGAAAAGCAGCATACAAAGCAGCTTCTGTCTTTCCTTCTCCCATCGGCGCTTCCAAAATCAGAGCCAATGGTTTACGAGGTTGTTGGAAAATCTTTTCTATTTCCTGCTGTAACGGTCTCATCCCATTCCGTGGAATCAAAGGCCATAAGTCCGTAAATAGGCGAATATTATCAAGACGTTTTTGATGCAGTAAATAATTTGCCTGTAAAAACCTTTCTGTCCGAGTAACTGTTTCCTGCCGAATCTTTTCTACTGCCGTAAAAGGTAATGCATCTGCAAACACATCCCCCGAAGCAATCCAATCCGATGCAACGACAATGCCCAACAACGTCATGCAAAAGGCATCCATATTTTTAGGTATAAAAGAAGCAGGTGGTTGGAATATATGCCAAAGTTCATCTTCTGTTTGCTCTTGTAAAATACTCCAAACATCTTGACTGCCTCCAGGTTTAGGCCCAGCATCCCCTCTTTTACCTTGATGATGATTTTCAATGATATAGCTCAGATTACGCCATACTGAACGATTGGTAAACCGATTCTTTTCTTTCCAAATCCGCCGCAAACAAGCAGCTCCATATTTTTCATGACGAAATGGAAGATTTATTTTATAATTCAAATCATGCTGATCTAAAAAAATCTTTGCCGGTTCATAAGCCCCACTGCCCACAAAGAGGGGATTTATTTTTCCTTGGTCGTGGTTAGATGCTAAATATCCTGTCAGACTCATTATTTCATCAGATGATAACCCGGTTTGATACATCAGTTCTGTTTTCAGTGGGGCAAAACAGCCTTCTGAAATTAAGGTTTGTGCAATAAATCCAGTCTCTAAAAGATGTTCTCGTAACGACTTAAAAGGCTTGCTCTTTGCCCAAATAAAAGGTTTTAATTGTGAGATTAAATCACTATCCACAGGTAACACCTTCAATCAGATTAAAGCCACTAATACAATTATTCTATCCCCACAACAGTGGGGCAATCTGGAAAATTCCAGAAATAATAAAATTTTAAAAATAACCTATAAATAAGGTTCATCCCCACATATATGTAGGGCGATTAAAATAACCTATAAATACTTTATTTATATTATAACATCAATTAACAATCGGTCAATCAGTACATGGTTATCATGAAAAACTATCATAGAATTCAATCAACTAATGCCAATTATCAAACATCATTGCTTACCCAATCCCCACACATGTGGGGTTAATGTATTAAAGCCGCTATCGACGCTAAGACGGTAGACGGTTCATCCCCACACATGTGGGGTTAATGTTATCGGCTAGGAACTGCTGGTCGACCTTGTCCGGTTCATCCCCACACATGTGAGGTTAATGCCCAACGTTTTGCCTAAGCCGCTTTTACCACCGGTTCATCCCCACACATGTGGGGTTAATGATTTTCGAGGTATCCGCACCGAGCATGGTAGCGGTTCATCCCCACACATGTGGGGTTAATGATTTCTGATGGCTCGTCCAGCGTCTCCAGTTCCGGTTCATCCCCACACATGTGGGGTTAATGAAATTGCGCATATCCCTGACCCGGTCTTCCTGCGGTTCATCCCCACACATGTGGGGTTAATCTCTAAAATCTCTCCCATCATATTGTGGCAAACGGTTCATCCCCACACATGTGGGGTTAATTCATTTGCTCGTTAAGCCGCTGCTGGCTGCTGTTCGGTTCATCCCCACACATGTGGGGTTAATGTCAACCTCACGGTATTGACGAGTCCTTTAGTCGCGGTTCATCCCCACACATGTGGGGTTAATGTATCTTACAGTTCTGGAGCTGGTCGTCCATCTCGGTTCATCCCCACACATGTGGGGTTAATGCTCGCACAATGGCGGCTTTTTGTAAACAGATACGGTTCATCCCCACACATGTGGGGTTAATAGTTTAAATATAGCCGCGGTGGCGTTGGGCGCCGCGGTTCATCCCCACACATGTGGGGTTAATTGCTTGCACTCTATGACAGGTATATCAACTATCGGTTCATTCCCACACATGTGGGGTTAATATGGCTCAACCATGCCATTCGTCGAGTGTCCTCGGTTCATCCCCACACATGTGGGGTTAATACTGGGACCCGGTCAAAGACCTCATCAAGTATCGGTTCATCCCCACACATGTGGGGTTAATACGTCCCGTCTGCCGCATAAAACGTTTTTCCGCGGTTCATCCCCACACATGTGGGGTTAATGAGTTTTCGGCGTCTTTTTGTTTATTCATCTGCGGTTCATCCCCACACATGTGGGGTTAATGAAATTACGGAAGTTTATCAACTTCTTACAAAACGGTTCATCCCCACACATGTGGGGTTAATTGGCGCATTTTCACATAGCTGAGTACCTGCGCCGGTTCATCCCCACACATGTGGGGTTAATTAAGCCATTTTCTTAAAAATCCATACCGCTAAGTATCACTCAAAAAAACCTTTGTCTGCATTATAACACAGAGAACATTCAAAATCTATGTATTCACAATGCCACAGGCCATGTATTTTTATATGTCTGTAGGACCGCTACATAGGGCATCCCGCGTAAATCTCGTACATAGCCGGAATTTATGACGAATGACACTCGGTCGTAATCAAATCATAAGCCTGTCGCGGCGGAACGCCGCATCTGAATCCGCGGCAGCCTGCGAACGGCGGCCTGCGTCCTTTAATCATTTATGTTCCACTTTATGAAATGTCAGTCCTGTTCATTTCCCTTCTGCCGCCAATAGGCCGCTTCGACGGTATCCTTCTCCACGCCTTCCCCTTTTTCCAGGGCACGGGCATAATTCTTCATGCCCTCTTTATAGCCAGACGCAGCCGACTGGGCGAACCAATAGACGGCCTGGTACAGGTCCTGGCGGACGCCGTGGCCGTCGCGATAGAGGACGCCCAGGTTGTTCTGGGCCGGTCCGTCACCAGCCATGGCAGCTTCGTAATACCAGTGTGCCGCCAGTTCCCAGTCCTGCGGGACGCCGCGCCCTGTCTCATAGAGGTATCCCAGGTTGTTCTGGGCAATGGTCTGGCCCTTCCCGGCGGCCTGGGCATACCAATAGGCGGCCTGGTCGTAATCCCGCTTGCCGGCATAGCCGAACTGGTACATGATGGCCGTATTGCACTGGCCGTCGGCATCGTCGTGCCGCGCCGCCCGGCCGTACCAGTGCAGGGCCTGGGCATAGTCCTGGGGCAGGCCGCAGCCCGTTTCGTAGAGATGGCCCAGATTGTTCTCGGCTGCGCCGTAGCCTTGATTGGCGGCCCGGCGGTACCAGTACACGGCCTGTTCCAAGTCAATCTCTATCCCCAGACCGTGTTCATACTGATAGGCCAGGTTGTACTGACTGGCGGTGTGGCCCTTCTGGGCGGCCCGGTGATACCAATAGATAGCTTTCCTATATAAAACATCTTTATCTTCTATATCCGCATCGAAAGCTTCAAAAAAATAGTCATCGCCCATGTCACACTGCGCTTGAGCATCGCCTTCAAAAGCTTTCCGTTCTTTTTCATCCATATATCCGTCTCCTTTCTGACAAAATAAGTGTAGCTAAAGGTTCCTTCCTTTGTCAAATATTTTTCTTATTTTTCTTTTTGTCCTATTGACTTTTTGACTTTTGACGATATAATAATACTAGAGCTTGAGGAAAGCTCCTAAGAATGATTACTTCCACCATAAGTAAGGAGGTCTTAATTATGGGAAACGAAAAATATACGCAAAAGGTCATCGAAGCCTTCCAGTCTGCCCAGCAGATTGCAGCGCTCCATTATAACCAGGAACTCTCATCGGTCCATATGCTCATGGGCTTGACGAAAGAACCGGAAGGCCTGCTCAATACGATTTTCTCGGAATGTCACACTGACGTCCCCATGCTCCAGGCCCGCTTGGAACAGTTATTGAAGAAAATCCCGTCTGTCAAAGGCTCCAGCCAGTTGTCCATGTCGACGGAAATGGTCCGTGTCATCGGCAAGGCTCAGCAGTTGGCCGACTCCATGCACGATGAATATATCAGCACGGAACATATCCTCATGGGCATCGTCAGCGAAAGCGACGACGAAGTCCAGCAGTTGTGCCGTGAATTTGGCTTGACCCAGGACAAGATCATGAGTACCATCAAAGCCAACCGCAAGGCTAACGTCAACAGTGATAACCCGGAAGAAAACTACAAGGCCCTGGAAAAATACGGCCGCGACTTGACCGCTGCTGCCCGCCAGAATAAATTGGACCCGGTCATCGGCCGTGACGACGAAATCCGCCGCACTATCGAAATTCTCTCGCGCCGCCGTAAGAACAACCCGGTCCTCATCGGTGAACCTGGTGTCGGCAAGACGGCTATCGTCGAAGGCCTGGCCCGCCGTATCGTCAGCGGTGACGTCCCGGAATCGCTGAAGAACAAGACCCTCTACTCCCTCGATATGGGTTCCCTCATCGCCGGTGCCAAATACCGTGGCGAATTTGAAGAACGACTCAAATCGGTCCTCAATGAAATCGCCAAATCGGACGGCCAGATTCTCCTCTTCATCGATGAAATCCACACTGTCGTCGGTGCCGGCGCCTCTGAAGGCTCCATGGATGCCGGCAACATCCTGAAACCGATGCTGGCCCGCGGTGACCTGCGCTGCATCGGCGCTACGACGCTCAATGAATACCAGAAATACATCGAAAAAGATGCCGCTTTGGAACGTCGTTTCCAGCCGGTCATGGTCGATCAGCCTTCTGTTGAAGACACGATCACCATTCTCCGTGGTCTGAAAGAACGCTACGAAGTCCATCACGGCGTCCGCATCCGTGATAAAGCCCTGGTCGCTGCCGCCGTCTTGTCGGACCGCTACATTTCCGACCGTTTCCTGCCCGATAAGGCCATCGACCTCGTCGACGAAGCTGCCGCCAAACTGCGTACGGAAATCGAATCCATGCCGACGCCGATTGACGAACTGCGCCATAAGATCATGCAGCTGGAAATCGAAGAACAGTCCTTGAACAAAGAAACGGACGACGCTTCCAAAGAACGCCTGGCCAAGATCACGGAAACGAAGAACGAACTGAAAGAAAAAGAAAGCAAGCTCAAAGCCCAGTGGGATAAAGAAAAACAGTCCATTCTGCGCACCCAGGGCCTGAAGAAAGAAATCGACGCCGTCAAAGGCGAAATGTCCAAGGCCGAACGCAACTACGATCTGGCCAAGGCTTCGGAATTGAAGTACGGCAAACTGCCGGAACTGCAGAAACAGTTGAAGGAACAGGAAGCCTACCTGGCTGAACACCAGGATTCGCAGCTCCTCAAAGAAGAAGTCGGCGAAGAAGATATTGCCCAGGTCGTCAGCCGCTGGACGGGTATCCCGGTCACCAAGATGATGACAGGCGAACGGGAAAAACTCCTGCACCTCGACGAAACGCTGCATAAACGGGTCGTCGGCCAGGACGATGCTGTCCGCGTCGTCAGCGATGCTATCATCCGCGCCCGTGCCGGTATCAAGGATCCGAACCGTCCGATTGGTTCCTTCATCTTCCTCGGCCCGACCGGTGTCGGCAAGACCGAACTGGCCAAGACCCTGGCTGAAGCCCTCTTCGATGATGAACGCAACATCATCCGTATCGATATGTCGGAATACATGGAAAAACATACCGTATCCCGCCTGATTGGGGCTCCTCCGGGATATGTCGGCTATGATGAAGGGGGCCAGCTCACTGAAGCCGTCCGCCGTCGTCCGTACAGCGTCATCCTCCTCGACGAAATCGAAAAGGCCCATCCGGACATCTTCAACGTCCTCTTGCAGATCCTCGATGATGGCCGCCTGACCGATGGCAAAGGCCGTGTGGTCAACTTCAAGAACACCATCATCATCATGACCAGTAACCTCGGCTCCCACGAAATCCTCGAATCAAAGGATTACGACGAAGCCAACAAGAAAGTCCGTGAACTGCTCAAACAGTACTTCCGTCCGGAATTCCTCAACCGTGTCGACGACATCGTCGTCTTCAAAGCGCTCCAGAAAGACCAGGTACGCAATATCGCCGCTATCCTCCTGGAACGCCTGGGCAAACGTCTGGAAAAACAGGTCAAGATCCACCTCACCTGGACCGACGAAGCCCTGCAGGAATTGGCCGACAAAGGCTTCGACCCGCAGTTCGGTGCCCGTCCGCTGCGCCGCCTGATCACGCATACCGTCGAAACGGCCCTGAGCCGCGACATCATCGCCGGTACTATCCGCGAAGGCGATACAGTCACCATCGGCTACGACGGCAATGGCTTCACCTTCACGCCCATGCGTGCCCATGCCGCGTGAGTGTGGCGAGCTGTTAGCCGTTAGATGTTAGCTGTTAGTATGTGGAAAACGCTGTCAGACACTAACCCCTAGCTGCTAGGCCCTAACCCCTGGCAGTTGGCGGTCAGCGGCTAGCAGTCAGCTGTCAGCAGTGAGTGGCTGGCGGCTGGCGCATAAAGGACCCGTTCCTGATGCAAAAAAACATCGGGAACGGGTCTTTTTTTCTGTTTACATTGGCCCGAAAACAGTATATAATAAGCTGTAACTAAGTAACGGGTGGAGATTTATGAATAACACATTAGGAAAACATGTACTAATCGATTTTTATAACTGCAAGGCTTCCTTTTCGGAGGCCGAAGATTTGCAGCCCTTGGTAGAGCGCGCGTTCGACCTCGTCGGCGCCCCTGTCGAAGGGATTACATTCTTCCATATCGACGACGAACTGACGTGTATTGCCGTTTCCGGCAACGCACATATTTGTATTCACGCCTATCCTCCCCTGTCCTACGTGGCAGTGGACATCTACAGTTTTAATATCGACCTCAAGACGAGCCAGATCATGAGCACCCTGAAGGTAAACCTCCGCTCAGACCGCATCAAAGCGACAAGTATCCGCCGCGGTGATTTTGGCTCTATCCGCGACATGCGCCCGAAACGCAAATCGAAGATCACGACGGCACGGCGCATGAAAAATACCGGCGCACGCATCAAGAAGACGAGTGTGAAGATGTTCAACATCCTCCGCCATCCGCAGAAGGTACGCCGGGCACATCGGACGACGAACAAGTAACACGTTTGCAGATGAAAGGGTTTGTTGGTCATGTATATGGTATCGTTAAAACAGGCTGCGGGCATTGCCCGGGAAGAAATGACGTCCCTCGACGCCATTACAGCGGAATTGCTCAATTTCATACAGTTGAAGAGTCAGCGCTTATATATGCATTCCCTGCAGGTTGCTAACTACAGCGTCAGCGTCGCCGCCAAACTGACGCTGCCCAAGAGTGAAATCGAACAAGTGAAATACGCAGCACTCCTCCATGACGTGGGCCTGCTCTTCGTGTCTAATACCCTGCTGGCCAAGATGCCCTACCTCAACCGCTCGGAAAAGGCGCAGTACAAGCGCCACGCCGCAGCCGGCGGCAACATGCTGGAAAACATCCCCTGCTGCCAGGACATCGTGCCTTACATCCGCTATCACCACGAACACTGGGACGGCTCGGGCTTTCCCAAACACCTGCGCGGTGCCAATATCCCCTTGGGGGCGCGCATCATCGCCGTCGCCGATTACTACGACATGATCATCAACCCGTCGGCAGAATTCTGGGCGAAAACCAAAAAACAGGCCGTCCGCGAACTCTTCAGCGCGTCGGGCCTGCTCTTTGATCCGGAAGTGGTCAAGGCTTTTATCGAAACATTAGGTTAATAACACATTGTAATCAAAAAAAAGCGCTGTCGCATGAAGACAGCGCTTTTTACGTTCATCGTAGGTCGTTCATCGTTCATCGAATTGAAGAACGCCGGCCGCCTGCGAACTGCGTTCATTTCCATCGCCTGTATGCGATATCGTAGGGGACGTCCTGAACAAGGCGTCCCGCTACGCGCTGAGGGCTTCCCGAAGCGTCGTCGTCAGCTTGAGTCTGTCGCGGCGGAACGCCGCATCTGAGTCCGAGGAAACAGCCAATCAACCTCTCAGTCAGCTTCGCTGACAGCTCCCCTATCAGGGGAGCCATTGCGGC
>ERZ791858.667-NODE-667-length-26142-cov-11.437536_pt1 | contig 26142 bp, 20 predicted proteins | sample MGYA00510284_ERZ791858 | MGnify/ENA primary metagenome ERZ791858 (study PRJEB30046, sample SAMN00792077) | human gut metagenome | study: EMG produced TPA metagenomics assembly of the A metagenome-wide association study of gut microbiota in type 2... | reverse complement strand
GCCGATGGCGATAGCGCCCGCAACGCCCGCAATGTTGCCCGTGCCCACCGTGCCTGCCAGCGCCGTGCAGACGGCCTGGAACGGCGTCATCGCACCGTCAGAGGCATCCTTTTTGCGGAACATACGCCCGATGGTGGTTTTGATCGCATACGGGAATTTGCGGATCTGCAAAAAGCCCGTCCGCACACTGAGCAGCAGCCCCACGCCGATGATGCACACCATCGCCGGGATGCCCCACACAAAGTTGTTGACCGCCTGATTGATGGTTGCAATTGCTTCAAGAACCATAAAATCCCATACCTCTTGCCTTTTGATTTTGCCGCAAAAAACAAAAGGCCTGCAATCCCGGCCTTCCTGCCGGTTTTACAAGCCTTTTGTCCGTTCATGACAAGTATGACTTATATCACTGCTATTGTAGTATAGCACGATACCGGGTGCTTTGCAATCCCCCGGGCGGAGTGCTGACGGCACAGTTTATATTGTCAGTGAAACTTTTTTGCGGTATACTACGAATTATAGGGCAATACCGCATAATTCTAAGTGCCGATACGGCGAGCGAGGTGCGGCAGCTGCCGGAGCGGTGCTTAAGCCGTAAGGCGGGAATTATGCGGTGTTGCCATAGATACATTTCTGCACAAGACGGACGCATCCACCGCGCCCGGGCCATGCTGCCGAAATTCTTTGGGGCGCAGGCCGAATAAAATTTGTTTTGTGTGAGGGTACTGCTATGAAAAAATTCCGCTTTTGCGCACTCTGTCTGATTTTGGCTGCCCTTCTTTCCGCCTGCGGCAGGCAAGCCGCACAGGATGTGCCCGGCGCAGCGGCGGTGCCGGAGGCTCCCACCGAAAGCACATCCACGCCTTCTCCCACCGCCCCGGCGGAAATCGGGAAGGAGTTTGACGACCTTTCCTTTTTAAATGAAGAACAGCGACAGGCGTACGAAGGTGCGTACAAGCTCAACTACACCCTGTACGGCCTGCCGGACAATCTGGTCGGGGTCGATGTCTCCCCGCGGTTCACACAGCAATCGGACAACGAGGGCGTTTTTGTGCTTACAGTGGGCAATTACGCGCTGTATGAAAACCCGTATACGGATTTCACGAACCTGATGCAGAGCGTTTTTACAACAGATTTTATCCGCCGACTGGGGCCGTTATACACCGAAAAATTCATTGATTTGGACGGGCACCTGGCGACCTCCTGCGATTCCGTGCTGGCATGCCCCATGCATGACGATCTCTCCCGCACCGTGATGGACAACTGCCCCGACACCTACCGTTTGGAATCCGTAACCGACGACACCGTTGTGTTTGCGCTGATCAGCCACTATGACCGGAACTGGGCAAGCTCTTTTGCGCCTGACGATATGGACGTGTACACCATCGAATACCCCATCCGCCTTGTGCGCACCGCGGATGGCTGGCGGGTAGATGAATTCCATTCCACCGATTTCGGATACGCCGAGGCGGTGCTGGAGCCGCCGCTGTCGGAGCAGGATTTGCAGGTTCCCGTGCCGGAGTTCCTGACCGCGGAGCAGCAGTTGGTTTATCAGCGAGCCTATAAGATGATGCTTGTCCGCGCGGGCACGTATCTCATCGATGACACGCAGTATTTCCCCTGTGAGAGCCCGGACGCAGGCCGCACGCAGACGGATACTATCACTGTAGACGGGTACGACTACACGCCCGCGCTGAACCGCTACCGGAATTGGGATATGTTTTACGCCGCGCTGCGGGATATTTTCACGAGGGATTTTCTTGATGATTCGTACCTTGCGTCGGACGGGTACTGCCTCTTCCGCCCAATCGATGGCCGCATGTACTATCTTCCCACCGAGCGCGGCTTTGCTGCCGGGTATAATCAGGTTACGACCACAATGACATTTACGAAATTGGAAGAAACCGACGAGAAAATTGTCATCCGGGTCACAGCGGTCTATGCCACAGACGATACCGGCAGCCAGACCTTCCGCCAGGCTGTGCAGGATGGACTTGTCTCGGACACAAGCACCTACACCATCACAATGGTGCGGGAGGTCGGCGGCTGGCGGTTTGCACAGTTTGAAGTGCCGTTTTAAACCTGCCTGCCCCTGCCGTCTCTACCCAATTTTCTATCAGGCAGGAGTTGATTTTCCTGTCCGCGTCCGCGTTTACCCTCAGTCCCGACAGCGCGGCCTGTACCATCGAAATGACTACCGACGAGTACCTTACAGCCACAGAACCGCGCCGGAGCAGGTCAAGGTGATGGATGCTCCAAAGATTCAGATTTCACAATTACTATCAGAAACAACAAAAGACTGTGACAACATTGTTATCACAGTCTTATGTCTGAGTGTTACAAAAGAGATATCTGCCACTCTAATAAACAAAAGCAGTACTTATACTGCAAATCATATAGCTCATCACTTGAAAGAAACGCAAAACGGAAAAATAACTTATAACAAAAAAGAGGCCTGCATCCAAGTCCAACTGGACTTCAGAATGCAGGCTCTTTTGTCATCACCTTTTATTTAGTTTTCCATCAGGCTGGATGGCCCTCTACTGCAAGAAATTCACTTAAAGATAGAAGCGGATAATTGACGTTCGGGCAATCTTTTGCTGGTCCGATTCCAGCCACCAGAAAGCCCCCATTGAGAGCAGCTTTCACACCTGCCTCTGCATCTTCAACGACAAGGCAATCACTTGGCTTCTGGTGCAGCTTTTCTGCCGCCAGCAAAAATACCTCCGGATCTGGTTTTGAATGTGAAATTTGATTTCCATCTACAATAACATCAAAGAACTTTCCAATCCCGAGTTTTTCTACAATAAGCGGTGTATTCTTACTTGAAGATCCGATAGCCAGCGGAATATGGACGGCATGTAGCTTTTCCAGCACTGCCCATGCACCATCTGCCAAATCCTTTGAAGTTATATCTTGTAGCAGTTCTCTGTAAATATTGTTTTTCTTTTCCGCAAGCAGAAATTTTTCCTGCTCGCTATAACAGACTGGCGAATTGCGCAGGATTAGTTTGAGACTCTCCATCCGCGAAACGCCTCGCAACTGGTTATTGACTTCTCTATTAAAAGGAATATGCAATTCATCAGCTATGGCTTTCCATGCCATATAGTGATATTCATCTGTATGGCACAGAACACCATCTAAATCGAAAATAATAGCGTTCATAGGCAAATCCTTTTGACTGCAAATAAACAGCCTCTTGCTGTGTGCTAAGGCCTCTTGCGGTCAGCAAAAATGGTGAATTTGAACGGTTTCTGCTCCAGTTCCTTCCACGCGGACCTTTTCGTTTTTCCACTCGCAGGTAAGAACCGACTTATTTGTGGTGAAAGTACTTTTGCCTGCCGCTCCAGCGACAAGCAGAATCAGTTTAGAATTAAGATTCTGAGAAACCGGCTTGCCAAGAGAATCCATGCCATCAGCATGCAGAGGAACTGCATAGCCGCCGCGGATAAAAACAGGGAATTTCATATCTGCCGTCGTAGAAATTGTCTGGCAGCCATGATAGCATTTTCCCGTAAAAAAGGCGTACCATTCGCCCTCCGGCAGATAGACTTCTCTTGCAGTTTGGTTTTCTTCCAACAGCGGTGCAACAAGGATAGCATCCCCCAGAAGGAATTCGTCCTCAACTTGGCGAGCGGCTTTGTCCCGCGGCCATTCGTACACAAGCGGACGCATCATTGGGACTTTCTCTGCAGCGCACCTGAATGCAATGGCCATCAAATAGGGCTGCAAATTCATTCTGAGCCAATGCCAAAAACGCATCTCTGTCACGAATTCAGGAGAATTATAGACTGCTGCCATATTCCACGGACTGCGTTCATTGTTTCCCTCGCCGCCTGGCATCAATTCTTTGAACTGACCGCCATCGGGTTCAGAATGCCATTGCATAATTGGCGTAAAACACGCCAGCATCGTTGCACGGCGATAGAGATCCAACGTCGGAAGCGGCCCTGCAAACCCGGCAAGATCAAATCCCCAGAACAGAATGCCGCTTAAAGCTGCACTAAGCCCTGCGGAAAGGACATGCCGCAGTTCATCATTTGTGGACTGCTGATCCCCGCCCCAATGGCACGGTGTTGTGTGCTGTCCCATATAGCCTGCACGGCTGAAAAGGACATGATTATTGCCCAAAAATTGGGTATATGCCTTCGTGTATTGCTGCGGATAGTAGTTGCGGCTTTCCTTGCCCGTACTGCCGTCATAAAAGGAAACTGCATCTGTGCAAACAAATTCGCCGCCATCGGTTTTGAATCCATCTACGCCCATGTCAAGCAGGTACTGTCTTTTCCCGAACCATGTTTTGCAAGTTTCAGGATTTGTAAAATCAGGGATCATCGAGCCGGGGAACCAATGTCCTTCCGGAATCTTATAGGGTGTCCCATCCAAGTTATGAATACACAGGGAACGTTTTACTGCATCCTCCCGATCCAAATCATTCTGATGATTTCTGATTTCATCATCGCCTTGCTGCTTATACACCGGGACCTGCCAAAGCACCAGATGAAGTCCTGCCTTATGCAGCTTTTTAATCATTTCTTGTGGGTTCGGCCAATAGGCGCTTTCCGAATAGTCAAAGTCACCTACTGCAAAAGGCGCTCCGTTCGGCTTTTCCTTATATTTGGCACCATTAAAAATGTAAAAGGTTGCTTCATCGCTCCATGCTTCAAGAACCAGCACGGTAGCCGGGAATTGATACTTCTTCAGAAGTTCAATCTGTTTTTCCGTTTCCTTTTGCGTGTTCCAATGGTTTGCAGAGATCCACGGCCCGAAGACCCAGTCAGGCGGAAGAATCGCAGGCCCGGACAAAGACATATACTCAGAAATCAGTTTTGCAGGCGTTCCTACGTTGAATATAAACTTACAATTGCCGGGCGCATGAACCGTTATGACGTTTTTCTGTGTGAAATCGAATATCAATGTGCCACCAGACAATGTACAGAAAGAGAACCCTGTATCCGTGAAAAAGAACGGCGAGGGACAATAGCTTTTATCCCCTTGATTACAGAACTTTTCTTCCACCTCGATTTTCACGATGCGGTCATTCTGGTTGAGTCCATTATACCGTTCACCCATTCCATAAACTGCTGAATACGCAAGACTCATGGTGAGCAGTTTTGTCTGTTCATTCCAGCATATAGAAGCCACCTGACCGTCTACTGGCATGTTCAGATTGGCATCGTTCTTATTAGGCTCCCACTCAATCATATGCTTTTATCCTTTCACGCCGCCAACCGTAAGGCCTTCTTTGAAATACTTCTGCGCAAAAATATAAACGATCAGAATCGGAATAATCGAAATCAGTGCGCCTGCCATTGTCAGGTTGTACTGATTCTTGTACTGGCCGGACAACGTGCTCAGCAGCAGTGGAAGCGTAAATTTGCTTCTTTCGCTCAGCAAAACCAACGGCAGTAGGTAATCATTCCACATGTCCATAAATGCAAGGATTGCCAGCGTTGCCATAGCGCTGCCGCTCATGGGCAGTATGATTTTGAAAAAAATGCGCCACATGCTCGCGCCATCAATAACAGCGGCTTCAATATAGGCATCGTTGATCGTCATCATTTTCTGCCGCATCATAAAAATGGCAAAGGCATTAAACAGCTGCAACAGCATAAACGCATTTAAGCTATTGGTAAGGTGCATATTCGTCATAATAATGAACAGCGGAATAAAAGTGATCTGCGACGGAATCATCAGCGCCGTAACATAAATGCCAAAGACCGCATTACGTCCCTTGAACGGAATTTTTGTCAGTGCAAATGCAGCCATCGCGGCACACAGAAGCCGCACTGCCGTGCAAAGAACAGACACGTAAAAGCTGTTGAAGATAGAGCCCACAAATTCCGGCATAGCAAAAAGTTTTTTGTATGCATCAAGTGTCGGTTCTTTTGGAATCCACTCCACGGGAATGCTCATAATAGCGCCGCGGCCTTTTAAGCTGGTGATAATCATCCAATAAAACGGGATGCAGACAATTATGGCCACCAACAATCCCAGTACATAAAATGCCACTTTTCCAATGATTCGTCTTTGTTTCAGCCCTGTCAAAGAAGATGTTTTAGCGTTAGTCATCGTAGTTCACCCACTTGTTCTGAAGTTTCATCTGAACCATTGTCAGAAGCAGCAAAATCGCAAACAGAATCCAGCTATATGCGGCAGCCGTACCCATTTCATAGTAACGGAAGCCGCACTTATAAATGCGTTCAACCATCACCATTGTCGAGCCAAGCGGGCCACCATCGGGGGTCATGATCATAATCTGCGTAAACAGCTGGAAGGAGTTAATCAAGCTGATAATCAAGACAAAGAAAAGCGTAGGAGTCAGCAATGGCAATGTAATTCTTGTAAACTGTTTGATTTTGCCGGCACCGTCGATTGCCGCCGCATCGTAGTATTCCTGATTGATTCCCTGAAGGCCAGACATCAACATAAGGCCAAAGTACCCCATATCCTTCCAGACCGAGGCAAGAACGATTGCGGGCATTGCCCACTTTGAGCTTTGAAGCCACGAGGGCCCCTCAATTCCGAACAAGGCCAGGATATTGTTAATAGCACCATACTCAGGACTAAGAACCCATTTCCAAATCAATGCGCCCGCAACCCATGAGGTGATAACCGGGATATAGTAAAGAACGCGGAAAATTCCAACACCCTTTACATGACTGTTCAAAATGAGCGCCACAATCATGGAGGCAATAAGCATCAAAGGAATGTAGAGGATCACAAATTCCAGCGTGTTTCCAATCACTTGATAAAATTCTTTTGATGTGAGAATTTCCTTATAGTTCTCGATCCCTACGTAGAATCGATCCATGAATCCGCTAAAATCACTGAACAATGTCAGTTCGCTCAATCCATCCCAACTGGTCAGGCTGACAAAAATTTGCATAATCATTGGGATGATACTGAACACAACAAAAACAGCCAAACTTGGAAGCAAAAATGGTAATGCTGTTTTCCAGCTTGCCAATCGGGAATTTTTCATATTCTATAAACCCTCCGATAAAAATACGGGGACAGGCTCCCGCCTGCCCCCGTCAAACTATTTACTTGGTCAAATCGATTTTCTGTTCGCACTCAGCCTGCATATCCTTCAGCGCCTGCTCCGGGGTGACAGTGCCGGCGGCCGCAGCGCTCAAATGCTGACCAACGATGTCCTGCAGCTCTGCATACTGGGTGATAACAGGAGGAGTCACAAGGTAATCAAGGCTCTTAAAGACCGCTTCGCGATTTGCCGGAGGAGTCTTTTCTTTGTACTGAGCGATGATATCCTCGTCCTGAACCGGAGGCAGCTCCCAGCCTGCGTCCAGGCGGATCTGCGTTGCTTCACGGTTGGAGGAAATGTAGGTGATGAACTTAACGGCTTCATCAGCAACCTGAGAATCTTTGGAAACGACGTAACCGTTGGAGAAGAAGTGCGTAGCCTTCTGAGTGTGACCAGGTTCAACAACGATATTCCAATCGAAGTCGCAATTGCTCGTATATTCGGGGAATGCCCAAATACCCGTCACAATCATGCCAAGGCGGCCAGACTCAAACAGGTCCCAGTCACCCATGCCTGCCATCTGCTCCTCGGTGGGCATAACATTGGTTTTCTGCTGCATATCAACCATGTACTGCAGCGTTTCAATGTTTTCCGGGATATCCATCGTGAACTCCGTAAAGTCATCATTGAAAAGGCTGCCGCCGTTCTGCTTAACGGTTTTATAGAACTCGTTGAAGGAAATGGGATGATAATAGCCGTAGATATTATCACCCAGCGCACGGATTTTCTCCGCCGCAGCCATTGCATCCTCCCACTTCCAGCCATCCGTGGGATAGTCGATGCCGGCCTGATCAAACAGATCCTTGTTGTAAATCAGCACAACATTCGAGAAGCTATCAGGAACACCATACTGCACGCCGTCAGCGCTGAACGCTTTCAGGGCCATATCGTTGTAGATAGAGGTGTCGATGCCGTCTTTGGTCAGGATGTCATCCAGCGGCATCAATGCGCCCTTCTTTGCGTAGGAAACGAAATTCTGGTAATCCAGTTCAAAAACATCGGGAGCCTGGCCGCCGGAAACCTTCGCCGTCATCTGCGTAAAGTAGTCGTCATAGCCATAGGTCTGCAGGTCGATGGTGACATTGGGGTTTTCTTTCATATAGTTGTCAACCATCTGCTGCAGATACTGCTCGTTGTCTCCGGACCCGGAGTACTGTGCAAACGTGATTGTCACAGGCTCATTAGAAGCCTCCGATGCTGCCGTGCTTTCCGTAGAAGCTGCATCAGAAGAGCTTGCCACGGTACTTGCAGACGAGGCTGCCGAACCGCAGGCACTGAGTGCAAGCATTGCGGCCATCGAGCATGCCATGTAAGAAATCGCCTTTTTCATTGTTTTTCCTCCTTGTATAAGTAGTGGAACACTTGATTTTTTGCTCTTCTTCGCTTACACTTATTATAGAAGAGCAATAAGACGCTCTTTGGATTTGGGCTGCACAGACTTTGGACGGTTGGTGCAGTCCTTTTTTATTCCTCCCCTCTCATATCTCGAACGGATTCCCGGCGAGAAAGGCTAACCGGAATAATAACCTCTCGCTTTGTCATATCCGCGTCTTGAATGTTATCTAAAAGCAGTTCAACTGCCTTTTCACCTTTTTGAGAGATTTCTTGGCGAACCGTCGTCAGCCCTGGTGTCAGGTATTTAGAAATCTCCAAATCGTCAAATCCAACGATAGAAATATCATTGGGAACCGAAACTCCCTGTTCGTAGAACCCCTTCATAGCTCCAATAGCTAAGATATCTGCGGTAGCAACTACTGCTGTGACATCCTTATTTTCATTGCACAGTTTACGTGCAAGCCCGATGCCACTATCGTAATCCACCTTACCTTCATAAACAAGCGTGGGATCATATGGGATTCCGGCTTCTTCCAGTGCCTGTTGGTAGCCGCAGAGTCTTTTCTTTATGACACCGTTTTCTTTGATCTGACCGCAGAAAAAAGCAATTTTTTTATGCCCATATCCAATCACATGATTGGTAGCCAGATAACTTCCATAGGCATCATCAATTCGTATGCTATGGTAATAATGATCGTTACAGTAGCTGTCAATCAATACAATGGGGATTTGTGTTTTCTTCATTTGACGGTAAAAGTCATCCGGGTACATACCGATAACAATAATTCCGTCAAGGTTTCTCTCTTTAGCCAAAGTCAAGTAGCTTTCATTTACATCCGTGGCTGAAATAATCACATGATAGCCATGCTGTCTTGCGTGATACTCAATGCTGCCAACGATTTCACTGTAAAAATCATTTTGCAGCATCAGTTTGCTGCCGGGCTCGGTCTGTGGAATGACAATTCCAATCAGCTTTGAATCTCTACTGGACAGGCTTCGCGCACTGAGATCGGGAACATAATTCAAATCCCGAATCGCATCATACACACGGGCCTTGGTCTGCTCGGAGATTGATTTCTTGTCATTCAAAACATAAGACACCGTAGCCGTACTGACTTGGGCACGCTCTGCCACATCTTTTAGTGTTGCGCGTCTTGCCATATCGACTCCACCAATCTTACGGATTTAGTTTAAGCGTTTAACTCGTTTCTCTGGCATTACAATACCACGTCGGCAGCAAAATGTCAACAGTTAATTAAATTAACCTGCTATTTATGAAAAAATATTGTTGACTATGCCGAACATTCCTGTTATATTGATGATAGCACAAAGGTTAATCGCTTAATCTTATTTGTATACTTATTTTGCTTTATAAGGGGATTCACTATGGACAAGTATCTGCCAACCGGCAATGATTTCGTTTCTTTGCCCCGCATCAACGAACGAACGGGCGGGATAGAGGACATAACATTCCTATATATGGCTGCAAAAGGGCTTATAGATATTCGCGGGAGCGAATCCACACCTTTGATTCAGCCTTATGTTCATTTAGATGGCGTCGGTTCCCTCTCTCCGGCTCATCTTGCGTGGACCCGGCTTGATGATTGGTTGCCCCAGTCTACTGCACAGCTTGGCAGCCTTGAACTCAAAACCCTTTACGTGCCTCCTATTGATGAACGCGGTTTCGCAATTCAGATGACGGTTCATAATACTTCTGAAAGCGCACAAGATGTTGTTATAGGGTTAAATGGATGCTGGGCCTCCTCTTGGCACTGTGTAAACGAGGACAAGCCGTTAAGTGGTAAAGCAACTTGTTTCCGCAGTGGCTGGAACAGCAGTTTGATTTTCGAATATCATGCAGGATTCCCGATGTTCTCCTTTGCCCCTATGGCCGATGCACAAACAGATTCTTCTTTTACCTGCTCCGATGATGGCAGTATTACCTACGATTTATCCCATCACTGTACAATCGCTGCCGATGGAACAGCCTCGGTCGTATTTTATTGGGGTCTCGGTTTCGAGGAAGTTGCTGCCGCAACAAGCGCCAAAGAGATGCTTCGGCAAACTTTCGATGTAGAACTTACAAAAACAAGAACTTGGCTTCAAGAGCGTCGTGTCACCTTTAATGGTGATGCAAAGCTCACACAACTCTACAATACGAATCTGTTCTTCTGTATGTTCTTCTCAACCGGCATTACACTTGACACCGAAGAGTTGGTGCTCGTTACCAGCAGAAGCCCCCGCTACTATGTAAGTGCCGCTTATTGGGATCGAGACAGTCTGCTTTGGGGTTTCCCGGCTATTTTGGACGCCGATCCCGAACGTGCCAAAGAAATGCTTTCCTATGTATTCGGCCGACAGCGCCGAAATTTTGGCATCCATTCACGATACATTGATGGCACTGTTTTGGAGCCTGGCTTTGAGCTGGACGAACTCGTTGCCCCTCTTCTGGCGCTTGAACGCTACATTAACAAAACCGACGACAAATCCATTTTGAATGATTCCGATATCGCTCAAGGCATAAGCCTCATTTTGAATCGCCTGCGGCAGCATGAAGCCGCATCTTGCAGATTGTATGACACTTTCCTGCAGCCAACAGACGATGAGCACGTTTACCCCTATATTACATACGATAATGTGCTTGTGTGGAAAGCACTTAAAGATTTGGCCCAGCTCACACCCCAGTATGCACATCTTGAAAAAACTGCCGATGAAATCAAAGAAGCTATTATGACGCATTGTGTCCAAAAGGATGCAGCGGGAAAGCCTTATTTCGGATGGTCTATTGATTTGAACGGCAGTCACGATGTTTACGACGAGCCGCCGGGAAGTCTACAGCTGCTTCCCTTGTTCGACTTTTGCAGTCCCAATGATGAGATATACCGCAATACCGTTGCAATGATTCGTTCACCGGAATACAAATACAGCTTTGCTAACAGTCCAATCAACGAAATCGGGTGTCCACACGCACCTCACCCCTGGATCTTAAGTTTAGCCAATAGCTTGCTGTGCGGGCGCGTAGAACATTGCCGCGCCATTTTAGAAAAAATCTCTATGGACAATGGCATCGCATGCGAAAGCGTTGATGAAGTGACTGGTTACTGCACCACCGGCGAGGCTTTCGCTACCTGCGCAGGATTCCTTTGCCATTCTATCCGTGAAGCATTACTATAAAAGAAAGAAGGATGCTTTTATGCGTCAAGACATAATTTTGAAGCCTTGGCAAATTGAGCTTACGACAAATAGCACAAATGACAGTTTTGAAGAAAGCACTTTTTTCACCGGGAACGGACGCATGGGCATCCGTGGATATCTCCCCTTCTGGCAGGAAAAGCGCACCTTTGAGACAGGTTTGTTCGTTGCCGGCATCTTCGGTGAAATCAAACCCGGCATCACCGATTTTGTGAACCTGCCTACCCCCGTCTGGGGAAATATCGAATGTGATGGACATCCTATTACACTTTCCTCTCCTGTATCCAGCACCCTAGACATGAAAACAGGCGTTCGCTCACAGTCTTTTTTAGCCAAAAGCGGTGAAACCACTCTAAATATTGAGCATCAGGTGTTCTGCAGTATGTCCGATCCCTCACTGCTCGTACAGCGGCTTTCCTTCTCCGCATCACGCACCTCCAATATCTCGGTACATGCAGGAATTCATACTGCCTGCTGCAACTGCCCTGTTCCGGATGATCAGGTAAAAGAAAATCACGAAACCATCAAACTTGCCGAGCCCACCCAGCATGACATGTGCAAGGATTCTGTTGATTGTACTTTCTCTATTTTAGGTACCGGCTTAATCGTAAGAGAACAGATGTTTTTCCATACTTCTTTTTCAGATTCTGAAGACTATATCTCCGATGACAGTCTTGGAAAGCAGTGGCATGGGGTTTTGCAAAGCGGTCAAAAGCTTGTTTTGGAGATCACCACACGCATCACCACAAGTCGAGATATCGACCCACTTATTGGGAGCAACGAAATTTCTGACACTTATGATGAACTGTTTGCAAAATCCTCTCTTGCATGGACCTCTCGATGGAGCGAGTCGGATATCGAAATTGATGGAGCACCCGATGATCAGTCCGCTGTGCGGTACAACATTTTCCAGCTTATCACCAGCTGTTCTGCCCGCGACAGCAGCGTAAGTATCGGCGCACGCGGATTAACGCACACACGGTATAAAGGATGCTATTTCTGGGACACGGATTTCTTTATGCTGTCTTTCTTCCTGTATACCCACCCCGAAGCCGCCAAGAGCTTAATGGAATATCGCGTAAGAACCCTTCCGCAGGCAAAAGAGAACGCCAAAAAGATGAACAATGCCGGCGCTCGTTATCCTTGGATGACATCGTTTGACGGCTCTGAACAATGTGAAAGCTGGGATATTGGTGCCAGTGAGTTGCACATTACCGCGGATATTCCATTCGCTATGCAGCAGTACCTTGATGCAACAGGCGATGAAAGCTTTTACCCGCAGGCCATGGAAGTCTACATCGAAACTGCTCGTTTCTGGCATAGCCGTTGCATCATTCATCCTGACGGCTCTGCCGACCTTATGTTCTGCAAGGGGCCTGATGAATATTGTGGCATTACCAATAATAACCTCTTTACCAATTGCATGGTAAAGTTTAATCTTGATTTGGCCATCAAGGCAGCGCTGAAGCTCAAGGAAACCGATCCCAATCGATATTCGAAGCTTTCCCTCAGCGATGAGGAAGTCCTTGCCTGGCATTCTCTGCGAGATAATCTAAAAGAATGTCGCGATCCGCAAACTGGCCGATATTTGCCGGATGAGACTTTTACTCGGCTAGAGCCCGTAGACATTAAAACGCTCAAAACCGATGACGGTGCCAGCTATCATCATGTTTGCTTTGACCGTCTGCAAAGGTATCAAGTTATCAAGCAGGCTGATACGCTGCTTCTGATGTCCCGGTTGCCTAAGAAGTTCACTCTCGAAGAGCGTCTGAACGCATGGGAAGATTTCGAGCCGTGCTGCTTGCACGATTCCACTCTGAGCTTCGCCAGTCATGCACTTTTTGCTGCGCAAAACGGCCTGCAGGAAGCTGCCGAAAAATACTTCAAAAAAGCGCTGTATCTCGACCTACACGAAATCATGAACAACACCGGAAAAGAAGGTCTTCATCTTGCCTGCTTGGGCGAAACGTGGTCGAGCATTTTCTTTGGCTTCTTGGGAGCGACCTTTGATGGAGATACGCCGGTCTTCTCCCCTGTCTTACCGTCTGGATGGAAGGCGCTACGAATGAATTTCTATTGGCGGGGAGAGTTCTATCGGCTTATGGTCTTTGAAGGACGTTATTCCATTTCGAGAATTTGACTTGCATTCCGTTTAATAATAATTCAAGGTCCTCCATATAATTATTTCAAATAATATGCCCTATAAGGCTCAAAATCGTCAGCTATTACGAGCCTTATAGGGCAATTTCTTTTTACCCTTTTATTTTCTTAATCAAATATCATCGTTAATTTATACGTTTCGAGGTTTAGTTTTATCATTATTTTTCTACTTTAATATCATTTGTATAGCCCCTCTTGTATATTCACAGAAAGCAAATCATGCGATGTATAAAAATAGCCCATCACACTTCAGGGATGCGACGGGCTTGAAACAACAAGGATGTTTTACTTTTTATGCATTTTTGAACAATTTTTTCTGCAAACCGTTCCATTAATAGGCTCCCATTACTTCATAGCTACATATATTAAAGCAGGAAGTCCTATATTTTCCACTATTTTTGTAGTAAAATCAAAGTTTTCTGTCATGAAATGCGAGTATTGGGCAAATCTGTTGCAAATTCAAACCATCCGTCTGCATAAAATCCATAGCATAGACAGAATGATATTTTGCCAGAGTGATTTGCACATTCTGTAGGCCATTTCCATGAAAAGACGGATTTTCTTTAGTTGTGACTGGGAGTCTATCCGATGATACATCTACCGGTAAGGTGCGATTACGGACAGCGTAGAACAGTTCATTATCATCCAAAACAACTTGTATCGGCGAATTTGTCGGTTACCTTATACGGTGTCTTATTGCCCCTGCATTTGTATGGTTTTCCGACATTCTTATTGGGTTGCCCGACAATCTTATTCAAGCTATTGCAGCCGTGTGGTTGGTTGTGATGTCCATTTTTGTTCCCGCCGCAATTGAGCGTATGATTGATGGGTTCTAATTTGACTTACTGCAATGCTTCAACAAAAATTCAAAATGCACACACCCACCGAACAAAAGGCCGGTGGGTGTGTGCATTTTATGGCATTATAGAGTATATACTTCCTTTACGGTAACTTCTTTGTCGATTGTCGTTCTATCAATATCGGCAGCGTGGTCTGCGATTGTACAAGATACTGCGGTGTCCGGATTCGCCGCAGAACAACTTTCGCAGCCTGCTCGCCCATATCATACATATCGAGGTTCACAACACTCAGTTGCGGTTCAATGATTTTAGAAAATGGAAAATCATCAAATGTGATAACAGCCATATCTTCCGGGATGCGTATTCCGGAAGCTTTCAGTTCATTTACACAGCCAAACGCAATATACTGGTTTGCGCAAATCACAGCGTTGGGCCGTATCGGCAGTTCCAGCAGGGCGCGTGCGGCAGTTGCGCCGCCTTCACAGGTGGGCGGTCCTTCCCGCAAATATCCTGCCGAGATTTTCTCGTTCAGAGTTGCAAGTGCGCCGCTCAGACGGTGCGCAGAAATTGTATCTTCCTTTGGGCCACCAATGAATGCGATCCTGTCGTATCCGTTGCGCCACAAATGCGTAACTGCGATTTGCCCGGCCACCGAGTTGTTGGTATCGATCCAGCAAAGCTGGTTGGAGAAATCCGGCGCACCTACAACAATGTAGGGCAGTTCCGTATGTGCCAGACAAAGCGCCACATCCTTTGACACGACTGATGCGTGCAGAATCACACCATCCACATAGGAGCCCTGCAGCAGTTCATCGAAATGCTGCCAAAGGTCAAGCGCCGTGCTGTGCTGCACAATTAGGCCATACCCTTTTTCGGAAAGCGCGTTCTCTACCCCGGCCATGATTTCAAACAGATGCGGGTTATCAAATCCTACGCCATGCTGCATTTCTGCCAAAAAGAGAATCGTTTTTGTTGCGCCGGTAGCAAAACTTTGTGCGCGGCGATTCGGCTGATACCCCAGTTCCTTGATGACCGCATTTACCCGGTCACAGGTTTCCTGCGATATAGAATATGACTTATGCAGCACCTTGCTGACGGTTGCCTTGGACACACCCGCAGCTTCGGCCACTTCCTGAATCGTCACGCTCACGTTTTACACCTCCTGTGTGAATACGGCAAACCCCATAGGGGCAAGGCTGTTGTTCTTTTCCTCGTATCCCTGCTGCCACAAAATCTTTCCGTTTATCGGAGGAATGTCAGCAGCGGCTGATTGATTGTTGAGGAACACGGTGATCTTTTCTTTTCCATCGGTGCGCTCATACCCATACAGCCCATTTTTCTTTTCGGCCTTAATGGTATGGTAGCTGCCTCGGCAAAGGGCCGGGTGTTCCGTTCGCAGATGCATCGCCTTTTTATAAAACTCTGCCAAGGCCGGCGGCTCCTGCGACCACGTCATTTCATGGCGGTACTCTGCTTCCTGTAAGCCGTAAATACCGCGCTCATCACCATAAAAGACGGACGGAATCCCTGTAAAGGTCATCTGGAAAAGTACGGCGAGCTGCATTCTTGGCGGGTCTTTTTCGCACAGCGAATAGAAGCGGCTCACATCATGGCTGTCCAGCAGATTAAGCTGCGCGTACAGTACCGAGAGTTTATACCGCATCCGCATATTGGTCACGCGGGCATCAAATTCTGCTGCATCGATACTCTGTTCGGCAAAGAATCGGCGGCAGTGCTTGCGGAAATCGTAGTTCATGGTGGAGTCGAAAATATCACCGTTCAGCCAATGCTGGGCAGTCTCCCACACCTCACCAATAAGGATACACTCTGCCTTTTCTTCTTTCACCGCCTGCCGAAATGCCCGCCAGAATCCATCATTGATCTCGCTGGCAACATCCAGACGCCAGCCGTCAATATCAAATTCCCGCACCCAATAGCGGCCCACCTCGCAGAAATAGTCTTGTACTTCCGGGTTGCAGGTGTTGGTTTTCGGCATCATGCGCTCATAGCCGAAGCATTCATAGGTCGGATAGGTTTCGGGGTCTTCCGGCCGCTCTACAGGGAATTGCAGATGGTAAAACCAGTTTTTATATTTTGAGTTTTCGCCATTGCGTACCACGTCATCAAAAGCGAAAAAATTCCACCCCACATGGTTGAACACACCATCAATAATCACACGCATTCCCCGTGCATGGCAGTCGTTGACCAACTGTCGGAAATCTTCATCCGTACCGAAACAGGGATCGATGTGATGATAATCCAGCAAATCGTACTTGTGGTACTCCCCTGCTGCAAAAATCGGATTCATATAAATGCAGGTAGCACCCAGTTCTTGAATGTAATCCAGATTCTCGATCACGCCGCGCAGCGTTCCGCCGAGTTTTCCGCGCGTAATCTGACCGTTCCACTCTTTTTCGGATGATTTGCCAGAGATAAAGCGGCGACCCGTGGCGAAACTGTCCGGGAAGATATTGTAAACTACTGCATCCTGCGCCCATGCAGGCGGTGCTGCAATGTCTGCCGGATGGTTAAACGGCAGCTGGTAGTATTCCGATCTGTCGTCCACGCGGTGATCTGTAAAGAAATCGCCGTAATACAGCAGCTTCTGCGTTCCGTCGTCAAGTTCAAAATAGTAACAGATCCGCTTATAGGGGCTTTCCAAGATGACTTGGAAGTAATCAAACCATTCGTCCTGCGCTTCCACCTGCATCTCTACAGACGAGAAAATAACCGGCGTCAGGCGGCAGGCTCGATCTGCATAAAACAGCGTGCAGTGCTTTAGATCATCGCGCCCGGCGCGCAGCCGGAACACGACATGGTTGGGGTCAATCCCGTGTGCCTGCTGTGACATCGGGATGTGTTGGATGGCTTCAAAATTCATTGTGTCATCTCCCTGTTTGGGGCAATCAACCTTTGACACCACCGGCAGTCAGGCCGGAGGTCATATGACGCTGTACGGCAAAGAACACAATCAGAATCGGCAGGCTGACTACCAGCGAGGCTGCTGCAAAAACGGGCCAGCTTCCGCTCATTTCTGTTGCCTGCAAAGAGTACAATCCGGCTGCCAGTGTATAATTCTCGGCACCTGTCATAAAGGTCGTTGCAAAGAGATATTCATTCCAGACATAAATCAAGATCATAACCGCCGTAACCAAAATACTGGGGCGCGCCAGCGGAAGAACAATGCGCGTGACAAGCTGGATGCCGCTTGCGCCGTCAATTTCCGCCGCTTCCTCGATTTCGCGCGGTATCGTATCAAAGTATCCTTTCATGTTCAACAGACCAAACTCAGCCATCGTTCCGGTATAAATCAGAATCAAGCCAACTTTGCTATTGATCAGTCCCAGCGGGCGCAGCAGTGTATAAATCGCAAACATGGAAAGGACAGATGGGAAAGAGTACAGCAGAACCAACTGCTTCAATATCGGCTTGCGCCCCTTAAAGCGCATACGGGAAAACGCATAGGCAGCCGGAATTGCTGCCGCCAGCGAAATAGCAACGGTGACTACCGCCAGCGTCATACTGTTTTTAAACCACAGCATGACAGGTTCTTCGGTAAAGACCGCAACATAATTCCGCAGCGTGAAGTTCTTCGGGATAAAACGGAAGTCCGAGCTCACAAGGCTGTTGTCGGCATTCAAAGAAACCGACAGTGCATACAAAATCGGGATCAGCGTGACGGAACAAATCACGATGAACAAAATATGCAGACAAATCTGCTTGGCTGCCTGCTTGAGCATACGCTTTTGATGCCGCGTCATCTGTTACCCCTCCTTTGCTTTCCGGCTGGTCACCATCGAGAACAGAATCAAAATAGCAAAAATCAAAATGGAGACCGCAGAACTGTATCCGTAATTGTTTGTGATAAAGGCGTTCTCGTAGGCATAGGTCAGGATCGTGTGGATATTGGCACCGGTTTTCGCACCTGCCTGCTGTGTCAGCAGGTATACCACGTCGAATTGCTTAAATGTCGTAAACACGGTAATCAGCACCGAGGGAGCAATAATCTGGCGGATTGCGGGAATCGTAATAAAGTACGCCCGCTGGAACCAGTTTGCGCCATCGAGAATCGCACTCTCGTAGCAGCTATGATCCACCGCCTGCAAAGCACCATCCATAATCATAATCATAAACGGCAGCGCCAGCCAAAGGTTGACAACCGTGCAGCAGAGAAATGCCGAGACATCGTTTGCCAGCCAGCGCACTGTCGCCAGCCCCAGCTTCTGCATCCACTGGTTCAGCAAGCCGAACTGCGAATTGAAGATGCCGTTTTTCCAAAGCAGGATCGACACATAGCCCGGCATGGCCCAAGGGATCATAAGCAGTGTCTTGTAGACTCGCCTACCCTTAAAATCCTGTATGTTCAAAAGACTGGCCAGCACAAAGGCAATTACCAACTGCAGCACCATGTTCAGCACAGTCCACAGTATGGTCCGAAGCAGTGCCGCCAAAAAACCGGAATCAAAAACAAACAGCGCGTCCTTATAATTCTTCAGCCCTACAAACGAGAAGTTGAACCAATGGTAAACATTCATGTTTGTAAAGGAGATGTACGCCGTGTACAGAATTGGGAATACAACGATCAGCAAAATCAAAAGCAACGAGGGGGCGCTGCACAAATAGGCCCAAAACGTTTCTTTTTTATTATTCTTCATAGTGCGGCCTTTCCGCATCACTGCATCTGCTTGATAAGGCTCTCTGCCTGCTGCTGGGCGGCCTGTGCGCTGCTTCGGACGTCTTTTCCGCTCATGTTTACATCCACAAGCAGATTTTCCGTAACCGTCCACATAACGTCCATTTCGGGAACGTTCGGCATGGGAACCGCATCCTGCGCCGTATCGTACATAGCCATAACCATGTCGTCACCGCTGATAAGCGGGTCATCATAACAACTCTGCTTTGCAGGGGCGCAGCCGCTTGCTTTCGCCATCGCAATGCCAACGGAATCATTTGTCAGAACCTGCAAGACCTTTGCAATGGCATCGTGCTTGCGCTCAGCTGCAACTTTCAAGACATGGATACCCTGCACACCGGAATACGGTGCAATTTTGTTGCCGGTCTCATCTACAGTAGGCATCGGTGCTATGCCAAGGTCAATACCGCTCTCGCGCGCCGTAGGAACCAGCCAGGGACCACCGATGGTGGAGTGCGCTTTGCCTTCGCGGAACAGCGTATTCACGGTAGAATACTCACCTTCGGTGGGCATAAGCTCCACGAATTTCTTGTGATATTCCAGCGCCTTGATGGTGTTTTCATCATCGAGGCCGGGTTCACCATTTTCGTTCAGAATGTAACCGCCAAACGCATGGAGCCAGCCTGCAGCATAGTACGCTGTGCTGTGCTGTTCCACGAAGCCGTAATGTCCGCCTTTCGTGTTTTCCTGCATATATTTGTACAGTTCTTCTGTGGTCGAAGGTACTTCATCATCACTCATATAACGTCTGTTGTACATATAGAGCAGCGTCTCAAAGTAGAGCGGAAGCTGATACACTTCCCCTTTGTAGGTAGCAGCCTCAATCGTCATCGGAATGTACTGATCCAACGTACTCTTGTCGATGAAATCCGTTATCGGTGCGAGAATGCCCATTTCAGCGTAAACGCCAATTTTATCGTGGGCAAAGAAGTACATATCCGGGGCAGAATTCGGGTCATTGCCGACCATCTTCAGCGAATCGGTCAGACCGTCTTTCTTTTCCAGTTTTACCACGATATCCGGGGCAAGCGTATCCAACTCTGTCTGCAACGCCTGCGCGACTTCATCTTCTTTGTCGTGCCAGATCGTGATGGTAACCGGGCCATCTGTCTGCGCAGTATTATCCGTGCCGCCCGACGAGCAGCCGGTCATCAGCAACGATACCGCTACACATACACTTAAAAATCCTGCTATCAGGCGCTTCATGGAATACCTGCCTTTCTGATTGTGTCAAATAAGGAGTACGGGCCGTTCAGCCCGTACTCTATGATTTTCTAAGGAAGATTACTTTTTCTTTTTGGAGATGACCACGCCACCTGCCACAACAGCAATCACCACAACAACGACAATTGCAATCGGCATCGCGTTGGACTTGGTTTCTGCGGGTTCCGCTGCAACCGTAGGCTCGTTCTCTACAGCAGGAGCCTCTGCCGTTTCTACAGTCTCAGCCGGGGCTTCATAGGTGACTTCTGCATTTTCCGCATCGCTCACTACAATCCACAGATCCTTGCCTGTTTCCACACTGAGGTCACTGGTCTGAACGCTGCCATCGCTGCCATTCACGATAATGCTGTTGACCCAGCCGGGAACAGAAAGCGTCAGCCAGCCGTCCTCCCCTTCCTGCAGGGCTTCGCCGGGCCAAGAAGAGAATGCGTTCGTGCCGTCCGGTGCGGACCATGCCCACAGATGCGGCTCGCTCCAGTCTGCGGGAGCTTTTACATGAACGGTAATATCTTCTGCAACGGGAGCATTCGGATCATTGTAAATAAAATCGGAAGTTCCGTCCTCAGAAACCGTAACCCACACCTCAGCTGCATCGATGGAGATATCCTCCGTCTGCACATCGCCGCTGTTGCCGTTGACAATGATGCTGTTCACCCAAACGGGAGCGCTGGCAGTGTACCAGCCATCTTCGCCTTTGCTCATGGTCTTGCCGGGCCATGCTTCAAAAGCATTTTTGCCATCCGGTGCAGACCATGCCCACAGGCAGACATCCTGCCAATCATCGGGAACCTGCGCATGAATCTTGAATTTTTCCACATACTCCGGCAGATCACCGGTGGTCTGTGCATCGTAACTGATTTCTACATTTTCTGCATCGGTCACCGTGACCCAAGCATTCTTGCTTTCCAGCTTGTAGTCGCTGGTCTGAACCGCAGCGTCATTCGCATTGATAATAATGTTGTTGGTGGTTTCGGGAATCCAGCAGTAATACCAGCCATCATTGTTGCTGTCTGCTTCCATCTCGCCACCGGGCCATGCATCAAAAGCGTTTGTGCCATCGTCTGCCCATGCCCACAGGTGCGGGTCTGACCAGTCAGACGGGAGTTTTGCGTAGACGATCATTTTTCCATCGGATGCTTCCTCTGCAAACGCAGCAACAGGCATAAGCAGACACAGCATCAATGCCGCCAGCACAACTGCAAACAAGTGTTTTACTCTGCTCATATTTGTTTCCTTCTTTCCAAACGGTGAAGAGTTTTTGAAATTTTCTGATGCGCATCCTTGACATCTACAGAGTAACACTCCCAGCAACCCACGTCAACAAAGAAATAGGGAAACGGTTTCCTTTCAATTTGTGCATATTTCATCATGTATTCACTATTTGAATGTGCAGTTTGCCAGTAATTTTTGTGTTTTTCTTCCGCATGTAACCATTTTGTAATTTTTGCAGTTCTTTGTTTTCCTTTTGTTTCCCATTTCATTTTTGTACACTGCTTTAACAGCCGTCTAAGATTCTCTTAAATTTTATAGTGTAAAAAATTGCATTGCATCTGCACGATTGCCGTCAATTCTCACCTCCAGATGCAGATGGTTGCCCGTCACCCGCCCGGTGTGACCCACATAGCCGATGACCTGCTCGGCCTGCACCTGCTGACCGGTGGCAACGCAGATGGACGAACAGTGGGCGTACAGCGTTTCCAGCCCGCCGCCGTGGTCGATTTGGATGTAATAGCCGTAGCTGCCGCCCCAGTTGTCAAGGCCGTTGGCAACAGTGACCACTCCATCTGCGGCGGCGAGGATCGGCGTACCCTCGGCGCAGGCAATGTCGGTGCCGGTGTGGGAACTGACCTCGCCGGTGATGGGGTCAATACGGTGGCCAAATTGCGAGGTAATTGTACCTGCAACCGGCAGCGGCCATTGCAGCGTGCCTATTGGGGTGTGGGTGCCGTCCGGATTCATAAGTTCACCGCCGCCCTGCGCAAAGCCGCCGAGCAATTCTGCCCACAGTTCCTCATACTGTGGGTCTTGCAGGAGTTGCAGATAGGTGTTCTGGCGGGTGGTGAAATGATAATCTGCCGCCATCTCGTCGGGTGTTTTGTGGGTCAGTTCGATTACGAGGACGGTTTCGGTTATCTCCGTGGTGGTAGGATTGCCATCATCGTCAGTAGTTTCTATAACAGCGGTTTCTGCACGGGTAGAGTAGTCCACTGCGTTCATCGCCCACATAATTTCCCGCAGCTTGTCCACCTGTTCTTCTGTCAGTGCCGCAACAGGTGCGCCTTGTTCGCTTCCCGCCACATACGAAGAAAAGACCGCCAAGACATCCTGCCAACGAATGTAGTACACGTCATCATTGGCTGTAATGTCTTGGCGGTCATGCTGTACGGTATTGGAGATTTCTTCCAGCCTGTCGCGGTATTCTGCCGTCAGGGTTTCTACGGCTTCGCGTACAGTGACGGACGCTGCGTTGGGGGCATTGGCGGCAAAGAAGATGCCGTAGGCCGAGCCGGAGACAAATGCCACAAGGCTGATGACAATAATAATACTGAGTGCCACGCTAATCCCTGCAGCAATGGCCGCGACAAGACTGTGCAGGCCGACAAGAAAATGCCGTACTGCCGAGCGGACCGCCACAGCCGTCTTGCAGGTGCTGCTGGCGGCTTTCTGGATAGCAAGCTGCACTTGACGGGTACGGGTCTGCATTTGTGCTTGGGTTGTTATGCTCCGCACAGTTTCATTTGCGGCGGTTCGCAGTTGGCGCTGACCTTGGGTCACACCACGAATATCTCGTGGCGCGGTCTTGGCGGTGACGACTTTTTCTTTCGCCCGCTGGCGGGGCAAATCTGCCCCACGGCGCGGGTGCCGCTCTGCATCGGACAGCGTGCCGCACTCGACTTGTTTGGGGCTGACACCGCGCTCATTGGCGGTGTGGACGCGGATGGTTTCGGTTTGCTCGGCGGAACGGCGTTCCCGGTATTTTTCTATCTGTTTGCGGGCAATCTTGCGCCCTTGCTGCACGGTGAAATCTGTGTTTTGCTTGATGACCGAATAGGATGTATCGGTTACCACCGAGCTGGTATCTTGCGCAGTTGTATAATCACCGTCTCCCTGCGTAGAAGTGCTTTCTCGCAGCATGGTTCGGCTTTTCTCCTTGGCCTCCGCCCACGCCTTTTTCAGCGCAGCTTTCGGGATTTCCCCGGTTGCATTGCTTCTCGGCATATGCGCGGTTGGCTTTTCTTTAATATCTTTCATGGCATCACCCCACGTCATAAATTATTCAAATTGAATTTCAAAATCGTTCAAACAGCTTTTAAATTCTACACACAAGTCGCCGCTATAATAAGTCTCGTAATCAAAACAAACGCGGGAAGCATCCCGCACACCACTGCGCCTTAGACCATGCCAGAGCAATCGCTCGGTCAAGGCCAGACAACAAATTGGGCTAAAGGGCCATTACATATAAAAAAGCAATGCTGTATCTTCCGATTCTGGACGATACAGCATTTTCTTTGCAATTATGAAAGGATATCGCTATAATAAGGCTATAACCTTGAAACATGAGGTTTCGCCCATGAATTTATATATCAGCACCTCTGAAAATGTTTGTTGCTTGCTATATTCTTTGCTTTAATCTACCACCTATGAGCAAATAACTACCACTTATCGTGAAACAATAGAAACATTCTCCCCGATTTCTTATAATATAGCCGTGGAAAGGAGGTAATCGGATGAAGATTGAAATCAAAATTGACGAAGAATGCACAGAAACAAGGATTGTCATCGTTACAAGCAAAGTGACTGAAGAAGTCAACGAAATAGTAAGAAGGCTTTCAAGTGAGCAGCCCCAGATGATTGCAGCTTTCAAAGATGCTCAAGCAACAATGCTTGAGCCAACCCAAATCTATCGGGTCTATGCATCGGAAGGCAAAGTCTATGCCGAGACGGAAAACAGTACATTTCTTCTCCGACTACGGCTTTATGAGGCAGAGCAGCGCCTTGCAAAATGTTCTTTTGTGCGCATATCAAACAGCGACATCGTCAATTTGAAAAAGGTCAAGGGGTTTGATTTGAGTTTTGTGGGAACGATTTGCGTTTCTCTCTCGAATGGAACAGTCACTTATGTTTCAAGGCGATATGTTGCAAAAATCAAACAACTGTTAGGATTATGAGGTGGCAAAATGAAAAAGAAAATTATAATGCGTGGGTTATTTGGCTTGCCTACGGGTATTGCCATCGGATTTGTAATTACGCTGATTATTTCCATCTGCATTGGGAACGGCTCCTTTTATCCCGTTACACCTGAACTTATAGACGCAACCGGAAACGAACTGAATGCAGTCATCTTGCAAACTGTTCTGTGTGCCATTATGGGCGCCGGCTTCGCAGCAGCCTCGATTATTTGGGAACTTGACTCGTGGAGTCTTGCCAAGCAAAGCGGTATTTACTTTATGATTATCAGCGTTATTATGCTGCCGATTGCCTATTGTACCAATTGGATGAAGCATACTGCCCTCGGCGTTCTCTCCTATGTGGCAATATTCGTTGCAATATTCGTTGTCGTTTGGCTTTCACAGTACTTGCTCTGGAAACGGAAGATAAAGCAAATGAACACTCTTGTCAGCAAAGACCAGTAGTTCATAGCATTTGAAGCAGCCCTTTTAGCCACGCCGCTTTTAGGGCGGCTTTCGGTATTGCTCCCACCCTACTTTTGGGGGTGTGGTCGCGGGGAATTTGTTTATTCTCTTTTGGCGTTCTCATACTCTCGGTTCGGTTATACGCTTTGCACAACGACCACCCTGCTGCTTTTGCCGGAATCGTCGCAGGTGGACAGCGTAATCAGCTTGTCCCCATAAGCAGCCGACACGCCGGTTTCGTACAGGGCGGCGTCCTTGCAGGCGTCCACATAGGCGGCAAACGCCTGCGGTGTTTCGGCATCGGTGCATTGATAATAGGCAAACAGGTCCTCCGCTTCGCCCCGAAATACCGCCATCACGGTATATTCTGCCTGTGCCGTCAGGGTATCAAATCGGATAATTCTGTGCTGCTCCCAAAAGGATTCGCGCTTGTATTGCAGCAAATCAGAGAACATAGTGCCGTCCTTCATGTTGTGTCCGTACACAAGGATGTTGTCGGATGGCGTTTGCAGGTCGCAGTTTGCCTGCACATACGGGCAGCCGTGCGGGGAGTCAGCTTTTTCAAAGTTATGTTTTAGGTAAAAGTCGGGATTCTGCTTTGACTGCATAACCGGGTAGTTGATGCCGGTGCCGTCAATCTGTATCCAACCGGCAAGGTCGCTGTTTTGCGTGTACAGCTCCTGATACTGCGGCAAAAAATTATTCCCCGGTGACGCGGCGTCACCGGGGAAATTCTCTGTCTGCGCGGCAAGCTGCCGATACATTCGCGTTTGCGTACAGGAGTCGGCGGCATAGCGAGCAACACCTGCGACACTTGCAAGAAAAACAGCGACAAGGGGTAAAAGCAGGATGCGGGGAAATTTTATCATAGGGTGTCCTTTCTCTGAATCGGTTCGCAAAGGAAAAACAGACGATGTATAATACAGATATGTTCAAGGACTGCGGGATTTGGAAAACAATAGTTGGCAGCATTAAACAGGTATATAAATCGGAATTTACTTCTACTTAGACATACAAACTGTTGACAGTAAAACTCCTATATAGTATTATTTGATAAAATAC
>ERZ791858.664-NODE-664-length-26162-cov-19.377140_pt1 | contig 26162 bp, 22 predicted proteins | sample MGYA00510284_ERZ791858 | MGnify/ENA primary metagenome ERZ791858 (study PRJEB30046, sample SAMN00792077) | human gut metagenome | study: EMG produced TPA metagenomics assembly of the A metagenome-wide association study of gut microbiota in type 2... | reverse complement strand
CAGCGGGATGCCCACGAACAGCAGCAGCGCCACGGTCAGGCCCTTGCCGGCCTTGGCCTCCAGTGCGCGGCCGCCCTTTTCGCCCTTGTTGATGCAAAAGCGGCAGATGGGGCCGATGAAGGGCTTGTGGTAGCCCCAGATGAGGAACTTGCGGGCGAACAGGTAGATGAAGGGCACCGGGATCATGTTGCCCAGCACGCACAAAAGGTAGGTGGGCAGCACCGGCAGCCCCATGCCCAGCCCGATGGGGATAGCTCCACGCAACTCAATGATGGGCACCATGGAGATAAGGAAGATCAGAAGATAATTTTTCAGCATTGGCTTCTCCTTATATTACAGATCGATCTGCAGCTCCACCGGGCAATGGTCGGAGCCGAAGATCTCGTTGTGGATCTCGGCGGCGCGGATGCGGTCTGCAATGCGCCGGGAAACGATAAAATAGTCGATGCGCCAGCCCGCGTTCTTTTCCCGCGCGTGGAAGCGGTAGCTCCACCAGCTGTACTTCACCTCATCCGGGTGCACCACCCGGAAGCTGTCCGCAAAACCCGCCGCCAGCAGCTCGGTCATCTTGGCGCGCTCCTGATCGGTAAAGCCTGCACTCATTCGGTTGGTCTTGGCGTTTTTGATATCCATCTCGGTGTGTGCTACGTTCAGGTCGCCGCACAGGATCACCGGCTTTTTTGCGTCCAGCGCCAGCAAGTACGCCCGGAAAGCGTCCTCCCACTCCATGCGGTAGTCCAGCCGCTTCAGTCCATCCTGACTGTTGGGGGTGTAGCAGTTTACCAGATAAAAGCCGGGGTATTCCAGCGTCAGCACCCGCCCCTCGTGGTCGTGCTGTTCCAGCCCGATGCCGGTGGTCACCGCCAGCGGTGCCGTTTTGCACCAGCAGGCTGTGCCGGAATAGCCCTTTTTCTCGGCCGAATAGGTGTATTCGGTGTAGCCCTCCGGCGCAAAATCTGCCTGTCCCGGCTGCATCTTGGTTTCCTGCACCGAGAAGATGTCCGCGTCCAGCGCGGCAAAGCTCTCGGCAAAGCCGTGGGTCAGGCAGGCGCGCAGGCCGTTCACGTTCCAGCTGATCAGTTTCATGCTTTTCTCCTTATTGTTATGCCTGATATTTTGTTTTCCATGCGCCGCTGCGGAAGCGCAGCACAAAGCAGGTCACGCGGCAGGTCCAGTCGATGACCATAGCCACCCACACGCCCACAGCGCCCCAGCCCATGCGGACGCACAGCAGATAGCTGAAGCCCAGCCGCCAGCATGCCATGCTGAGGATGGACACCACCATGGTAAATTTCACGTCGTTGGCCGCGCGCAGGGCGTTGGGCAGCACGAAGGACAGCGGCCAGAAGATGATGGCGCAGCCCGCGTGGATGGTGACCAGCGTGATGGCCAGCTCCATGGTCTCGCCGGAAAGGGCATAGATGCCCACCAGCTGCCGGAGGAACAGCAGGATCGCCCCGTTGGAAAGCCCCATGGTGATGTAAGCCCACAGCAGCAGTTTGCGGGTGTAGTAAACGGTCTGTTCGTGGTCGCCGGCACCGATGCAGCGCCCCACCACCGTGATCATGGCCAGACTGATGGCCTTGCCCGGGATGACACCCATGCCGTCCAGATTGTTTGCCACTGCGTTGGCTGCGATCTGCACCGTGCCGAAGGTGGAGATCATGCTCACCACCAGAATGCGTCCGGCCTCGAACAGGCTGTTTTCAAAGGCCGAGGGGATGCCGATGCCCAGAATGCGCTTTGCCATGCCGCCGTCCAGCCGCAGGGTCTTGGGCACGGTAAGCACCGCATCCTCCCGGTAGCACTTGCGCAGGATCAGCGCCGCAGCCACCACGCGGGACACCACGCTGGGCCATGCTACGCCGTCCACGCCCATTTTGAAGCCGAAGATGCACACCGCGTTGCCCACGATGTTGATAATGTTCATCAGAAAGCTGATCTGCATGGAGATCTTGGAGTTGCCGATGCTGCGAAACAGTGCCGCGCCGCCGTTGTACAGCGCCAGAAACGGGTAGCTGAGGGCGATGATCTGCAAATACTTCACGCCCGCGTCCAGCACGTCGGTATCAATAGAGCCGTAGAACAGCCGGATCATAGGGCGGGCCAGCACAAAGCATACCGCGCCGATCACCACACCGGACAAGCCGCTGAGCAGCAGCAGCTGACCGGCGCTTTTGTCGGCATTCCCGCGCTCTTTTGCGCCCAGATACTGGCTTACCACCACCGCGCCGCCGGTAGCCAGCGCCGCAAACAGCACGATGATAAGGTTATTGATCATATCCACCAGACTGACGCCGGAGATGGCCGCCTCGCCGCAGCGGGACACCATCATGGTGTCGGCCATGCCCACCGTCACTTCCAGCAGCTGCTCCACCAGCAGCGGAACGGCCAGCACCAGCAGTTCCTTCTGGCTGAACAGCGGCTCCCGCCCGCCGTTCAGCCTGTTTTTTTCATTGCCATGCAGTAGCTTTGTCATTCGTTTCTCCCCTCCCGGCGCCGGGCGCTTTTCCGGTACGCCGCCCCTGCCCGGCGCGTGCATTTTTCCGGTTGCAGCAGATGTGTCCATCTTAACACACCACCGGCTGCTTGTAAAGCGGTGCAGGCTACATCCCGCGAAAATCAGCTTTCCATGCCTATCTCCCATTGCCTGCCGGTTTTATAAAGGTATCCTGCACGGTTTTCCGGCAGGCTTTCCGTTTTTATGCTTGTTCGTCAGTTTGCCGGGAACTTTCCGTAAAATTTGTGCGTTTCTACAAAAATGCGATTTCCCGCGTATTTTTGGGGAGAAATTTTAAAAAACCTCTTGCAATTTCTGTTCCAAAGTGGTATGTTGTATCCAACAAAAGTGAAACTTGGATACATCTTCACTTTGGAGCAGCAAATTCGGCTCTGCACACGCTTTTGTTTTTAACCTTGCTATTTTCTTCATTTACCTTCTTATCATTTACCCTGCCTGTCCCGCAAGGGACGAGAAAAGCGATGACCCACCTGCACGGGTCGTCGCTTTTTCTTTTGCCCGCAGGGGGCAGAGTACAAGCCGCAAAAGCACTGCTCTACAGATGACGTGCCGCAACTGCTTTTCCCTGTCCCCCAAAAAAAGTTTGTTTGAATAAACATCCCTGCTTTTTCTTGACATCCCTTTGTATGCGTGTTATCTTAATTTCCGTCAATTAGCTTACCCTAACCATCTGAGGGGCTTTGCCCCGCAGGTTTTTCTTTGCGCGCAATGTTAGGTTTAGCTAACTATATGGCAGTGCTTTTCTGTCATTGTGATGAAAGGAGTATTTTTCATGAGAACAAAGAAATTTCTTTCCCTGCTGCTGTCGGCGGCTATGGCGTTCAGCCTGCTGACCGCTACCGCCTTTGCAGCAGCCCCTGCCGAGGAGGAAAACGGCTTTTTCGATTTTCTGCTGGGCAAGAAGTACACCTATCTTTATGCTGCCCTGACTTGGGACGAGTATTGGGCAAACGAGAAGGTCTACGCCGCCGGCAGCACTGCCGCCTCTGCGCAGCTGGACAGCCACGAGGAGCAGGACCTTGGCGCGTTTGACGCGGTTTCCCGCGCTACCGTCAACCATGGTCTGCACCGCGGCAGCTTCCAGAGCACTGCCGTGATCTACGCCAAGGACGGCAGCAGCTACACCGTTTCTCACTGGTCGGACGATGGCAAGACCATCTATCTGGCCGATGGCACCACCGTGGGCTGGAACCGCGGCACCATTACCAAGGCCGATGGCTCCACCGTGCAGATGGACCACTACGAGGTGCTGGGCACCAAGTATGTGCCGGTGCGCGTAGCTACCAGCGACCTTGCAGATTTCTGCTCCAAGTACACCGTGGTGGAAAACGGCGGTCAGCTGGTGGGCGGCTACTCTGAAAAGAACCTGACCGCCTATGCCCTGACCGCTGCGGTGGACAAAAACACCAACGGCCTGAAGTACGCAACCAAGAGCGGCGACGGCTACACCTTCTCTGCCGCACACACCGGCACCGGCTCCGGCGTGGCAGAAGCCGCCCAGAAGGCTGCTGAGGGCCTTACCGTGAACCTGCGCAGCGGCAGCGACGTGGGCAGCTTTGGCGAGTTTATCCGTGTGGACCTGAACGGCAACTACGGCGAGCTGGGCTCCCGGATGCAGTCTGTGGTGTGGACCTACTACGGCAACGACAGCACCTACACCCACGCCAAGGCCTCCTATGGCACCAAGTTTGCAGCCGACAACTGGATGCACAAGTCCATGGGCGTCCAGCTGGGTCTGAGCGATTCCGCCCGCTGCCAGCTGCCGGAGGGCACTGATGGCACCGGCTACTGGACCATCACCATCCGTGCACTGGGCTACGCTGACACGGTGGTCAAGTTCCAGACCACTGCCGAGAACCTTGCCAAGCACGAGCTGGCAAGCGATGCCGACCGCGCCGCCCTGCAGGCTGTGGTCGCCGAAGCACAGAGCAAGGCAAAGGCCGCTTACACCGCCGACAGCTATGCTAATCTGGAGACCGAGCTGGCCGAAAGCGTGGAACTGCTGAGCCGCGAGACCCTGTATAAGGCCGCTGCACTGGAGCAGGTGACCCACCTGACCGATGCCGTGCAGAACCTGAAAGCTGCCTGATCCGGCAAAAAACAGAACACTAAAAAAGCAAGGTCGCTTTATGCAGGCGGCCTTGCTTTTCCGTGTCAGGAGGAGTTGGAATGAACAAAAAACGATGCAACACACTGCTGCCACTGGTGCAGCTGCTCCCAGCGGTGGCGGCAGCGGCAGCCGTGCTTTTTGCCCTGCCCCGCACCGCGCCGGTGCTGGCTGCCGTGCCGGAAAGGCTGGCAGTGGTGATGGAGCAGCCGGTGGAAGCCGCTTCCGTTGAAGCGGAGGAAGAAGCCCTGCCCAAGCTGCCCTATGCCGATGGCGTTTACGTCGGCTCTTCCCGGGGCTACGGCGGTGCCGTCCGGGTGCAGGTGACCATGGAAAACGGCAGCATCACGGAGGTGGAGGTCCTGGACGCTTCCCACGAGACAAAGCAGTTTCTGCGGCGTGCCAAGCGGCTTTTGACCACTGTAGTGGATGCCCAGAGCTGGGAGGTGGACGCTGTTTCCGAAGCCACCTACACCAGCCGGGGCATTCTGGGCGCGGTGCAGAACGCCCTGACCGGCGAGGTGGTGAATAATCCCCTGCCGCCGCAGCCGAAGCCTGCCGCACCGCTGGTGGTGGAGGAATTTACAGCACCCTCCACCTACCTTGACGGCATCTACACCGCCGAAGCCATAGGCTTTGAGGGCAAAATTACAGTGCAGGTCACGGTGGCAGAGGATAAGATCACGGAGATCACGGTTCTGAGCGCCGAGGACGAGGAGGAATATCTTTCCCGGGCAAAGCGGGTCATCCCCGCCATTCTGGAGGGGCAAAGCCCCAATGTGGATGCCGTTTCCGGTGCCACCTACTCCTCCACCGGCATCCTGAACGCCGTCAAGCTGGCGCTGGCGAAGGCAGCGATTGCCCCGGCGGAGGAAGCCGCCCCGGAGCAGGCAGCCTCGGAAGAAGTGGTAGAAGAAGCCGCGCCGTCCGAAGCAGCTGAACCCGAGGAAACGCCGGTCACTGCACCCACCGTGGAGGTGGTGCAGCCGGAGGAAAAGAGCGCTGTTTCCGCGTGGTTCAAGGAAGTGTGGCAGCAGCTTTTCCCGGCAGAAACACCGGACGATTCTGAACCGGAACCGGCATCTTCTGCGGAGGTGCTGCCGGCATCCGAGACGGCGCTGCCGCCGGAAGAGGCCGAGACCGAACCTGAAACGGAAGGAGCAGCGGAATGAAATACAAGAATTTTCTCCTTCGGGCGGTGAACCTGCTGCTGATTTTGGGGGTACTGTGGCAATACCAGCAGGTGGCGCTGGTCCGGGCTGCGGCGGTAAGCCAGCGCAAGCAGGTAATTGCCGAGGTGGAAGCCTACAACGCTTCCGTTTTGCAGGCGCAGAGCGCAGCACAGGCAGAGCAGAGCCAGAGCGGCTACCGGGACGGCACCTATGAGGGCAGCGCCTTTGGTTTTGGCGATGTCATCCGGGTGTCGGTAACCATCCAAAGCGGAAAAATGACCGATATTGCGGTGCTGGATGCCTCCGGTGAGGATAAGCCCTACTATAAACAGACGCTGCCTTTGCTGGACGAGATGCTGGCAGTGCAGTCTGCCGAGGTGGATACCGTTTCCGGCGCTACCCTTACGGCAGAAGGTCTTATCGGTGCAGTAGAGGACGCACTGGGAAAGGCGGCAGGATGATGGAAAAAACACAAGCAAAGCCTTTGACGGCGGCGCAGCAGCGTCAGCGGGACAAAAAGCGCCGTACATGGCTGCGCGCCGGGGTGCAGCTGTTCTTCTTTGTGTCCATGCCGGGCGCATTCGTGGCCGGGTTTTCCGGGGTAAAGCAGCTCTTCCTGCACATCGGTGCAGGCGAGGTGCTCTCGGCGGACAGCTTCACGCTTTCCCTGCTGGGGCTCTGCGGCTTCACGTTGCTGTTCGACCGGTTTTTCTGCGGGTACGCCTGCGCCTTTGGCAGCTTGGGCGATGCCGTCTGGGCGCTGTCCGGGCTTGTCCAGAAAAAGCTTTTCCACCGCAAAAAGCAGTTCCGTCTGCCGGAGCGGGCGGTGCTTTGGGGACAGAAGGTCAAATATCTGCTGCTGGCAGGACTGGTGGCGCTGTATGTGACCCGGCAGGAAAAGCTGCTGACCGGCGCAAGCCCGTGGGAGGTGTTTTCCCGCCTGACGGCACTGCGTCTGCCGCCGGAGGGCTTCGGCGTGGGCATCGCGCTGCTTGTGCTTATTTTGCTGGGCATGGCAGTGCAGCCCCGGTTCTTTTGTCAGTTCCTCTGCCCCATGGGTGCGGTGTTCGCCCTGCTGCCGGTGCTGCCCTTTGCACGGCTGCACCGGCAGAGCGAGGGCTGCATTCCGGGCTGCAATGCCTGCAAGCAGCAGTGCCCGGTGTGCCTGAAGCTGGAGGAAAGCAGCCTGCGCAGCGGGGAGTGCATCGCCTGTGAAGCCTGCGTGGGCACCTGCCCCAAGCAGAACATCCACCGGTGGGATTTGGCTCTGTGCAAGCGCCCGTGGCTGCCGGTACTGGGCAGGGCGCTGCTCTTCTTCCTGCTGGGCTGCTGGCTGGGCTTCTGCCGGTTTATCTGAAACAAAAAAGGGAGGCCGCCGCACAATATCGTGCAGCGCCTCCCTTTTGACTAAGACGATTTTGAATGCCCTCCGCTATGCTCTGGGCATTTTCAGCGGAAAAGCTATTTATAATTTCGGAACGCCGGAGCGTCTGCGGACGCTCCGGCGTTCCATTTTCACGGTAAAGGCTTCTGCTCCAGCAGGTCTGTCATGCTGCGCAGACTGATGCCAAGGGTGGAAAGGTTATGCAGCATCGCGCTGGTAGCCGGGGGCAGGATGCCCAGAGCACCCAGAAGGATGAGCGCGGAGTTGAAGCTGAGGACGAACCGGTAATTGCTGCCCACCCGCTTTTGCAGGGCGTTGGCAATGGCTTTTAAGGTCACCAGCTCTTCCAGACTGTCGGCGCGGATGGTCACATCTGCGATTTCCCGGGCGATAGCGGCACCGGAATGGATGGCGATGCCGATATCTGCCGCCGACAAAGCGGGCGAATCGTTGATGCCGTCGCCGATCATCACCACCGTATGTCCTTCGGCTTTGGCGTCGCGGACAAAGGCAGCTTTATCCTCCGGCAGCACCTCTGCAAAGCAGCGGTCCACCCCCACCTGCGCCGCAATGGCGCGGGCGGTGCGGTCACTGTCGCCGGTCATCATGACGGTCTGGGTGATGCCCAGTCTCCGAAGCTTATGCAGCACCTGTGCCGCCTCCGGGCGCAGGGGGTCTGCGATGCAGATGACCCCCGCCAGCACCCCGGAAGCAGCCAGATACAGGTGGGAATACTGGGGGTCCAGCGCATCGAATTTTGCCTGTTCCCCTGCCGGGATGGTGCAGCCCTCGTCCTCAAAAATGAAGTGGGCGCTGCCAATGACCACCCGCGTGCCGCCCACCCGGCTGGCAATGCCGTGCGCCACGATATACTCCACCTCGGAGTGCATCTCTTCGTGGGAGATGCCCCGCTCCTTGGCGGCGCGGACGACAGCGTTTGCCATAGAATGGGGGAAATGCTCTTCCAGACAGGCGGCAAGCTGCAATACCTCCTGCTCCCCGCAGCCGGAGAAGGGCACCACCTGCACCACCTGTGGGGTGGCACGGGTAAGGGTGCCGGTCTTATCGAACACGATGGTGTCCGCCTTTGCCAGCGCTTCCAGATACTTGCCGCCCTTTACGGTGATGTGATATTCCCCGCACTCCCGCATGGCAGAGAGCACCGCCAGCGGCATGGAAAGCTTCAGCGCACAGGAGAAATCCACCATCAAAATGGAGATGGCGCGGGTGACGTTGCGGGTAAAGGCGTAGGTAGCCACCGTACCGGCAAGGCACCACGGCACCAGACGGTCGGCCAGCAGCAAAGCCCGGTTCTCGGTACCGGACTTGAGCTTTTCCGATTCCTCGATCATGGCCACGATCTTATCGTAGCGGTTGGCGCCGCCCTCGGCCTTGGCCACAAGGACGCACTCGCCCTCTTCCACCACCGTTCCGGCGTAGACAGTGGCACCGGTGGTCTTGCGTACCGGCATAGACTCGCCGGTCAGGGCAGCCTGGTTCACCATGGCCTCGCCCTCCAGCACCGTGCCGTCCAACGGGATCATATTGCCGGAGCGCACCACTATCTCGTCCCCTGCGTGAACGCGGGTCAACGGCACCAGCACCTCGCCCTGCGGGGTGCGCACCCAGACCTTATCCACGTTCAGCGCCATGCTGCGGGCAAGGTCATCCAAGCTCTTTTTCCGCGTCCACTCCTCCAGCAGGCTGCCCACCGTCAGCAGGAACATCACCGAGCCTGCGGTGCTGTAATCGCCCCGCAGGAGGGAGGCTGTGATGCTGAGCGCATCCAGCACCTCTACTTCCAGCTTGCGGTGCAGCAGGCAGCGGATGCCCTTCCAGACAAAGGCGATGGAGCGCCACACCGTATACGCCGCCGCGATGGGCGCAGGCAGGAACACCTTGCGGAACATCCGGCCTGCCACAAGGCTGACCATCTTTTCCTGATATTCCTGATTGATCTTCCGGCTGTCGTGGGAGGTGACCAGCGCCTCCAATTCTTCGTTGTCAAAGCGGTAGGCCGCCAGTAGGGCGGCAGCGTCCTTCCGGCTGCCCCGGTAGGTCAGCACCACATCTCCGGTGCGCTCGTAGACGGTGGCTTTCTGGATAATGTCCTGCCCGTTCAGGTAGGCTTCCAGCACATCTGCCCGGTGCATCGTCATGCGCACGGCGCAGACGTGCACCCGCATCCGTCCCTTGCCTTCATGTAAGATCGTACATTTCATTGCTTTTCTTACCCCTCTGTGTAAAAAAGAGCCGCCCAAGGGCGGCTCCGCTGCGCTATATCACTGTGCAGTCTGCTCTGCGGGCTGCTCTTCTTCAGCCGTATCCTCGATGACCTCCTGTGCAGCCTCGGCGGCGCGGCTCTCGTTGATGGCCTTTGCATCGGCAAGGATGTCACCGGCCTCCTCCTGCACCTTATTCACGGTCTGCATGGTGCAGTCCTTCATCCGCAGCACCGCAGCAGTGGTCTGGGTGTAGACCTTTTTGGCGTCCTTGCTGGACAGCACCTTGAAACCGGCAGAGCCGAACACCACACCGCCCAAAAACAGTGCAAGCTTTTTTGTATCAAACATATTTACCCCTCGTTTCTGTATTTCCCATCTGTGTACCCGCGCCCGGAGCGGGGCGGGCTCTTTATCTTTATATATTAGCACGCTTTCGGGCGTTTTCAATATTTTCTGACGATGTTAGGACATATTAACATTGTTAGCAAAAGTTTGCACAACAAAAAAGGGCGTTCCCCGGAGGGATCGCCCTTTTTGATGCACCCGTTATGCAAGGTGGAACAGATCGATCAGCACGACCATGGCAAGGCCATAGTAGACCACAACGGCCACCAGATCGTTGATCGTGGTGATCAGCGGGCCGGAAGCAACCGCCGGGTCGATATGGATCTTGTGGAACAGCATCGGGATCAGCGTGCCCACCAGACTGGAAATGACCATGGACACGATCAGCGACAGCCCGACGCAGCCGGACAGCAAAAAGGCCGAGGTCCAGACATAGCCCTTGAAAAAGTGGATGTAGCAGCCCAGAAAGCCCAAGGCCATCACGGCCAGAATGGCGCCGTTCAAAAGCCCCACGCGGGTCTCTTTCCAGAGCAGCTGCAATTTTTTGGAAAGGGTCAGATTTTCGTCCACCAGCACACGGATGGTCACCGCCAGCGACTGGGTACCGACGTTACCGGCCATATCCAGCACCATGGACTGGAAGCAGATGACCACCGGCAGCACCGCTACCACCGATTCAAACGCGCCGACGACCGAGGAGACCAGCATCCCGAGGAACAGCAGCGCGATCAGCCACGGGAGACGCTTTTTCACGCTTTCAAATACGTTTTCGTTCAGATCCTCCTCGCCGGTCAGACCGCCCAGCTTTGCGTAATCATCGCCCATCTCATCATCGACCAGCTCGACCACATCGGACGAGGTGATGATGCCCACCAGCTTACCGGCATCGTTCAGCACCGGCAGGCTGCGCTCCGCGTAGTCCACGATACGGTCGATACAATCGCTGACCTGCTCCCGGTCTGTGACATAGGGATAGGAGCGGACGATCAGGCTTTCCAAGCTTTCCTCTGCCCGGGCAATGATGAGGTCTTTCAGGTCGATGGCGCCGTAGAAGTGCTCGTTTTTATCCACCACATACAGGGTGGAGATGTTGTCGTTTTCTCCGGCCTGTTTTACCAGCTCGCTCATCGCCTGCCGGATGGTCATATCGTTTTTGATGGAGATGTAGTTGGTGGTCATCCTGCTGCCGATCTCATCCTCGTCATAGGAGAGCAGCATCTTCACATCTTCCACCGAGTCCTTGTCCAGCTTGTTGACGATCTCGTTTTTATCGGTATCGTCAAGATCCTCCAGTGCGTCCACCGCATCGTCCGAGTCCATGTTGGAAATGACCTTGGCGGCCTCGTGGCTGGGCAGCTCCTTCAGGTACGGCTCGGCATCGTCCAGATAGGTAAAGATCTCGGCAACGGTATCCACACCCAGAATGGAATAGAGCGACTGGCGTTCAGCGGGAGTCAGCGCCTCCAACGCATCCGCCAGATCTTTTTCATGGTAATCAGACAGTTTTTCAGCCAGTTCCGCCTTGGGCAGACCGCTGTGAATGATGCTCAGAATTTCCTGTACATAATTCTTCTGCATGGGTAGTTCCTCCTGATTCCGCGAGCTTGACAAATCAAAATCCATCGCTCCGCTTCAAATTTTGCACTTCATCATAGCACATCCGGTATGCGGCGGCAACCCTGCCAGCGTGAATTTTTTGTAAAAATCCGGGCATAAAAATCCCCGCCAAAGCAAAAGGCTCCTTATCCGCAGAGCATAACTTTGGCTGAGAAAATGCCGTTCTGATAGGTAAACGTGCTTGCCCCGCCGGTCTTTTCTGCAATATGGCGGACAGACTGGATGCCGATCCCGTTTTCCCTTCGCTTGGAAGAACGGAACACCCCGCTTTTTTCGTGAACTGCGCCGTCAAATGCGTTTTCCACTTCGACCAGAAGAAGCCGCTCGGCATGGACATACGCGGTGATCTCGATCTTCCGCCGGGCGGGTGCAGTGCGAAGGCTGGCTTCAAATGCATTTTCCAGAAGATTAGACAGCACCAGACACAGATCGATCTCGTCCACAGGAAGCGTCTGCGGTAAGTCGAGCCGGGCACAAAAGGGAATGCCCTCACGCTTTGCAAGGGCGCAATAATAGCCTACGACACTATCTGCCGCACGGTTTTCGCAGAAATTCATATCCAGATCCGGGATCCGGGCGGCAGTTTTTGCAAGGTAGGCTTTCAGGCCGTCCAGATCTCCTGTTTCTGCCAGTGCGGAGATCTGATTCAGCTGGTGGCGCATATCGTGCCGCGCCTGCCGGGCTTCTTCAATGGCAGTCTTCAGGCTTTCATAGCGCTGCTGCTGCATGGAAAGAAGCTGGTTTTCCTGCTGCAATCTCGCATTCCGGTTAAGGCTGGTTGCCATCAGCAGAAAGATCGCATTGAACATGAACATCAGAAACAAAAGCGCGATGCTCATAACGATGTAGACCTGCAAGACCCGCCCTGTCCGGAGCGTTATCTGGTAGCGCGGGGTTATAAAAAGGTTCAGCAGGATGAACACCAGCGGCAGTACCCAGAACACATACCACGTCTGCGCAAAATTGTCATCCTCCACCATCGCGCGTACTGCGTGGGTGGCGGGATAATAGGCTGCGGCAGTGATCAGCCAGCAGACCGCATTATAAAAGATGCAGGCGCCAAAGCAGAACCACGGCTTGTCCGGCGGCAGCTGCATCCGGATCACGATTGCCGTGCCGACGGCCCGGGACAGGCTGTTCAGGCACGCAAATACCGCGCAGACCGCAAGCGCGATGGTTCCGGATTTCCAGAGAGAGATCCGCAGCGTTCTGCGATACAAAAAAATTGCTGTAAGCGTAATAAGCAGCACGGAGAACGCCGTTGAAATGCCAAAATGATAGCAAAGCAGCCCGCCGCCAAGGCAAAGCCCGAGCAGCAGCGGCACCGCCCCTGCTGCAAGCTTTGCGGGCGGCAGCTTCAGATAGGAACCTACCGGAAAATACGCAAGCAGCAAACCGGGAAACACGACCGTAAGTTCCAGAACCGGGCGCAGAACGTCCTTCAATCCGCACGCCCCCTTTGCAGCAGAAATTCCATAAAGGCCTGCCGGGCAGCTTTCAAAAGCTCCTGACTGACATAGACGCGGCTGCCGTCCGTCATACAGAAGGCGGCAGCCTGAAAATCGGCAGCATTCTCCATATTGATGATCGCGCCACGTCCGCAGACAAAAAAGCGCGGGTCCTTTTTGAGCGGCTCGGTGAACGCTTTGAAGCTCTGGCGCGTAGCAAGCGTTTTGCCGGCAGTGGTGCGGATATTGATGATGTGGGCGAAATGCTCGGCGGATATGATATCACGATAGCGCAAATGGATGTCGCTGCCATCCACCTTCACCGTCAAAACCGGCTCCGGGCGGGGGAGTTTTGCGAGCATTTCATCCAACAGACCGGACAGCTCGGCCTCAGAAAAGGGCTTGACCAGATAATGAAATGCCCGCACCTGAAAGCCCTCGAGTGCGTGGTCTGTCGAGGTGGTGGTAAAAACCAGAAGGCAGTCTGCATCGGTTTTCCGAAGTTCTCTTGCCGCATCCATGCCGCTTAAACCATTCATGTAAATATCCAGAAATGCGGCGGTAAAGCGCTGCTCTTTTTCTGCCGCCAGAAAGGCTTCCCCGCTGTCAAACTCTAAAATTTCTGCATCTGCGCCGCGCTGACTCAGCTGCCGCACCAAGCGCTCCTTCAGCAGTGTGCGCTCGGTATCAAGGTCATCGACGATTGCGATCCTCATGCTGTATCAGGAAGCCATTTTACAGCTTCCAACCTCCTTTATAAACTCTTTCATCCTGATTATAGCACAGTTGCCCGGTTATGTCGCAGCCGAAAATGGGATTTCGTGACGGAAAAGGGGCTTTCGTGCTAAATGGCTTGAAAAGACCATGCCTGTCCGTATACTGAAAGCAGAGAACGCCAACGATGGCGCAAGAGAAAGGAGGCACGCTGTGTACCGAATTGCCGTGCTGACAAGCAGCAGGGCGCAGGAAGCTTTTCTGGCAGAGCAGATCTCGCGGTTCTGCGCCGAACATTGCTTGTTCCCGAAAATGGACTGTTACCACGATCAGGAAAGCTTTTTTGAGGCTGCACGCAACGAGCCGCTGACAAATGCCGTGATCGCCCTGCCGGGGGTCGATGGATTGAATGCAGTAGAGCATCTGCGCGCGCTTTGTCCACAGACACGCATTATCTGGTGCAGCGATCTGGATTTTTCGCTCCATGCCTTCCGGTTGCGTGCAGACTATTTTCTGCTGGAGCCGGTGACCGAAGCCGCCTTGCGGCAGGGATTCCGCATCTGGCTGGATGGAAAAAAATCAGGCGGAGCAGCACTGGTCTGACCGCAACAAACACAACAAGGAGAACGGTTTATGAAAAAGAGAAACATCGTCCATTCTGCGTTAAGCCTGTCGCTGACCGCAGCATTGTGCCTTTCCATGGCTGCCTGCGGCGGAACACAGACGCCGGCAGACAGTGCTGCCGCTTCGCAGCCCGCTGCCCCGTCCGCTGCGGTACAGCCCTCTTCAGCGGAACAAGCCTCTGCGGCGCTGCCGGTAAAGGCTCTGAACCCCAAGCAGGTAGAGGAAAACCCTTACATGGCCAAGAGCGATGCAAACATTCATCACGATGGCTACAACACCGACTCGACGGATGAGATCCTGCCGCTTGCCATCTATCCGGAGATCAACGTTTCCTATGAGACGACGAACGCGAACGCTTCGCCCGCCATCTACTTTGACAGCTACGGTCATGCCGTTGTGCCGCTGCTGGGCGGCATCGCCATCCGAGACCTGAACGCCGAAGAGACAAAGACGCTCGGCTATTTCTCGCCAAAGAAGCATGACGGCGGCGGTTACGTTATCCAGAGCTCCTATACCTTCCTTGACGAATCCAACCGCATCGTCTGCCCCACGAGCAACAACCATGTGCTGATGCTCCGCGCAACGGATGAAAACGGCAATGTTCTGCCGGAATTTGAAAAGGTGCTGGACATTGATATCAAAGCTGCTGCCGAAGCCGCGCTTGGAAAAGAACTGACGCAGAATCTTCTGTCCGTGGTCTTTGACTATGACGGAAACCTCTGGTTTGCAACGGGAGGCTTCCGCATTTATCCGCAGCGCCAGCAGCAGGGCGTCATCGGCTATATTGCCCGCTCGGCCATTGATGCGATCCTGAACGGCGAACAGACAGACCTTTCAAAGGCTGTTTTTGTCCACGAACTGACCCCCGGCGAGGGCGCTGAAAACGGCATCGCCGCCTCCAAGGACGGTGCGGTGGTCCTGACCAACCAGAACTGCTATCTTTTGCGCGCAGAAGAAGGCGTAGACGTTGTATGGTGCACGCCCTATGAGAGCGCGGGTGCAAAGGTGAGCGGCGAAGGCGATAAGACCACCGGCGGCGGTCTTGCGTGGGGCGGCGGTTGCTCGCCCACGCTGACACCGAACCTTGTGCTGTTCACGGATAATCAGGACACTGTAAACCTTCTTGCACTCGATATGAAGACCGGCGAGGTCGTGGCAAGCACCCCGGTGCTGGATGACCTGCCCGAGGGCTATCAGGTAGCCGTTGAGAACTCTGCCATCGTCTATGACGACGGCGAGGGCACCGTCAGCACCATCGTCTGCAACTGGTTCGGTGCGGGCAATGCAGGTCTGGCTGATCCCAACAACGACTCCTCCATCCAGAGCTACGCCAATATTTACGACCAGAACTGGCTCATGAAGGGCAACATCATGATCGCCCCCGGCATCGAGCGCGTGGACACCGTAAAGACCGCAAACGGCTACGAGATGAAGAGCGTCTGGTGCCGGAACGACCTGAGCGACACCTCCATCCTGAAACTCTCCACCGCAACGGGCTATATCTACGGCTATGTGCAGGATGTGACGACCGGGATGTGGCAGTACATCATTCTGGACTTTGAAACCGGCGAGACGGTTTTCACGATGGATGTTTCCAACAAATACGGCTACAACAACATGGCCATTGGTATGTATGCCGGCAACAGCGGCAACGCGCTCTACTGCCCGACGGGCTATCTGGAACTGCTTCGTTTGCAGGACCGTTTCGTTTATCTGCCCGAAATGCCCTACCGCAAGGTCGATCTTGATCAGGCAGCAAGAAATGTCCTCTCGCAGGAACAGTTTGCGCAGGACGGCGGCGAAGGCACCGTTGCAAGCTGGCGCAACACTGTGACCGTCCGCAACGTACATCCCAACACCACGGTAGCTTTCCGCATGAATAACCTGTCCGGCAGCACCTCCGGTCTGACCCTCTACACCTATGGCACGGACGGCAAGCTGGCAAAGGTCGATCCTGCACTGTGGTCGATCACAGACGAGGACGGCAAGGCTGTAACGGAACTTACCGCCGGTACGCTCTACGAGCTGCGCGTGACCGTCGCCGATGGCGGCGCTCTTGACCTGAGCGAGACGGAAAAGGAGATCGGACTTTCCGTTGTACTTGGAAAGTAAATCCGTTCCGGACTGTTGCAAAATAGCTCTCTGAAAAATATACAAGCCCCGGAATCTTTTTCGGAGCCTTTATGGCTCGAAAAATTGAAAGCCTTGCCTGAGCCGTAAATTCCGGCACGATCCAAGAACCAATAAACCAAAAAATCCGAACCCTTCTCCTATCGAGAAAAGGTTCGGATTTTCTATTTCAGTGGCAGTCCTCCTGGTAGACATTCCTACACGTTGCCCCGCCTGCGGCGTTGCAGTGCTGTTCAAGTCCTGTTATCCGCCGTTGCAGCCAAAGGGAAATAGTCATGTAAAACAAAAAAGACAGCTTTTGATAGCTGTCTTTTTTGTGGTGCAGGAATGCAATCCAAATCCGAACCATTTCCCTCGGATGCAACTTCTGTCGCTTCTCCAAAGGTGACGGTCTGTGTTCCTTCTTTATAGTTGAAGGTTATCAAAACCTTATCATCATACAGGTAAATCGCATTGATGAAGGTATCCACCAGTGCCTGCCGCTGGTCTTTCAGGCTCATGTCCAGCTTGCGGAACCGCAGCAACCAAAAGCGAATGAACTCCTCCGTGACCTTGGGCTTTGCCAGCTTTTCTTCCGCAATGCGGGCTTCAAGCTCACGCTTGGTTTCTTCGAGCTGCTCCAACCGCTCCTTGGTGGAGCTGGTCAGGATACCGGCCTGAATCGCATTCAGCATATTCTGGATACCCGATTCCGCATCCCGGAGCTGCTTTTCATAAAGAGGAATGTTGGTGTTCTCCTTGTTTTGCAGTTCCATAACCTTGGCAATGATGGACTCCATAGCGGCATCGTCTTTCACAAGTTGCATGGTCTGGTTGACCACAAGATCTTCCAGCCACTGTTTACGGACAGTTTTCTTCTTGCAGCCTTTACGCTTTTTGGCAGTAGCGCATTTATAATAGCGGTGGACTTCGCCCGTCCGGCTCGTGCCGCTTTCGCCAAACATCAGTGCACCACAGTAGCCGCAGAACAGCTTGGTGGTGAGCAGGGAGTCATCCTCTGCCTTTCTACGGGCAGGGGCTTTCTTGTTTTTCAACATCTTTTTCTGTACATCGTTGAAAAGCTCTGCGGACACAATGGAGGGAATCGCATCGGGAATCAAAACATCACGATATTTCAGCTCCCCGATGTAGCGGCGATTGTTCAGCATATGCTGAATGGTGTTGAAGGTCATCAGCCCGCCACGCTTGTTCTTGATGCCCTTTTCGTTCAGCCAGTCCCGGATCTCCCGCATGGTCTGACCATCGTTGTACCGCTGGAAGGTTTCTGCCACAAAGGGAGCAGTCAACGGGTCGATTTCAAAGCGGTGGTCTGCGTTGATGATGTAGCCAAAGGGAATGGCACCGCCAGTGAACTTTCCCTTCAGTGCGTTTTCGGTCATGCCACGAATGACCTTTTCAGACAGGTCAGCGGAATAATACTCCGCATAACCTTCCAGCACCGATTCCAGAATGATGCCTTCCGGCCCCTCGGAGATGATCTCGGTGGCAAACATGAGCTTGACACCATTCTTCTTCAGCTGGGTCTTGTACCGAGCACTGTCGTAGCGGTTTCGAGCAAAGCGGTCGAGTTTCCAGACCAGCACAATGTCAAACAGCTTCTTGTCGCTGTCTTTTATCATCTGCTGGAACTCTGGACGGTTGTCCGTCTTGGCAGAGATGGCACGGTCAATATAGTGCTTGACGATGGTGATGCCATTCTTTTCCGCATAGGCCGTGCACTCCCGGATCTGGCCTTCGATAGATTCTTCACGCTGGTTGTCGCTGGAATAGCGGGCATAGATCACAAATGACCTGCCGCGCGCTGGTGGTTTCGGCCTCGGCAAGACTGCTCCGGGCACACAGGGCAAGCATTCCGTGCAGCGCCAGCCCGGTGGTCACCATGCTGTCCACGGTGCTGTGCTCCATCTGCCCTAAAAGCATTTCAAAATATTCCTGCATCTTGGCCCCGGTGAGCTGCACCGGAGTCAATTTTTTGACTGGAAACAATAGCGGCTCCATAGCAGCGGCCCCTGTACCATCCAGATGAACCCAATAATGATGCCAACAACTTTGGTGCGGTGCAGTAGCTCTGCGGGGTGCGGCAGTTGAGCAGCAATACTTGTCCGGTGCTGAGCGTGACATGGTTTCCGTCCTGCTCGATCAGCCCGGCACCGCGCAGGGTATAGAACAAAATGTAGCTTTCCTTGTCCGTGCGCGCCGTAGAAAAATGCTGCTGGGCATAGAACACCCCCGCTTCAGTGCAATAATAACATCTCTGCTTCGCTGGGCGTTGTGCGTTTCCAGATGCTCTCCGGGGTCACATCCATGTTATAAGTCAGCATTTTCCAATTCCTCTCTTTCTGTGTTCAGTATGGCGCACCAGCCTTTGCATTGCAAGAGTAGACTTTTCACAAAGAATGTGTCACCTTTGCGGATGGAATTGCGAGCATCATGCCGCTATACTGGTAGCAGTTAAAGCCACACAGGAGGCGCATTATGCAAAAGAACTATCTTGCCATCGACATTGGTGCATCCAGCGGGCGGCACATTGTCGGATGGATGGAGAACGGCGTTCTCCGCACCGAGGAAGTGTATCGGTTCTCCAACAGCGTCCAGCGGGTAAACGGTCATCTGGAATGGGACATCGACAGCCTGTTTGCCAACGTGAAGCAGGGCATCCGGGAAGCCTTTGCAAAATATCCGAATATCGAGAGCCTTTCCATTGATACATGGGCCGTTGATTATGTGCTGCTGAAAAACGATCAGCCGATTTATCCGGTCTACACTTACCGCGACAGCCGGACGCAGGCGGTCATTCCCGAAGTACACAGCATCCTGCCCTTTGAACAGCTTTACCAGCGCACCGGCATCCAGTTCCAGCCCTTCAACAGCATTTATCAGCTGTACGCTGACAAAAAAGCCGGACGGCTGGCAGAGGCCGAGGACTTTTTGATGATCCCGGAATATCTGCTGTGGAAGCTCTGCGGCGTGAAAGCCCGCGAGTACACCAATGCCACCTCCACCGGCCTTGTGAATGCTCAGACCGGGGAATATGACCCGGAAATTTTACAGGCGCTGGGCCTGCCGGAAACGATGTTCCCCAAGCTGACGGCTCCCGGTACGGTGCTGGGCCCGTTGAAGGCGGACATTGCCGCCGAGGTGGGCGGGCAGACCAAGGTGGTGCTGTGCGCCACCCACGACACCGCCAGCGCCGTGGAGGGCATCCCCATGGAGCAGGGCGATGCGCCGTTTTTGTCCTCCGGTACATGGAGTCTGCTGGGGGTCAAGCTGGCAAAGCCCATCACCAACCCGGAAAGCTGCCGCGCAAACTTTACCAACGAGGGCGGCGTGGGGTACATCCGCTACCTGAAAAACATCATGGGTCTGTGGATCATCCAGTGCGTGCAAAAGCAGCTGGGTATCTCCTTTGCCGAGATGGTGGAACTGGCCAAGACCAGCACCTACACCCGCATTTTTGATGTAAACGCTGCCCGCTTCTCTGCCCCGCAGGACATGCGCGCGGAAATCAGAGCCGCTCTTACCGAGACCGGTGAAGCCCCTGCCACGGATGCCGACCTTATCAACAGCATCTACCATTCGCTGGCGTACTGCTACGGGGAAGCTTTCCGGGAGCTGGAAGCCCTCACCGGCCAGCACTGGGATAAACTCTACATCGCAGGTGGCGGCGCAAAGAACGCCACCCTGAACGAGCTGACCGCCCATTATACCGGAAAACAGGTCGTGGCTCTGCCCATCGAGGCAACGGCCATCGGCAATTTGAAGATCCAGATGAACATTCAATAAGGAGGATTCCCCATGCTCGTTGAAACAAAAGCCCGTGTTGGCGTATTTGCCATTGCTCTGGGCGCGTATCTGCCCCAGTTCCCGACCCTCGTGCCCGAATTTGAGCAGCAGTACGCCGACTTCAAAAAGACCATCCCCGACACCGTGGAAATCGTGGACGGCGGCATCGTTACCACCAAGGAACTTTCCATGGCCGCAGGCGACAAGTTCCGCGCCGCGGACGTTGATCTGGTCATTTTGCAGTTGCTGACCTACGCCACCTCTTACAATATGCTGCCCGCCGTGCGCGACCTGAACGTACCCGTGGTACTGGTGAATGTCCAGAAGAAGAAAGCCCCGGACTACGCCAATACCGACACCCCCACTTGGCTGGGCGAGCTGTATGCCTGTGGTGCCGTGGGCGAGATGGTGGCCGACCTGGAGCGCGCTGGCAAGCGTCACGCCGTCATCACCGGCGTGGTCGAGGGCGGCGACCCGCAGGTGCAGGCCGAGATCGAGGACTGGTGTCGTGCCGCTCAGGTGCGCCGCCGCTTCCGTGACACCAATCTGGCACAGATCGGTCGTCCGTACCCCGGCATGATGGACTTGTACATCGACGAAACCAACCTCTACAACCGGATGTTCCTCTACACCAAGCAGTTCGACTGGGAGAAGATGTGGGCCATCGCCGACAACATTACCGATGAAGCTGCCATCCGTGCCAAGGCACAGGATATTCTGGATACCTTCGACATTGAGGGCGGCGGCACAATCGAAAAGGTCTGGGACATGGCAAAGTATGTTGTGGCCTTTGAGCAGTGGGTCAAGGACGAGAAGATCGCGTTCATCGCTTCCCACTACGATGGTTTTGCACAGGGCAAGGCCGGTGTGCTGGACAGTATGCTGATCCCGGCGTTCTCCATGCTCATCAAGCAGGGCGTGGCCTGCGCGGTGGAGGGCGACATCAAGGTGTCCATGGCCATGAGCATCCTCAAAACCATTGCAGGCTGCGGCCAGCTGAGCGAGATGTACTCCATCGACTTTGACGAGGATATCTGCATCATCGGCCACTCCGGTTCCGGCGATGCCGACATTTCCGAGAAGAAGCCCACCATGAAGATCGTGCCCGTGTTCCACGGCAAGACCGGCGGCGGCTACCTGACCCAGTTCTACCCCCACCTTGGCCCTGTGACCTATCTGGGCATCACGCAGGACAAGGACGGTCACTTCAAGTTCGTGGTGGCCGAGGGTGTCAACGAACCCGGCCCCATCTTCACCTTTGGTGACACCAATATGCGCACCCGCTTTACCTGCGGCGCACGGGAGTTCTGCAACCGCTGGAGCGAGGCTGGCCCCACCCACCACATGGCTGCGGCTACCGGCCGTCACATCGACACCATTCTGAAAGTGGCAAAGATCTTCGATGTTCCTGTGGACATCATCACCCGATAATTAAGTTTGAAGAGGAAAAGAGAGGTATTTATCATGGGTATTCTGGATATTGAGATTGTAAAAGGCTTTATGCGGATGTGCAACGATGGCTGGCTGCAGGGCTGGCACGAGCGCAACGGCGGCAACCTGACCTACCGCATGAAGGAAGAGGAAGTGGCACAGTGCCGCCTCTTCTTTGACCCGCAGCCCCGCGAATGGGTGAACATGGGCGTGCAGGCCGATAATCTGGCGGGTGAGTATTTCATCACCACAGGCTCCGGCAAGTTTTTCCGCAACGTGGAGCCGGACCCTGTCCACAGCATCGGTATTGTGGAGATCAACGACAAGGGCGACAGCTGGCGCATCGTCTGGGGCCTTGAGGACGGCGCAAAGCCCACATCCGAGTTCCCCAGCCACTTTATGAACCACAGTGTCCGCAAGGCTGCCACCAATGGCGCAAACCGCGTTATCTACCACTGCCACGCCACCAATGTGATTGCCCTGACCTACATTCTGCCCCTGACCGACCGGGATTTCACCCGTGCCCTGTGGCAGAGAGCCACCGAGTGTCCGGTGGTGTTCCCGGAGGGCGTGGGTGTCTGCCCGTGGATGGTGCCCGGCGGGGCAGACATTGCCATGGCCACCAGCGAGCTGATGAAGACTTATCAGGCCGCCATCTGGGCACAGCACGGTCTGTTTGCCTCCGGCCCGGACTTTGACATCACCTTTGGTCTGGCCCACACCATCGAAAAGAGTGCCGAAATTTACGTCAAGGTGCTCTCCATGGGCGGCGGCATCATCCGTCAGACCATCACCGACGACGACCTGCGCGCCATCGCCCGCGACTTTGGTGTGACCCTGAACGAGAAGTTTCTCAACTAAGGAGCAGAACATGGAGCACATGGCATGGAAAGGCCGCATCAAGCCCGGCTGCAAGGCTGAATACCAGAAACGTCACGCGGAGATCTGGCCGGAGATGGTTAAAGTTCTGAAAGACGCCGGCATCTGCAATTACAGCATCTTTTACTGCAACGATGAACTGTTCGGCTATTACGAGTGCGAAAAGGGCGTTGCCTATGCCGAGAAGGTGCAGGCAGAAAGCCCGGTGGTAGACCGTTGGAACGCGTACATGAAGGACATTCTGGAACTGGAAATGGACCCCGTGACCGGCGCACAGCCCAAGCTGGAGCAGGTGTTCCGGCTGAACTGAGCGGCAGCCTTTTATAAAAGAAACATGTCAAGAGCCATCCGTAACAAACTACGGGTGGCTCTTTTCTGTTTGCGCTCAAACAATATTGCGCAGAAAAAACGGACGAATTGATCTAAAAAATTATTTGTATGTAGAAGAATGGCAAGAAATATTGTCCATTTCAACAAAACAATAGAGAAAAGCGCAAGAATGTATACAACACAAGCGCAATATCGTTTGAATTTTTGGCTTCATTCGCAATTCTTTGCGAGAAAGCTGGCCCCAAAGGCTGTATAATTATAATCAGGAAGTCGCACCGAACGAGCAAATCATTTAGGAGGAATGACACTGAAAAAGACATCAAAAATCTTGTTGACCGTCATTGTCGTCGTGCTGCTGGGAATCGGAGTTTCCCCTTTTTCAAGGTAAACGGCAGCATTGGCAGTGACAAGATCCAGCTCCGGCTGGCGCACGGTCAGGCGGGCGATTCCGAGATCGGCGGCACCATCACTCCTCCCGTTGGCAACGTCCTGTTCGTGGGATGCTCGTTGGCAAAGCAGCGTCTGGAGAATGTGATGAAAAGTCTGGTTCCGTTCTTTGTGGCAATTTTCATCTCACTGATGCCGGTCACATACATCCCTGCTCTGAACGAGTGGCTGCCTACTACGCTGGGCCTGATGTAAGCCCCACGGTGCAAATGCTTGTCAAACCTGAACAGATATGACATAATCAAGGCAAGAACACCGCCTGTTCAGGAGAAAAGGAGCATTTCATGAAAACAACATGGCTGCACAGCATGGTTCAGGGTGATGCGACCCAATATTACCGCAAACGAAACGGCATTATGGTGGAACACATGGTTCGTCCGGCAAACTTTGATATGCGGTACAACCACTTCCATCAGGAGTACGAAATTTATCTCCTGCTCCGTGGGCGGCGGCAGATGTTCTTTGAGAACCGCGCCTATGAAGCACAGGCCGGGAACCTGATTCTCGTGGACAGCGGCCAGATTCATATGTCCCATTCCATCGTGGGAGACCCGGAAACCGAATACGAGCGAGTGATCCTCTATGTAGACCGGGACATTGTGGAAAAGGTCGATAAGATGTTCCCGGAACTGAAGATCGGTGCGTTCTTCCACAAGCACTACGGAATTTACGAACTGACCCCGAAGCAGACAGCGAATACCCGCCGATTGTTTCTGCAAATCATGGAGGAACTGGACAAGGCAGAGCCTATGAGCCAGACCGCTATTCTTTCGGAGTTGATTCTAGGCTTCATCCACTTCCGGCGCAGCAATCAGCAGGTCGCCTGCCTGAACGATGTGCAGGAGGGTAAGGCCAGCGGCGGAAAGTTCGATACAGTCTACCAAATCTCAGACTACATTTCCGATCACTTTCAGGAAACGCTCTCGCTGGACAGCCTTGCCGAGCAGTTTTATATCAGCAAGTATTATCTCAGCCGTTCCTTCCATGAAGTGACTGGCTTCGGCATCAACGAATACATCAACATCCTGCGGGTAAAAAAAGCGCAGAACCTGTTAGAAACAACAACACTTTCCGTTTCCGAAATCGCAAGCCGTACCGGGTTTGAGAGCATCACCTATCTGGGACGTGTGTTCAAGAAATATCAACACGTTACGCCTGCACAATATCGAAAATCGCTTACTTCAACCGCTGAGAAAAACAATACAAATACATGAGGTGTTTTTTATGGCAAACGAAATCAAAAAAGAACTGATTCAGAAAAAGCTGGATCTTGTTATCCAGAAGCTGATGCACCTTGGTGCCCCCGAAAACGAGGACACTTTGAAAGAAGGCGGCGAGGCCATCGGATTTTTTAGCCGTGACTTCGGCATCAAGGAGTGGGACTGGCCGCAGGGCATCGGCCTGTACGGACTGCTCAAAATCGCCAAGATGCAGGATTCGGAGGAATACCGCACCTTCCTGCATGATTGGTTCAAGGAGAACATTGCGCAGGGTCTGCCTTCCCGCAATATCAACACGACTACTCCGCTGCTGACTCTGTGTGAATTGAACGAGATTTACCACGACCCTGAGTTTGAAGCCCTTTGTCTGGATTGGGCAAAGTGGCTGATGGAGTGCATCCCGCGTACCCGTGAGGGTGGCTTTCAGCACGTCACCAGTGCCAACGGCGACCGTCAGGGCGTTCGCCTAAACGAGAGCGAGATGTGGATCGACACCCTGTTCATGACCGTCTTGTTCCTCAATCGGATGGGCCAGAAGTACGGCAAGCAGGAGTGGATCGACGAATCCATTAAGCAGGTGCTGATGCACATCAAGTATCTGTACGATACCCACACCGGTCTGTTCTTCCACGGCTGGTCGTTCAATCGGATGGACAACTTTGGCGGCGTGTTCTGGTGCCGCGGCAACAGCTGGTTCACGCTGGGTATTCTGGACTATCTGGATATGTTTAAGGGTACGCTGAATCAGGGCGTCAAGACGTTCATTCTGGATACCTACAAAGCACAGGTGCGCGCACTGCGTGACCTTCAGGGTGAGGACGGCCTTTGGCATACGGTTCTGGATGACTCCACCAGCTACGAAGAAACTTCCGGCTCTGCTGCTATCACCGCTGGCATCCTGAAAGGCATCCGCATGGGGATTCTGGATGATTCCTACCTGCCCTGTGCCAAGAAAGCTATCCGTGCAATCCTCAAGAACATCGACACCGATGGTACGGTGCTGAAAGTATCCGGCGGTACGGGTATGGGCTACGACCGCGACCACTACAAAAACATTCTGATTGCTCCCATGGCATACGGCCAGTCGCTGACCATCCTTGCACTGGTGGAAGCACTGGAAACCTTTGAATGATATTTCACTGAGGCTTTTGTTGCTGCGCAAACGCGAGCTTGCCTATGGCAGGCGGAACAGTCTCATCACACCACCAGCAAAGAGAAACAGGGCCTTCCCGACGGGGAAAGCCCTGTTGTACATATCGCTATTGTCTGTGGATTTTCAGGGTGCGTCCATTCAGGGCGCACCCTGTTTTTGTTTTGAGAAAAAACTTGAGAAATAAATCTTAGGCCTTTGTTAGGATCAGGCACTCATACGGACGCAGGGCATCGTTTCTGTCAGGATAGTTTCCCAGCAGCTTATCTGCATCTGCCCAGCCCTCTGGCAGGGTGTAAGGTGCGTCATGCTCAGTCAGGTTGCACAGCACCAGCAGTTCTTCCCCATCTTCGGCGCCATAGCGGCGGTAAGCCAACAAATCGGCTTTGTCCGGGTAAAGAAACTCGATCTTGCCCTCGCTGATGACCTTGTGGGTCTTGCGCAGATGCACCAGCATCTTGTAAAAGCTGCGCACAGAATCTGGGTCATCCACCTCAGCAGCGGCGTTGATGGCCTTGTAGTTGTCCGCCAAACCAATCCATGGAGTGCCATTGGTGAAGCCCGCATTTTCGCTGCTATTCCACTGCATCGGGGTGCGGCTGTCGTCGCGGCTGCGCTGGGCGATAATGTCCAGC